>Ga0181612_145056_pt1 | contig 11245 bp, 3 predicted proteins | sample HoacroProtozoa21_FD_119630 | JGI IMG/M metagenome (GOLD analysis project Ga0181612, IMG submission 119630) | Hoatzin crop microbial communities from Cojedes, Venezuel. Combined Assembly of Gp0051906, Gp0051904, Gp0051908 | reverse complement strand
TATGTGGCTAGCCATATGGTCCTGTGTCAATGTCAGTTGCAATGTTTGTAAATAAAACAAGGAGCAATAGCTGCACAGAAATGCTAAGCAACACGGTTGGATTCTTTACAAAAGAACATTTTTTACACGAGACATTTAAATTCTGTGTAAGTAGCTAAACTGAAACAAGACTGGATTTCGACATCTTCAAGGCAGTCTGATTTCTTCCAGATGGACTTTTTTAAAACTATTAGACAATATAAAATATATATGGTCAGTTCCACAGCAGGAAAATATCCTCAGGTGATAGATCAGAAAATAAAACAAAGAAACTTCAGCTAATGTCTCTTAACTAACAAATTTCATGTGCTATCTTTTCTTACTGGAATTAACTTCTGAAATTAAAATTTTAAAAAAGAGTTTTTCTATTTTATTTTTTGTAGATGCAAGCACTCACATGAACTTAAATCTACTTAGGACTTCAGGAAATTCTCAGCCAACAGAGTGTATTTAACAAATGATTTAACTTAAATTAAGCATCACGAACAAAATGCACAAAGTTCACAAATACTTATGACATTGAAATATTCACTTTAAAGTCAGCAATGCTTGACTAAAGCCTAGGCATTTCCTCTTTCATTAACATTTTCCTTTCTGTAGTGTTCAGTGTAGATTTTCTAAATACTGTTATTCTATTCTGTTGGCCTACTTCTTGTATTTCATTTTCACTTTCTGTTAAATCATTCAGCTTTTTACTACTGTTGCATAAATACGTGTTCAACCTTTCTGCTTGCAGTTCATGGAAATGTATATTACTGTAACACTCTCCTCCCAAACACATCATGTTTTCCCCGTATGTGCCCTTGCATCCTTCTAGTTTTAGACCTCTGTAAGGCTGAAATTTTGTTCAGAGTTTTGGTTTTGGATCTGGTTTGATTTTTAGTTACAAGAATAATTCGGGCAAACACTCTGACTGTTTTTGACACATCTGCTAGTATCTTCTGTGGATCCTCTTTGTGTCAGGCGCAGTGTTGTCTCTGCCTGAAGAACATCAGAAGTACATTGCCAAACGTTTAGTATGTGGTAATGGTGTAAGAATAATTTAAGGAGGCCTTGTGTGACAACACATAGTTATGCTAAATTGTCTCATGACTAATTCTTCCTTGCCAGCAGAGCAGTAGTGTTTGCCCATGTGGGAAGAATTTTTCCCTGAACCCTGCCACCTACCAGTATTCAAAATGAGCCTAGAAACTTGGTGGGAAAGACACACCACTTTCTGTGAAACGTAAACTTGTTCCATATTTCAGATGTGTAAAGGACTTGTGTATATGTAATGCCTTCTTTGAACATGCTCTTTCTGGAGAAACAGAGTGCCCTTTACTTGTAAAACTTCAGTTTTGCTTTTAGCCGACAAAATTAATGAAGAGTTAACAAGCAAAGGCTTAGTTTTCTGTTACAGAACTGGGGAAAAAGTTACAGTAAAAAAACGGGAACAAGGTCATTAACACAGTGGGTTAGAATATACTTGCAACACTTTGTGTATCTCACTTAGGATTTTTCCTGGGCATGGCTTGGTCACTATAGAGCAAGGATCACTCTGTTCTTGTGATATATTTTTCAGCATCAAGTGCCCTAACCCTTAGCTTTTGTCTCTTTCTTATGTCTAATAATTACCTCATTGCTGTTGAGCATATGTGAAGTTTCAGTGTACCCTAGGAGCTGTGTTTCTCCTTGCATGAAGATTTTGGGACACTTACCATCAAGTAACTTTGATTATTGATTCATATTTATGAGAAGGCACATAAAACTTCTTTTTAGTTTGATTAGTTGATTTCCTACAATATGCAAAAATCTTTTTGGAACATAAACTGCTCATCTGTTTTACATTCTTGCTTAGGAAGTCAGTTGAATTAGAGAGTTATCTGACTCCTGCCTTCCCAGACAATGTGAAGTCCACTGTGAACACTTATCCCCTTGGCTTTGTGAGACCTTGAAACATGCACGGAAGGAAAGATATTAATTGTACAACTGCTTGATTAAGCCACAGACTGTGACACATCATTGGCTTCTCATAGTAATCCCTTAAAATATACCAATAATACAGATCAAGTTTTTAACACATGAATTACTTTTCCAAACTACTCCCTTCCATCTGCCTTGTTATTGACTATGTTAATCCTAAAAAATGCATCATGTTAGTTCTTGTGAGGGATAGGCAGAGCATGCAAAACTTCTGCCTTAGTGTAAGCATGAGAAATAGGTACTCCTAAAAGCAAGAGAGGTTAAGTAACAGCCATACTCATATAACAAGAAGTAGAAAATATCACATGCTTACAACCTCAAAGAGTAAAAAGTCAAAAATCCAACAAAAAAGTAGAAAGGAAGGAAAAAGTTATGCACCTTGGGCGGTATGAATGATTTTGTAAATACTGGACATCAGAGTTTTCTTTTTTCATGTTCCTGTTTACAGAAAGACCTGCAAAGAGCTAGTAATTCTTCATTAAAGTGTGAAAAGTATTTCCATATACGAGTGTCTCTTGCCATCTCCCTTCAAAAGGGTCTTGTTCATCAGATAGAATAAATGAGCTTGGGAAAGGACTGCTGGAGAAAATCTGCTTGTGATTTGTACTTAGGAAAAGGAATTTAGAAAGAGGACAGAGATTATTTCCTAGAAATTAAAGGGGAAAAAAGAAGAGAGTGGAGATAGTTCTTCACTCAAGGTAAGCTATCTATATGAGTTATTCTGTGAAGAAACAAGAACAGGAAACATGATAGGAAGAGTGAGTACACTGTAGCACAAGATCCTAAAAAAAATAAATGGAAATGGTGGGTTATGCAGTGAGATGTGTGGAGCACATTGACAGAAATATAAATTCAGGTGGTGAATTAGTAAAGGCTCTTATGGAGAATAAGGCTATACAGAGGATATTCAGTGTCTGTACAATACTGGGTGAAAGCTATAGTCCTTGGAAGGACAGCAAGTTGAAGAAATTTGCCAAGTCCCAAAACATAGCTGATCATGGCAAGCCCTATGACAAGATGCTCTGGAATGGGATCATGCGGAAAAGCTGTTTATATAGGACCATTGTTATCCTTGCTGTACTCATGTAAGCAATTATTTTTAATGAATATTTACATAAAGACAAGACAGTTTTATACGTAGTTTTCCTGAACTTCTGTCAGAAATCTCTGATCTCCCATTTTCTCAGCAGTCCCTAATGGCTGCACCAGTCAGCAGCTGTTCTACTCACCTGTTTCCTGATGCGTTGGCTGTACTACAGGTTTGTACCTGAAAGTGAGTAAAATTCTTCACAAAGCTGGGGAACAGGAGCTCCAGGTAAAGCCTGTGGTTTTGTCTGATGGAGTTCATTTAGTCTGACAGCTCATTAGCAAAAGCTAGTCATTGAGCTAGAAGTACCAGCTGTAACTGCTATATACAACTGACAGGCAGACTGGAAATGGCAGGTGAAGACTTTGGGAAAAAAAAGCACAAAAGAGCATTTTAGTACCAGAAGAATATGTCTTCTGAGTTAATTTCCAGTCTGTAGGTAGAAGGAGGGGAGTATTTCATAGCTTCTGAAGACTGAGGTATTGTTGAATAGCTGTCACTAGAAAGTCCTATTAATATTGGCTGATGGCAATCTTTGCGAGCTTATTTGTGGGCAAAAAGGTTTATGGAAGGTTACAGACAGTAACTATAATGTGATAGATCTGATAACGTAGTTCCTTGGCTTACAAAGAAGTACCCACTAATGTTTTTTTATTTTATCTGGCCAGTGCTTCCAAAACTCGGCAAGATTTATCAGAAAGATGAGGATGTTGAAAACATGATTTATTGCACTAAAATATGGACATTTAGGAATCACACACACTTTACTAACAAAAGCTTAGGATTAAGTGAAATACTGGAAATTATCCCAGATTTCTATAGCAGTGTCTTCAGACATGTGCAGCAAAGCCTTGTAGTTCCTTTGAGACACCATTTCACTTAGGTTTTGTTCTATGGTGATTATCACGTAGACAATATTTTTTAATTTTTACATTCAGCTTTAAGGACTTGGGTTGTGTTGACGAAGTTTCTTGTGTCATGCAGTATTATCCAGTTTGCCCTCTTAAAACCATTAGCTTGTGGTCCCCAGAAGATCACAGTATACCTATAGATCATACTAAATGTGGGCTATACTCCTCTGGTTGCCTGATTTAGGAGCACACCATGCTGCTCTCACCCTTCAGGTGGACAACAATGGCAACTTTTACACCTGGGCATACACAGCACTGCTTCAGATTTTTCCCCACCATCCCCAGACAATTTCTGAGCCCGGTTCCCCTCACTGGGCCTGATCCTGACTCTCAGCTGTGGACTGAAATCCTGGCTCAGCTTTATCTCCTGGGAGCTGCCCCATGCCCAAGGCTGGGGACATTCCTGGTGCCAGCCAGCTGCCCTCCTCCTGGCCCTGGCTGCCAAGCCCTGCCGTGATGGACCCTAGTGAGACCCCCACTGCTCCCAGCATCCACCCACAGGGACCCTAAGGCCACTTGATGATTAAACCAGACACATAACAAATGTTAACTTCCATTTGAATCTTTTCTGCATATCCTATGGAGACCCTTGTGGGATATGTTCCTTGTGCCCTGGTTTAGAATTTTGCCTTCTAGAGTAATAAAAACCGTACTATGTTGTAACCAAAGTGAATTTTATTGGAAATAGTGGGAAAAAAACCCAAGCCTAAAATACGAAATTGTGTGACTCTCCTCTAGTTTGTTTGAAATAACTGTTCTACAATAAACAGACAATGCTAAAAAATCTTATGACTAATCAACAGGTAAGAAAGTTGTAACCTGATTACCTAAAGGAAGCTGATTGTCTTGAGGCAAATTAATCAGCACAAGGAACTGTACATTATATTTAATCCTTCTTGTCTCTTCCAGTAAGGAAATTTATCTTATTTTCCCCTTCTAAGACAACAATGGTGTCTATTCCGGAGCTTGGGTTGGTCCAGGTGTCAGCTGTTGTTCCTCTTCCTCAGCTCACCCCCTTTGCGACTGGAATCTCTTCAGCTCCTGTGATATGATTTCCACATGCATTTCCAATATAGCATTATGGTAGCAGCCACCTTATTTATGAATAGAAGAATTCTATAGAACGTGCACGTGCCATGTAATATCAAGGCCAGGTAATGGACCGTGGCACTGTCTAGTTTACTGTGGAGGCTTATCTCAGCTCAGGCTAAGAAATTCTCTGCCCCACTTATATTAAATGTCCCAGAAATCCAGAAGAATTTAAAACTGAAAAGATCAGGGTGAGACTTTCAGCACACTTGTTCCAGATCAATGTCTTCCATGATGACACACTACTTCTGACCTCAAATCCTGTATAGTTTCATGAGGACTGATAGGTCCGTTCTTCTGATGTTTCCTGAAAGAATATTTAGTGAGAAATTTTAACTTCTTCATCCTTTAAGAAAAAGTCTTTTACTCAACATAGTACTTAATGCAGGATCTTGTATTGACGTGGTAGGACAAGAAGACTGGTTTTAACTGTTTTCATGCCTGAGGAAAAAAGGTGACTAGGTATGTGTTTTCAATGTCATAAAAGTAAAGAAATAGGCTAAAATTATCATCTTCAGTACTACTGTTAAGTCTACTAAAATCTATATTTTGCATAAATGATTGTTTGAAAAATGTTACTGGAAAACTAACATGAAACTCAGCTAGTGCTTATTTGTATCTACTCTCAAAGTCATTATTAGTTCAGAATTAATATAGTATACACTAGAAAGATGTAACATAACCTATAGAAAAAAAATATATAGCACTTAGAGTCCTCTGCTTGCTTGTCGTGGAGTAGTGCTAGGTACAACCTGTCTATCTCCACCTCATTTTTGTGTGTGTGTTGTTTTTTTTTTAAGGAATTGTATTATAAGTCTTTGAATAATTCTGAAATCTCTAAGTTATGGCTAGTATTCTGCATTCATCTTTCATTTTAAAAATGCTATGTCCACTCTGACCACTCTCCTCACTGGGTCCCATGTGACATCCTTTGTAATTCCTGTCATGGGGAGAGGCAAACACAAAAAGTACCAGTTTAGGTCCATTATTTTAAAAGTACAAACTGATCCTGTAAACTACGATTCATAAAAATATGAATAATTACTTCAGTTTTGCCCTCTCACATCACTGAAGATGACATAAGAGTAAGGGTTGTAATATTATAACATCTAAATATTATAATTATGTAATCTCATAACATCTAGATACTATAATTATAAGATCTAGAAAAATATTTAAGACTTAAATATGCTTCAAGAATAATCTGCCCTTAATTATTCTGTGTCAAAGGCTCCAATCCTGAGATGAACGGAAACACACCTGGGAAGAATGGCTGCTCTGACAGCATCACATCTCCAGTGGAAAGTTTACTTTTCAAGAATAGCTTCACAAGATGAAGAGCTGGACTGAAGTAAAAAATTCTGTATGAGACAACTGTTGAGGTGTGAAATTTTGTCCTTCTCCTGAATTAGAACAAACTCAAAACCTTACAAATATTTTCAGGAAAGGAGATTGTGGAGAAACATCAGTTTTCTGATCAGAAAGGACAACTTTTGAATTCATGTCTCTTGCCACTGGAATCAGTCCAAGAATCTACCCTAAACATTTGAAATCTCCTACTGTAAATGATGTCAAAATCAACTTTTCTCCGCAAGACATCCTGGCTTTAATGCAGCTGCTTACTTTGAAAAAAAACAAGTTGTCAGACCTGCTGATTAGTTCTAGTTAGAAACAAACTAGATGGATAAGGTGGGAAGAGGACAGGAACTTTGATATTAGTGGTGTGGCTTAACTATTCCCCGTGAGAAAATGCGTAAGTGGGGAGCCAGGGCCATAGACAACAGTGACTGACTCTGGAGTCAAATTCCATAATCACTGCAGACGATTTCCTACTGCATGCAACTCTTGCTGCTGCTTCTAATGAATCATAATTCTGTTTTAATCTTTATAAAATACACATACTGATACATGGTAATTCAAGTTTATTGTCGTAATTTGGTCAAACAAACGAGGGCAACTTCAGTCAATTGAAAGTTATTACCAGAATGTGTCAAGCACCAAAACAAATAGCTAGAGCTGAGTATGCTTTATTTTTGGTTCAATACACAATGGCATAGAATAATTGCACCATGCAATTTTTTTGAAAAATGTAAAATTAGATTTTATAGAGGGCTCAGTGAGGTAACACATTTTTGGATTTTATTGAAGCCTTACATTGTCCTCAGCTTCTCAGACATAGTACGTTTCAGTGACCACTATATTATTCCAAAGAACTATTGTGAACAGATTCTGGCGAAGGCTTATAAAGCATTTATAGTCTTCAGAAAGCCAGTATTCCCAATAGAATTTACTTTCTCCACATTTAAAATGCCTTTCTGCTTCAATAAATGTTGAGTCAGCTCTGCTTAGGTTATGCAAGATATTTTATGAGAAAGCGCGTGCATTGACCTAACAAAATCTCAGCACTTGATTAGAGGCAGAGATCATGTTTATTATACAATTTATTCTGCTATATGTTAATGCTGTATGCTACAGCCTTTACTAGTGCCTCTTACGAGCCTGTACTTCCCTCGTTCTAAAGCACTGTATGTAAATTTAACAATGACACTAATGACAGTATCTCACTTGAATCAGGATTGCCTGATTTTTTTTGCAACACCAAGCATTGTGCTTTGTATATGGCATTTTAAATATTGTTACTATTGTATAATACTCTTCAGAGGACTTTGTTTCTCAGTCAGTGTCCCTGCTGATGTGTACAAGAAGGCTGAACAGGTTGGGAGAACAGGATGGAGTTTCAGCTGGCCTTGGGAAATGAGATAAAGATGTTTCCAAGTTTTATGAATTTCTGAGTTATGCAAGCAATTTTTCATGACACACAGATCCTCATGGTTTGCTTTTTGCATGACCTTGCTGGAGCAGAAATAAAATTGTCAGGGATTTGGATGGTTTTGGCTGCTGTTGATAGGTAGGTAGAAGGGAAGGACGCTTTTAAGACAAAGTGGCAATAATCATCAGGAGTATATTAAAAAATGCCCGGCAAAATGCAGGAATTAATCTATAGATTAAGACCTACTCAAAACCACGTGGAAAGCCCAATCTTACCCCTAGCCTCCTCCTCCTGTTTTTTTCTGCGAGAGTTCTTCCGATGATCAATGGGGAGGCAAAGCAGAGAGGAGAAAAGGGTGGTGTTAATTTGAAACATTCTGGATATTGGTTTCTAGTATCTTTCATTATGTAAGGTTCCCTAAGAAACAATTCTGGTAGTCCTTACATAAGCTGAAATTCTACAATAAATTCAAATATGTATGAATGGAGACCTGTGATGCTAGGCTGTCCTGTGTGTTGCTGGCATTCAACTAATGCCCTTCAAACCTCCACAGAGCCTCCTTCTGCAGTCTCTGACAGCACTCTGCTGGAACAATGCCTATGACATTGTAAAGGGTAAAATTCAGACTCAGACTTGCTCTTTCTGATAGAAGGAACCGCAGTTTTGCTTAATGGAGTTAATCACAGGCAGCGCTGTGTAATGAGAGAAACGTACCTAGGTTTTCCCTTTTTATTTTACTTATATTACCAAAGTATGAAACTTCTTGCATTGAAGCCATTTAAATTATAGTTAAAGGAATTCCCCCTAGCACAGCTTGACCTAAGAGATGCTTGCTACTCTTCTTTCACATTTTTTTCCATTTCCCAACTGCCCTTCTGTGCAGGAACACCAGGAGGAACTTGTGGTTGTCAGGCTGCAGGTGGAGGAAAATGAGTCAGAGGCAAGGGAGGGGAGGCAGACAGCTGAGGCCTGTGTGGGACAGGGGTGATTTTGATCTGGCAGCTTGTGGAAACTGTTAGCTTATGAGACAGTCCTTTGCTGCTGAGAAAGCCTCACGTGCTTTTCCTTTGCCATACACACTGCTTGCCAAGGGCATGCAGCTTCAGTTCCAAGAGGCATTTTCTTTCTCTCAGCTTATTTTAAACGTTTCTGATGAGAAATGAAGCAAACAGAAGATTTATATTAACAGTTAAAGGAGAAAATTATATTTGCAAAAAGCCCTAGTGGATTTTTTTTTGTTCTGTCTATATACGAAGACATTCAGTAGGTTTTGTTTAACACATTTCTAAAGCAACCAAACAGTAGTTTGTCTTTGGAAAGACCTGACAGACAATGAAGGGAAATCTTCCATTAACTAAATTGTTTTACTAATACTGAGATTAAGAGGGATGAAGATGCTGTGCTTCTAACACTTGGGCTTCTATGTTGTAGTGCAGTGTTGAGTTTTGGGGGGACTTTATGGGCCAGATATGGGGACAATAAGAAGAAAATAGCAACTTTTGCAGAAAAGCACATATCTGCAATGTAATATGACAGTCAGCCTCAATTCTTTCTCATAGGAAAATACCACAGAACAGTTAAGGTCGGAGATGAAACCACAGGTATGTGTTAGTGGTATGTTTTAGGTAGATGTGAGCTGGTTCAGGAGAATGGTAGCCAGACATCATATAGGAATGCCGGTTCAGCCTGAGTCCAAGGTAATGAGCCCTGCTTGACAGCAATGGCCCGACTGGAGCTTTAGAGTTACCAGTCTGCAGTGGCTCCACATGTGGATGACTTGTCATAGTGACCTTGCAAAACAGCAGATAGAAGTACCCTTACTCCAGGAAATTGTAGGTGGCACTAACTGAGATTCTGAACCCAAGCCCCATATTCTGACATCAGCTGTACACTTAGAAGCTCTTTTCAAAGGTAGGAGACTGCTGAACTCTCTGTGTCTGCATGATGTGTGTTTGGAGAAAATACCGGGCTTTGGTGGCCTGCCAAAAAAGTTCCTCTCCAAAGTGCCCCTTATCTACATTTTTAAATATTGTCCTGCTCTCAGTTAAGTTCCTATTAAAGTTTCTGCGTAAAATTTTGGCTGTTTCAAATTCATTAAATTTCACTTTTGGAAAATAGCTTTTTGGGAACCTCCTCTATGCTTGAATTCTCTTGAAAATCTTGCTATTATTGTCCATGCATCTTAATACTCCCTGTCTTTGTGCTAGGCTGCTGAAGACAGGAAAGTCTTTTACTCTGCAGGTATGTAGGACTTCATGCATATGTCCCTAGGATAGCTGGGATTCCTTCTTACCACTATCTTAGAAATAAATACCAGTGATACAGCTACTGCATTTTCTTGACTCTGTATTCTTTAGCTACCACTCAACAATCTTATTCAACACATAGCTTGCCAACACATCAAAACTGTTGCTTGGAAACAGTTTGTATTCCTGTCTTTGCTCTAATTGTAAATCCCCTTTGTTCATTCTAAGCCACTAGAAAAAATTTGTTGCTAATCCAGTGCTACCATCTTCAGCACAGAACTCCTTTCAAAATTATTGCTCTGGGCTTTCATTGGCTTTCCGTAGTTCTAATTACACTGTTTTCTCTTTTCTTACCCACTAATAAAAGCCATTAAACATGCCATTTCTACTTCTTGAAAATGGAAGTAGATCTCTTTTCTTTGGGACACTGTCCAATTTCCTGTTTAAAAAGCAAGGCTAAGGAATAGTTGAAGTCCTAGGCAACATCACTATTTTCTACACAGCGCTTCACTTTGAAATATCCCATTCTCCACTGCTCACTGTTTATTTCCATGCCTGCTCTGTGCATTACTAACAGGAACCTGCACCGTCCTGCAACCAGAATATTTTATTTAATCACCCCGCAGTTTCCTCTATTTCTCATGCTCCTTTATGCAACACCATTTGTTTTTAACTATCATATTCTAAATCCTATTCAAATAACCTTTTGCTCTCTCATCAGCTTGGAAACTGAAATATGCCTCTGTTCAATAAGCTGTTCCATGCAACTGGGCTTGGATCCACTTAAAAAACACCACTTGTTTGTCAGTATCTTCACATGAATAGTGAATTGTACCCTCACAAAACTGTCTATACAGCAAGTGTCAGTGTCTTAGGCAGGAAACAACACAATTTCAAAATAGAATACAAGAGTCTCTTTACTATCAAGACATAAATACTTCTACTGATATAGTTACAGTGACAGGAGCTCATCCTGGCTTATATCAGGAATAATGTAGCCAGCAAGAGTAGGGAGGTGATCGTGCCCCTGTACTTGGCACTGGTGAGGCCGCACCTGGGGTACTGTGTCCAGTTTCGGGCCCCTCACTGCAAGAAGGGCATTGAGGTGCTGGAGCATGTCCAGAGAAGGGCAAGGAGGCTG
>Ga0181612_143755_pt1 | contig 11245 bp, 4 predicted proteins | sample HoacroProtozoa21_FD_119630 | JGI IMG/M metagenome (GOLD analysis project Ga0181612, IMG submission 119630) | Hoatzin crop microbial communities from Cojedes, Venezuel. Combined Assembly of Gp0051906, Gp0051904, Gp0051908 | reverse complement strand
CTTCATCTCTCGATGCGGAAGCAGTGATATGACAGGAAGCAACAGCGTGGCAGGAAGTGGCAATGTAACAGTCCCCCTGCTCCAGTGTTCCGAGCTCGTGATTTACCTTCCCAACACGGTTCCGTGTTCGCCGCTCTCAAGGCCCATCTCTAGTTTGAAACCTGGGTTGCTCCACGGCACCAAACTATGTCCCCTCTCGTCCAGCCAGGACTCCACAAGTGTGAATGTACTTTATGGGGACTTTACTTTGATCCCAGCCCTATCTGTGATTCAGCTGCCATCCAGATGATGGTGTGAACCAGGGTTCAGATAATGTAGCTGGGCATCAGTGTGATGCTCACAGGTGTGTTCTCAGATATGTTGGAGTTGCAAGTTCTTCCAAAAAACTGTACCAGAGTAGAAATTGAGAAGGACATTCAATGTGCTGACTTACTAAATGTTTTTAGACAGCAGCAGAAACCTCCGAGGTTAGGAGATGAAGACAATCCAAGTGCAAGTGTTTAAGGTTTCTCTCTGCTGGTGGTAGAATGGTAAGTACAGCTTAGAGCAAAGGATGGCTTTAAAGCCTTGGGCTTTCAAGTCAGACATGGGTGGGGATAAGACTTCCTGCTTCTATGAAAGTCAGGAAGGTGAGCCAGTGAGAATCTATCTTTGGAGGTAAACTCCGCAGTTCTCTGTAATATCATTAATTTTGACAGATTTCATTTTATGCTACAGTAAAGAAGAGTAGCCCAGTGGGTTTCATTCATAGTCTCCTCTGAAGAGTGCGAGAAATACAAAATTAATGCACTTTTAAAGTTGTACGGAAGATCTACTGCCAAACAGAGCTGGGCTGGTTTTCTAGTGTATGTGATGGGATTTAATTTCTGTTGGACAGGAATGTTGTGCTGAGGTGGGTTGCTTCAGCCACTGATCTTCTCCTGGAGTTAGTTGCCTGAGTGAAATCAGACTCTTTTTATGAAAATAGGAAGAAAGGCATTCTTAAGCCAGTGCAGTAGGAGCAGCTTGTGAAATAATATTCAAGTCCAAACATAGGGATGAAAAAAACTGCTTCCCAAACCCAAAGCCTCAGCTCTTCAACCCTTGTACTTCTAACACAACACACACCCAGAAAATCTCCAAAATCTTATTTCCACCTGTCTGGTTGGCTGTTCACCAGCTTGGGTCTGAAGATACTTACTATACAGAGCCCCACAGGTCAAATGTGAGCAGAAGGCCTGGCTGGAGAAACTGATGAGGTTTAGGGTCAAGATTCATGTAGATTTTTGACACTACCAAGAATAGGAAACCACTATAAAAGGGTTTTAAAGACTACAGTAGGCTTTAAATGTTCTGCACAGGTGTGCAAAGTAGCAGTTTGGGCTGGATAAACGAACTTTTGTTCCTTTGGGTGTGACATCCTTATTTACAGCAAAGACTCCAAAAGCCATCGATTTTAAAGTTCAAAGACTATAGGTTTCCCATTTTCCTATGAAGAAGGTTGTTAATTCAGCTCTACATACTCATGTAGTTTAGCCTGGCTGTGTGAACGAAGATTGGGGCTAAATAATGTATTACACTGATCTGTCAAATAATGAGTAGCTTCTCTTCAAAATAAAGAAATAAGTTATGTTTCATCAGTATCAAACTATTGTTTCCATTTCATTATAAATAATAAAATGCTGATGTAAAACACACTTTTTTTGAAAGTTTCCAGCAAGAAAGACTCAGAAGGCGAATCAAAAGCATTTTCTACTTTCAAAAGCCAAATATAATAAAAATGCTTCCAGTTGACACACCTATTCTGGTAAATCCTATTCTGCTCCCCTGCTTCTCATTTCAGAACCTGTACAGACATTTTGTCAGATTCAAGTAAAGACATAACCCCCTGTGATATACGCTCTATGTGTAGATTAACGGATTATTCCACCCTAAAAGCCTAGAAAATGAACAATCTAGACAAGCAAAGGAGAAAACACAGTCTTCATTTTTACAACATAAAAGCATTGTGCAGAAACCTCATGACAGAGCTAGGAACTGAATTCATGTTTCCTGAATCTAGCACTCTTAATACTGTATATAGCCCCAAGAAAAGTGACAACTTTTTCTGAAACTGGAGGAAAATTATACACTTTTTACTTTGTTAAACAATTGTAATTTTACTATACATAGAAGTTTATTTATACATACTAGCATTCTTTTACATGATATACATAAAAATTGGAATCAGAGCAAAAAGTAATTTGTAAAAACAGAAAATGGAGCTATGCCAAATATACATAATTATGATGCCTTGCTCTGGGTCAGGAAAGAGCTTTGGTAAATGTGAGCAAATGGTTGTAAAGGTTGTGCCTATGATGTTCAAATTAACTTTCAGTAGTAAAATTAAGTCAATCAAACAGGCATCTTGGGAGTCAGAGTAAGATAGCCAAAACCATATCAACTGCACGACAACACAACTCTAGCAACAGCTGAGGGGCTGCCAAGCCATATGCCAGTGTGAAGCACAACGGAAAAGTGTGAACAACAGATTCGGAAACAAAGGTAGAAGAAAAGACACCTGTGATTACCATTCTAGCAAGAAGATAACAGCACAAGACACATGGGAAGACCTTGGCTGATCTATTTCATTATGTATGGAACACAGCTTTAATGACATCCACAGGCTGTGTATAACTGGGAAGGACTTCCTCTGGTTTCAGAAAATATCAGCAAGTTTTGGAACTGAGAATTAAGCAGGAATACTTCTATTTTGTTTTCTTCTTTTGGCAGCAAATCCTCTACCTTTCACAGTGAACCAGCAGCGATCTCTTAATCTCCCCACTGCAACTGGGACTAATTTAATACGCCAGGGAAAGCACAAGAGAAATAAACTTTATTTAGAAATCAAGGAAAATCTACCATGGAAGTTTTGCTTTTCCACTGCTCAGATCTCCTGTGCTCCAATGTGCACACATGCTGCGGGTCCAGCAGAGTCCCAGCACATTTCCCAATACTTTGGAAGCTGTTGATTAGAAGATGTTTCTCCAGAACCATTTTGACTGGGGGATTTTCCTCTTTTCCCTACTCCTCTGCTATGAAGGTCATCTACATTTAAATGCTTGACAAATAACATGATTCCTTCCATTGTACTGTTTCTGGGTAACACCAAGTGGGAAATAATACATTTGAATTGTTGCACAAGTATAACCGTCTTGCTGTGGACAGCACTAAGCTACTGGCTTCAGGGGAACATCACGTGGAGTTCGGACTGATATTGGTGTGTTTTAAGATAGTCTCTCTTGTGGATTTCAGTGCTGTCTGACAAGTCATGGTGTCATGTTTTAACCCAGTAGCCAGCAACTAGGACCCGACAGCCACTCGCTCACCCCTCCCCTTTCCCCTCCAGTGGGATGGGGAGGAGAAATGGACAAAAAGCAAAACTCATGGATTGAGATAAAGACAGTTTAATAAGACAACAAAGGAAATACTAATACTACTACTGGTACTAACGATAATAATAATGATAATAACAAATATGCAAAACAAGCTATATACAGTACAACTGTCTCACTGACCGATGATTGATTCTCTGTCAGTCCCTGATCAGCAATCACGGAACCTGGAACACAATTGTGGATTCACAAATTACTTTAAAATTCCATAAAAAATGAACTGCCAGAAAAGCTCAAACTTCAGGAAAAAAAGACAAAAAAAGATTCCAGCTCCCCAGCCAACCCACATTTATAAGCCGAACACAACATCCATGTATGGAATATTTCCATCGGTCAGCTTGGGCTAGCTGCCTGGCTATGCTCCCTCCCAGCTCCTGAACACCTTCTCACTAGCTGAACATGAGAAACTGAAGAAAGTCCTTGATTTCTTAGCAACAACTAAAAACATCAGTGTAATCAACATTCTTGTCCTACTAAATCCAAGTCAGTAGCTACTGGGAGGAAAGTTAACTCTATCCCAGCTGAAACCAGGCCACATGGGAACACAACAACAGTGACACTTTCTTCTGTGACTGCAAAACATTTTCACAGTGCTGAAGACTGCTCAGGTACTGGCAGTAGTGTAGCTCAGTATTATTTGCCTGCCAGACAGCCTCTACTGAAAGATATCTGAGCAAGCTAATCTGAAGCTAGGTCTAGCATAGCTTTGTGGCAGCGCACTAGCAACAGATACATACAGCTGGACTGGAACCATCTACAATATGCATAGGAGTACAGCACAAGGACAACGAAAGAAGAAATTCCACAGTAGTGGGAAAACTGGAATGAAGATCGGCAGTCTATTACAGATATGCTATATTCTGTGTGTAATACACAGCTGACTGGAGGACTGGGCCAGAAGAATTGCACAAGGTTTAACGAAGATCAACACAAAGTCCTATATCTGGGACAGAATAATCCCCAGATGGGATTATCAGGCTGGGGCCTGACTGTGTGTGGAGCAGCTCTCCTCAAAAGGCCCTCAGGGGCCTTCATGACAGCAAACTCAACATCAATCAGCTGCGTGCCTTGGTAGCTAAGTGAAAGCAAAATGTGTCCTGGGGTCCACTACCAAGAGTACAGCCAACAGATTGAGGGATGTGATTCGCATTCTTTGTGTAGCACTTGTCAGGCCATGCCTTTTGTCCCCTCAGTTTCAAAGGCACAGAAGAACCGGAGAGGGTTCAGAGGAAGACTACCAAAATTATCAGGAGGTTGGAGAACTTGACATGAAAAATGGCTGAAGGACTAGAGTTGTTCAGCCTGGAGAAGACAGGGCTCGGGGTGATCTAATCCTAGTCTGCCCAAATAAAAGAGGAAGGTAGGCTCTTCTCATGGCTGCATGGTGACAGGGCAAGAGGCAATCAGCACAAGGTTCTTCAGGTGACATTCTGCCTGGATATAGGAAAGAAATCTTTCATTCATCCAGAGTCATCAGCTTCTGTGGGAGGCAGCAGACTCCTCAATTTTGTGACAGAAACTCCCCTAGACCAAGCCCTGGCTCTGCTACTGTCCTTCTGGCATTTCCCTCCTTGTGACTCAGTTTTTGATGTCCAGGCTATGACTATGAGAGGAAGGCAGACTAAAGTACTGTGCAAAGTACTTTGAGATCTAAAGATACTGTGCTGGAAATAGGTATGGAGTTTATTATTATTTATTTTTAATGAACAACTTGCATTTAAAATATGAATGCTTCTATCCTCAACAAATACCTATTTAAGCAGTGAATCAGTAGATTGCTCTAAGTGACATCTATTGTAAGTGGCAACAATCGCTACACAAGCATTTGCCCAGCTCTGTTCCAGATGGTTATTCATTTACACCATTTGTGGGTAAAAAGTAGAAGCAATTTGGTCATGACCGTGAAACAGCTGATACCTTTTCCCATAGCTTTGGTACTACTAGCACTGGGAAACATCACAGCACCTCCAACACGTGAAAAAATGCCAAATATGTGTATATGGCTCTTTAGTTATTGGAAAACACATAAAACAATACCTATGAACTGGAAAGGGGGAAGGCACGAGTGCAATATAGTTTAATACTTCTGAAAAAATTTACTATTGTGTATAGAATGTTGAATTTAATTAAACAGGTGCAATTTTATTCATAATTTTGCAACATTTTGCTTAATTTCTCTTGGCTTGAACATAAGAGGGATCTAAGATCCCCAAATGACTATGTAAAGTGAGAGCAAGGAAGAAACGAAGTGGCTGTTGGGCTTCCTAGGGCTAAATAACATCTGTGAAAAAGGTTTTTGCAATGTAAATTCCACCCTATTTTTCTCTACCTACAATCGCTATTCAAAGCTCAGCAAAAGTCATATAATTCTTCTGCAAGCTTCACCCATTGCATTTGTAGTAAAGATACCATTCTTCAAGGACATCTGTTATGAAAACAAATTTTGCCACTCTAGTCAAAGATTTCACCCTTATTGAATGATTATATTTTTATACTAATGAAAATGTTGTCCAGCATTTTGGTGCTTTTGTTTGTGAATGTTTGTGAATTAGTTGTTTAAAACACACTTAATTTCTTCTGAGTTTTGGGTTCACATAGTCTTAGCTCTCTTTGATCATTTGTCCCCAAGCACTTCAGGTTCCATCAAGATTGCATTAGCAAATCCCATTATATTCCCATAGCTAAACCTATCTGCTCTTTCTTCCAACTAGCTATGAAGTCAGATTACTTTCCACCTTGTCCTCTGCACATCCTCCCTGTCCTCCAGAGCAGAGGCCCAAATTCACGGGACAGATGAAGAACATTCATATTTCAGCTTAGCCTAGAGCCCTATAGCTTTGCTTATGGCCCTGTATAGGGTACTGGTTTTGTTTTTCTAAATAAAAATATGTGAGTTTGAGTCCTTTGAAGCTAAGACCTAAAACACAGTCTCCATACTTTTTGGGTTAGTTCTTTAGCCCCTGTGAAGAACCGGAGAGAGAAGAACTTTCAGGAACACTTGTCCCTTTTTCATTTGCTGTTTGCCTGCTTAAATATCCTCCTGCTCTACAGCTGTGCATCTCCACCCAGGGCACCTACAGAAATCTATTTTCCGTACATGGGTTTTAGGCATTTGACAACAGCATCTGAATTTCCAAGCAGGTGCGGGGAAGCATCTGGTAACTCTGAGTATTGTCACACTTCTAGATCCATAAAAGGCTCTTTAAAAATAGCCCATAACCCACGTGGGACCTCTCCAGTAGAGCAGAGGAATCGGCCCAGTGTAGCAGCTTAACCAGAGCTACCTTTACCTTCTTGTCACTCTTTTCTCTATAGACAAGCTCGAATTTATGAGTGAGGGGCCGTAACCCATGACTCCACCTGTCACTGTTATTGATTGAGAAAAAAAATGAAGTCAGAGAATCGACACAAATCTTCAGATATAAGGTGACAGATTGAATAAGTAAAGAACACTCATTTCTCCTTACATTTTGATCTCTGTTAAACAGCAAATAGTAGCACAAAGGAATTACGTTTAATAACATCAGATTGATGTATCTTCATGAATGGTAATGTGCCACAACTTAACTACTTCATCTAGCTTTGCCACAGCACTGAAAAGACATTTTTATGCCCATATAAAATCATAAATCCTTTCTATTCTAGTTGATCTTCCTACAACATCTGTTTGATCATGAAGCTCCACTTAGCTGAAACTTTTTCAATAGCTGTTTCTACCTGTGGCTGTTTTGTACTATATAATGTTGATGATATACAAAAAATACAATTTTTTACGAAATTTCACAGAGTGATAATTGCTTCCCCTTTTGCTTTTCAGTACAGCAGATCAAGTGTTGTTCTGAGGAATAAAAATCACAGTAATTATATCTCTGGATACTAGCCATGAAAGCAAAATTCAGTTTTAGGGAGAATTGATCTTTTAGAAATTGTAATTATTTCCTAATCCCTCATAAAAATTATCTTCAGGAGGTATTTCATATACTTCATATCCTGTCTTGAATGTTCTGATTCAGATTACAGCTCCCAGTACTGGTAAATTAGCCATCCGTATAGATATTCATCTTTGCTTCAGTGACAAAGGATAGATATCTAATGAGAAAAAATAAAGGTATTCAATAGCAACAGAAGTGTCACTACTTTACAGCAGGTCTATAGCAAAGGCAAAATAATCAGGAGCATGTTACAATGACTGCTCTGAGCTGTACTTTTCTCTAAAAAACTTCCTGCTAATACAGTGACAGATGTATCTGTACAGTGTGATGCTAGGGAAATGCAGAAACCTCTGCTCCCGTGACCGCAGGCATCACAGGACAGAGAAGGCAGCCGCAGATGCAGCTGGTGCAGGCGCTGCTCCCACGTACCCCGGAGCTGCGCCGTGGCTGTCGCTACGGGAGGGTGGGTGCTGCGGCTGCAGCTGATGGTGAAATCCCCAGGGACCCGCGGGAAAGCAGACATGTAGAAAACTCTGCCAGTGGGTCAGAATCGCTGGCACGCACCTGGAAAAGAGGGTTATTGCACAAGCATTGAACCCCCACGCTGATGGTTCTCTTCCAATGGATCTCTCTCTTGCTGTGCTAGGATGTATGATTCCTGTCTGGAATCATCTGGCTGCTGCTGGTTGCACAGATTTTGTAGAAAAAACAAATGCAGAAGCAGTAACTAAGTTCAGTCCTACACACAAGGAAATATACATTATTTCCCTCAGAGCGAATAGGAATCTTTTCCATCCAGTTCTCTGCAGCATTTTGAAGACTCTCTGCTTTTTATTTTTTATTAAATGACTCTTTTCCCAGGTATGATTATACTGCATAGCTCTGGTAGTGTTCACTTTCCTGTAAATTGAAGGCCAATTAGGCAGACTGCCTTAAGCTGCATGTCAGCCCTTCTCTTCTCCCTTCTTCCACTTTCCTCCGGCACCTTCATTTCCCTGCCTGGCTGCCTGCTGCAGCTCAGAGGCTGCAGGCTACCAGAGTTGCAGGCTACTTACACTGCACCTGTGCTCAGTGCTGGTCCTTAGCACAGTTTCTCCCTAAAGTGTTAACATTTATACCACTTATAAAAGCTCAGACTTGTCATGTTTAACAGCTCAAGTCTTTGCTTCCACCAGCTGCCATTGGCCATGGCTCCCTGGAGGAAAGCGTAAGAAAGAGTATCAGGTGTTAGTCAAATCCTGCAAAACAGTACTAGGAAGTGCTTAGATACCATGGGGCTGAAGCTCAATATAAGAACTTTTATACACTAAGCAAAGCATGGATACATATTCATCATCATCAGTAGTATGCTCTTCATCGTCCATGTACAAGGCCCACGAACTCGGTTTACTCTCACACCACCCATGCACATTACAGGTGGTGATGAGGCGACACATGCGAGTTTCTCATGGAAGATTAGTGTGATACTGTAATTACCTTCAGTATTTTGGAGCTGGTTACATCTTTGGGCTAAACAATGCACATTCAAAAACACTAATTGCATAACATACATTTGAAATGTTTTAATTTAAAAATAGCTTAGTTATTAGCATATCTAAATTAAGTGCTTTTATGAAATCTAAGTAGATAATATGAATTTTAATTAGGGTTTTTTCCTGTAATAAAAGGGAAAAGATTTTAAAAAGGACATAGTTTTTTACTAGTTTGTTTCCTTCATTATGATTTCTCAGCTAAATAATGAAATATATTAGAAAAATGCCTTATTACTTGTTTGCCCAAGAGACCTGAATGGCTCAATAGGAACTGCTTGTTCTTTCAAAGAATAGCCAAGTCAAGTTAATTAAATTCCAGGCCAAACTAGCTCGTCCAGGTCAACTTCAGCTGAATTTCTTCTCAGAAGAGAATGTTCATTAACTCTCCCATAAGTATCATTACTTGCACAATGACATTATGCCATTCCTTAAAAGCGCTATGAAAAATTTGAGTGCTGAGAGTCCGCCGATCTTTTAGCAACAGATATTGCATGAAGAAAATTAGCAGGCTATGCTCAGGGTCCATCTGACCAGTCCCACTGCTTGATCTGGTCCAACCCAACTGCATGCTTGTGATGAAAAAAACTTAGATAGTATGTCCTAAGTTGTCTCCATAATGCAAGTGGGCAGTGCAGAGAAAAGCCTCTGGGAAGCTGAAGGGAAACAAGCAGTGACTCAAGCTCTGATCTCATGCTAAGTGAGAGAAACACCATTTAGCACAGATGCTCTTCCACTCCTTTTGATTCCCTCCTGGGAAATGATCATTATTGGAACTCCTGACTGCCCTGTTCCCAAATAATAATCTTTCACATGCAGTTTAAATACACGTCATAGGACAGTTCAAAGAACTTAGCGCCACGATGCAAATAGCTCCTTAATGGCTATGCCTAAACTCTGAAATATTTCCATTCATGCCTGTGTTGGGGCAAGTCCTGACTACCAACTACTGTAACATCCTCTCCTTTCTGCTCTTTACACCCTGGGAAGAAAGCTCACCATGTTAGCCGGAGGAATTTCACCCAGGGTGGATCCAGTCAGATGAGAAGATGTCCAGGACTCGGAGTAACACCACAGCACAAAAGTTGCAGCACAGTGTAGCCAATTGTGTTTAAGCCAAAGTTTAAAGCTTTTTTGAACAAGGTTTCTTAAATGTGTTAAGTATCGCTAAAGAGCAAAATCATTCTCTGCCTTCAGACTAACTTACTAAAAGGCAAATTCACAAAAACACAGCTGGGCTAAGGTAATGAAGTGTCCGTTCCTGCAAACTCTCACTTCGTACAGCATAAAGTAAGTTCTTACACTCAAAATGAGGGTAAACAACTTTATGAAGATAAAAATAGTAAACTTAAACATCAGGATGGCATTGGAGGTTTTGAGGAACTAGTCCTATGAGAGAAGGACTTGCAGAGCACTGGCCCTTGTTTTACCACTTCTGATTTCTGAGCAATATATTTGTATCACTCTGCATCATTACTGTGATATAAATATCTCTTGAGTTGACCTGTGAGATTAACTGCTGTGAGGACATATGTCATTTAGTACAGCAGCTGCAAGTGTGAATGTTTTAACCAGAGTTCAGCAAAAACAAAACAAAACCAAAACAAATCAAAATTAGATTTTGGATTTTGCCTTTGCTATTTAAATTCGGGACCTGGGACAATATTCTTTGCCAATTACAAAGCCCCTATTATCTTCTATTATGAAGAATCAAAGTGTTAAATTGTAGAAATTGTGTTAAGAATACTGTAGAAGAATTGCCATGTAATCAGGATGTGGTCTGCATGGGCTATCCCAGGAAATACATCTGTCTAAGTCTGATGCTGTAGCTTTTATCCTTTCAAAGTCTAAAATTCATAATACCCAAGTTAAGTCATTTCTCATTAGAGAATTGGTTCCATAGATGATTAATCGTGGCCTGAAAAAAAATCCAAGAGAAAAGTACAGCATTCTGAGCAGGACAACGGTAAAGAACTCTATGAAGACCAAATATTTTTGAGACCATATCATTTTCTTCCGACGTGTGAATCAAAAATACCGTGCTTGTAACCTGACACTACTGCTAGCCCTGTCTCTGCATGGAGTCTCCCTGAGCTAGTTTTGATAGATTTCATGGTTTTTTTACTACTGTATCCTGTTGGTTCAATTCCTTTTTTTTTATGATCTCATGCCTGAAAGAAAATTGGCCAGTCCTTGCAGCCTGATAAATGTAACTTTTTACATCGTAATCACATGTCATTAGGGGAACAGTGTTTATTATTATTACGTTGCCTAATCTTCATCTAAAAATTTCTAGATAAGATCTTTAGATATTCCTATAACATTTAAAATATAATTATTAAAATTTTTTTTCTAACTAAAATGGGATGAG
>Ga0181612_117377_pt1 | contig 11245 bp, 9 predicted proteins | sample HoacroProtozoa21_FD_119630 | JGI IMG/M metagenome (GOLD analysis project Ga0181612, IMG submission 119630) | Hoatzin crop microbial communities from Cojedes, Venezuel. Combined Assembly of Gp0051906, Gp0051904, Gp0051908 | reverse complement strand
CCACACATTCTCAGTGACTGACAGGGAATTTTCTAAACTTGCTTTTATAAAACCATTTTGCTTAAAGTCAGGCCGCTTTCTTTAAGAGGCACTGACACTTCGATCTGTTTAAAAGATATGGATGTGTTGTCAAGGATAGCTCTTAATCCAAAGTTTTAACCTTCAGAACCTGCCTTCCTGATTTTCAAGTGTGCTGAAGAGAATCTGACATTGACTTCTGTGAGACTTGTAAGGTATAAAACACCTGTGGGGATAAAAAAAGTTTTGGGAAGTTGTTTGATAAAATTTCTTGGGCATCAGCCCAGTCTTGCTAACACCAAGCAGGACTCTCAGTTTTAAAAATAAGATCACGCCTGAGTGGTTTTCTACACAAAAGCCTACAACTAGAACTAGCAGTAATGTTCTCAAATGAACAGATGAGGCCAGTCTACAAGCATCCTTTTCCTATGTCTACCAGCAGCGTGAGAGAAGTGGTATATATTAACCAGAAAATGCCAGTTGACCAAAATGGTTAAACTCATACATTCCTCAGCTGTTACATCTGAACAAATACTCTAATGACAGATACTAATGGAAGATTTAGCATAACCAGTTGGTGTCTACTACATCATCTTTTTCACCTGCATACTCAGGAAAATGAGGACTATAATCATTCAAGAAGAGAACGACTGTTCATAATTCAGTATCTTTTGTGGTAAAAAAAAACAACTGGGACAAGGGAACTTAGAATTCAGAATTAATAATCCTGGTTTTCTTTGTCCCATCTTATATCAGAGCTGTCTTTCATCCCTGCCACACTTTAAATGGATTACAATTTGGCTACATGACATCTAAAAAATCAACACTGAGTGTTTGTAGGAGGTTTATGCAAGGGTCAGTGTTACATCCTCTCCCATGTAAAGAAAAGTATAAAAAAAAATGTATGAAACTGAAATACTACTTTATTGGTCAAAGATGAAATACTTCATGTGAAGAGAGACACCCAGACTCAATGCAAAGCATACTAGCTTGCTTGTTTTAGACATCATCGCCATGCTGTTTATAATACATAATGATGCCTCATGCTGCCTTTCAGGCAGTCTGCTTTAGAAAGTCTAAATTAGGGTTAGTGACCCAACTAAGTAGCTTCCACACCAAGATCAACGCCAGCTTCCCCAGAGGCTCTCAGCAGGGGACAGAGAAAATCCAGAAAAGCAGCCAACACCTTTATTGAAGCCTCTTTTATTTCCCATTGAGTGGGGAGCAAGTATGGGAGGTGCCAAAGCAACTCCTTCTAGCTCACAAGACACCAGGAAGGGAAGTTCTGGAGCTGTGCTGATGTCTGAATTTATACCAAATCTTTAAACAGATGTGAGTGGGTGGTAGAGAAGCGGGAATCATGTCATAAGCACACAGGAACTCCGAAAGGACTGATGCCTGCTAAGGTCATCCATCTTCCCATCTGCAGCGAGGTGAGATAGACCATCTTTTAACTCGGCCTGAAGTAATGAGAATCCGAATTACTCCTCCATCCCAAGGCTGCGATAGGGATCAAAGACCATCAGCCCTTCTAATTTGCTGCGATGTCAATCTCTGTGAAATTCGCAGTTTTCCTTCTGTTCAGGAGGAAGGTATGCAGAAATTGTCAGGAATAAAGTTTTATTCTTGAGCTGAGGAATGGAAAAAGGCTTGACTCCAAAATCTTTTAGGCAGGATTATGAGTTATTAAACTTACAGAATTTGCAGCACGCTGACCATGTACATCAGAGCCTCATAGATCTGATCAGCTTTTACTGAGTGCCATTCAATGCACGGAGAACAGCATTTCCCGGCATCCTTATGTACACACAGAGGTAATGCATGCAAAGACATGTTCCAACACTCTCTCCATAAGATGGAAAGCAGAGAGTCATGGAGACTTACAGACATCCACGGCACAGCAGTAAGTTCAGTCATATCCTATCCTCCAATTAAATGACATACATTGGCAGGAAAGTAAATAAAAATATCTTTTTGATAAATTGAAGTCAATCTGAGAGGTAAAATCACAGAAAGAAACTTTAAGAAGACATGACCTAAATTATTTCAATAGTATTTGCTGAAGAAAAGATCTGCCATAAAGAATATACATTTGGCTAACGAAAGTTGTGTGCTGATTGAAAGAGCATGCCCTCGCTGTTGAGAAAGAACACCTAAGGAGCAAAAATTTTAGTCCCTGCTAAGTGTGGAAAAATACAGGTTTCACCAAGAAAGTGCAAGAAGTAGAGAGAAACAATATGAAGATTATATCCTAATATTTATCAGAAAAAATATTTTTTGTCCAAAGCAGAGAAGAGTTTTCCAAGAAAATTAGGCTCTAAGGAAGATACATCTCCTGAGTAGATCTATAAAAAGTCTCCACATGCTCAGGTCTATTATATTAAGATGTTACACGTTTTGAAATGCAAGTAGTAGTATACTTTTTTAAAGAAATATGATAATGATTTGAAACATAGAACTATACACAATAAGCAGTACAGTCAAATCAGGTTTCAAAAACTTTCCTTATCCAATAGACAGAGATTTTTTCTGCTGTCTGAAAACAAAAGAATGTGGCCAACCAGATGGCAGCCATGAATATAATCTTTCCCTGTGCAGAAATTTCAGGCAAAAAAGCAACAGTCGGATGCTTGAGTGAGGCAAGGATACCTGCCAACCACCGTGAGACTGCTGCTATGCACATGTGCGGCCTTCTGAAGAAAAAAGACAACTCCTAATGTATGTTATAAATAAATTCTGTAAGTGCCAGGATAGTTTCATTAGAATGAATAACAACTGTGAGGCCACTGGGACTTTCAAATCCTTACATTCTGGCAAAGAGTTAAAGGACCAGATTCTGTCCTTGGACATGCATGGCTCCCAGATGTACTCACAGATAAAATACTCATCCCAGAGTAATGTCAGGTGTGGTGTGAATTTTGTCCTATTTCACATCTGCTTTAATCCAGCCCCCCCTGAAGTCCCTGCAATAATACCTTTGATATCAGTGACACTCCACAGAGTAACAGTGGTTCCCATCCACTCCGTGTGCCCTGGTAAAACCAGAGTAATATTTGTAATGGAGCTCAGGAACAAGAACCAGTAACTGTGAAGTAAGATGGTGGTTAATATTCCTTGCATTTATGTTAGAAAGACAGACATGCACATGGAGTGACCACAGGATAGTGAAGAAGTATAAATCCAAACCCTTGGACTAGTGATAATTAGCATTGTGGTAATTTATTCATGTATCAGATGTTTAGAGTCTTTCAGAGCTAATGAATACTGGCCTCATTTGTAGGAATGGCTTAAGAATTTGCCACAGATTTCACTGAACAGTCAAATACTTTTCCCAATAAACCATGAAATTGGGTAAGCTATAGGAAAGCTATTTTCAAACCACATTTTCAACCTTAAAGCCAAATGTCTTGATTTTAGATGGCTTTGTCATACTGTCTGTGTATGCTATTTTAAGTGTTTTCAGTTCAATAATTTATTTTCCTTCTTTACAAATTCCAATTTACTTTATGTCAAATTCGCCTTTAAAAGTTTCCTCAAATGCTGCCTATAGTCAGCCAGCCAAAAGCATCTTGTATATCTTATGTCAAGGGAATTTGTATTCTTTCCCAATAAGAAAATGCAAAGATTCTCGTTTTAGTGAAAGCAGGTCAAAAGAAAAGAATATCTAATTCAATAAGATTTAGTATACTAAAAAATTTAACAAATAAGATATGCTGATTATCACACTACCCAGCTTACAATGGTTACCATAATGGGTGCATTAGTGAGTAAAAACACATGATCAGTCCTGGTAAAATTCAGTTATTAGGAAAAAAGGAAACCTTCTTTCATGACCATTTCCATTTGATGGAAATAGCTCTAATAAGACCTGGGTTTTTCTTTTGATGGCTGTGAAACAGCATGATTAAAATAAAATTCACATGCAAATCGACGATCTGTAATTTTTGCAGGTGGATTACTTAAAACTGGCATTAAAAATCTGAGCATTAATTATAAATCTGTCATGTTTAGCTCTACACTCTAGAAGCTTGTTTAACATGCAGTGTTTTAAAAGGGACAATTCCCTTGGCATTGTCATGGTCTCACCAAGATAATAGGAATCACTTTGCTTTAATAGATGGAAAAACCATTTAGGTTAAAAATAAAGCAGTTTACCAGAGTGAACAATCTACTAGTCCAAAAATTACACACCTGATTAACTATGCATGCATTAGGTAAAAAATATGGTTGCAGTTAACAATCAAAACAGAAAAATAAATATTTGTCTTCCCTAGGGAAAAAAAAAGACTTTTCCCCTATCCACTTCTTTAGCACAGTCTATTAAATTACTATGTGCTGGTGTAAAAAGCAAAGGAAGTAGGATATAACCTCTGTGTTCTTGAATTTACTTCCTTCCATTGTAACATGTTCTTACTTCATGTGGGATTACTCTGCTCTTAAAATGAATTTAAAAGTTGACTCTTGCTCTCTTTTTTCTTTCTCCCAAACATAAAAACAAGCCAATCTAAACATGCTGAAATTACTCAGCAGACTCAGCAAAGTCTGGTCATGTTGTTGTTTCTAACCTCTTTCACCAATGGCAGAAAACTCTGTTTTGTCAGTGTGGATTTAAAAGCAATTCATCACTGGTGCATCAGATTCACACAACAATGACTGAAGGAAGTAAAGAGCATCCTTTATCCTTACCACAAAAAAACTGTAAGTAATTGCAATAGTACATAAAAGTCTTCTTTGGCCAAACGCACTGTTGAGAAATGAGCTAACAGCTGCACATTTTTACTTGCTGAACTTAAGCCCATGAAATGAACCCAACACTGAGTCTAATATGAGGGAATCAGTGGACTGTTGCCTTACTCGGTGTTTCTCCAAAGACTTTTGAACTGGAACTGAATTCATTTTAATGAGCATCCAACATCTGGATAAGCCCCTTAAGAGTAACAGAAAGCCAAGTTCTGAAAAACCTGCAAGAATACCAAATCTCTACTGCGAAAACACCAGAAAGAAGGAAAAAGAAGGAAAAAGGAAAAAAAAAAAAAGAATCTTCAAGTCGTATAAATATATTTTGGAAACACGAGTGAATTACTTTATGATTTGGAGTATGAGAGGTTTACTTTAAAATAATTTCAGACCCAGTTGTTGCTTTGATCAGCTGTTAAAACTGGTCCACCCGTAATTTGCAATAGATTTTTGGACCATGTCCACGCAGCAATTTTTCTAATGGCTTGGAGGAACGTAGTTTTACTCTATTCTGTAAAAGCACAATTATACCTTTCGACGGTACCGTAAACAACCATGAGGAAAAGCACTTCAAATCTCTAGAGGGTTTTTCTTATTGCCTCCTTTCTCTTTCCCGCTCAGTTTTCAAAAATTGGCTGCAATGCTTTTCTGTCTGGAAAGTAAAAAGGACAGGATGCTTCTGCAACTGTATTTTACCAGTCCTATAGCTTATGCGGCAGGTGGCTAATGTAGGAAAAGTTCAAGTCAGACGGTCTCTGTGCACTTCCAGACATCCAAAGTCTTTTCTAACTCACAGATACATATATATATGTGTATATATATTGGACTTGCGGCCTCAGTTCACTAATAATTTAAATTAGGCCCTAAAAAGCTAGAAAAGCTGGATCTATTAGGTAACCTTCAGAGTATCGCCAGATTTTACACACGCAGTGAATGCTGTCTGAGGTATGCTATTCTGAGGAAGGACACCTGATAGCATTTCAGACACTATTAATTTTCCTCTTCCAGAAGTTGTTTTCACCACTATGGCCCTAATAATAACGGTTGTTTGGCCAAATGAACACTTGACTTTTTGATGGCTGCAGAGCCTGATAGAGCCAAAACATTTACAGATCTCCTACCTTTGTTCCTCTTTGGATTTAAAATAAAAAAAACCCAAAACAGATAGTGATAGTTTAATAGATAAACAGGAGGAAGGTTGAAGAGAGGAGAAATAAGGTAAATTTTTTTAAAGTTTTCCTTTTCTGCTTGCTATGATTTCAGTAAACTGTGACCCTGCTAAAACCACCACTCCGTACACTTTTGCAATCAGTTCCTTTTTTGTAATTGTGCCAGTGTTGTATCCACTGCATATGAATTCATGCCAGATAACTATGGCTATGCTTCAAGAAGCACTATTTTTCAAAGTGTTACCCTGAACTCTCTGGCTCAAGTACACAAACTTGAGGGACAAATGTCTCTGAAAAGAACAGTCTACAGAGCTTCCAACCCCTCTCTCCTACATGACTCTTCTGCAGTTGTACAAAGGCCAACAAACATCAAATGAGACATGTAGACCGAAGCCAAATAATTCAGACTAAACTGATCAAGTTTACCCACTCAGTGCAAGATGTTTTCAGTTAATAAGATCTTTTTTCTTTTGTAGGCTAATTAAAACAGCTTGACTAAGACTTACTGAAATATTATGTTCCTTGCCATTCAAAAATTGTATGAGCCAATGCCAACACTCCTCCCTGTTTGCTTTTAAAGCCATATGCACTTCTCTTAAAGTTTTAAACCTGCTTGAGGTATCCACAGCTGCTTCTAATATTTTGGCCATTAAATTCTCTTCTTCCTCTCCAATAGAATTGCTATGAAGTATGCCAAATGGTTAATGTTGTTTTGTTTTTTTGCCTTCTTGCATAATGCCGCCGTATTCAAACACAGGAACTGTGTGATTGAACAACTAAAACTTGTACTTCTAGATTCAAAATTGAATAGCTGTCCCTAAAAGCTGTTCTTTGCCTACTTGGCTAAGTATTGTTCATGTTGGCATTATGTACAGATTTTACCATGTGTAGGCAAAATAATGAATTCTCAAAAAATATGTATCTGGTTTGAAAAGCCAGAAATAAAATGCTTATTTGGTATTTAAGACTTATCCTGGTAACAGGAAAGAGAAATCAAACTGTTTTGCCTTTTTTAACTGTTTTTAGCCTTTTTTTTTGTCTCACTTGTCCTGTCTGGTTTTCAGACTGCTTAAGGAATTTCTATTGATTTGGACAAATATAACAGAAAGAATGAGGCTTGTAGGTTAATGATAGAAACTTTGCAGATAAGAGTTTTCTCTTGTTACTGCTCTGGAAAATATGTGACTTTCCACAAGCCAGATACTTTCTTAACTTTAATGAATTCTAGCTAAATTTAGAGTGTGAGTTTTCCCTCCACAAAGTCTAAGATCTCAAAGAATCACACCAAAAATAAAAATCACTCTATGACAAGCATACAAATAAGAAAAAGCACAAAGATTTTGAAAGATGTTTTCAGGAAATTTGATAAATAGCTAGGTGGCTGAGAGGAAGACAGAAAAAACCTGCACTGTAAAACTGTAGAGACTATACATTATGCATCTGGTTATACAGATACATATACATCTCCATATATAGTGTGGATATTGTATACAGAAAAGATGGTCTATGATGAAGTAGAGAGAAAATAGAGTGATTTTTTTCTCCTTACACATATACTACTGTGACACTAGATTTTAAATTGATTTCCTAATGCAAATAGGATTATGGTATTGTGTTCTATTCATGTACCGACCTAACAGCTTGTGAATGTGCTGGCTAATTTGAACGAAATCTGAAGGAAGGTGAGAGTTCTCAAAGATTTTAAAGTCTTACCTCTTTTTTTCCCCATTTACAAATGGAAATAGGCAGCCAGGCAAAAAAAGACTCAATGAAGACCACAGTGTGAGCTCACCCCTGGTTAGACTTTAGATCTGAGCAAGTGATCACCAAAAGGCACAAAACACTAAGAAGCCAGACTCCCCCACTGTTTTCACGGGCAACAAGCTATATAAAAATGTATCACTATCAGAGGGACTATGACAATCTGAAATAGTAGGAATGAGTAATGGGGAAAAGGTGCTAAATAGTATAATATAGACATCATACATACTTCGTGAGCTTTGTAGAACCTCAAACTCCTACTGATTTAACTATCCTCAGATAAGTCCGTAGCTGAAAACTGTATGTTAAAAATGTACCTGGAAACCATATTCTCTTATTACTGTTTTGAAAACAGCATACCACTGATGCTGGTACTGCAGTATCTAGCACAGCACCAACAAGTGCATACGTACCAGTCAGGTATGACTCAAAGTCTGGACTCACTCACCCTCCCATATGTTAAGGACCCCAGAGATACAGATTATACTGCTGGAGAAAGTTTCACTAGCCTTAAGAAAAGAACTCTGCTCTAACTAGCAATAACCCTAGTCCTCCAGAAGGTCTGGAGCTAGAACCTCCCACAAAGAAGCCCATACTAGCAATGCTTCCCACAGCCCTACTTGTCAGGAGCAGCCTAACAAGGATTGGAAGTGCAAGGTAAGGAAAATGTTCAGACCCTGAAGGCAGGGAGGGAGGATGACTCAGCTGATGCTGCTCCCAAGTCATCCTCACCAACCAAACCAACAGCTCTGTGCTTCAGAAAACGCCCCATCTAGCTTGTCCAGAACAGTAGAGATGGGACCACAACATGGGTCTTTTGTGCAAGGATGAATGAGGAGACAGAAAAGACGTCCTCCTACAAAGAACAGAGTGGCACGTTCCAGTGCTGTTATGTAGACCATGTTTTCATTACTCTGCATGTTACAGCACCTTTCCTTTACTTGTCAAGAATTTACTGAGTTATCACCATTTCATATAAACATCAGTCAATTGAAAATGGTGGCAAATTTTGATAGACGGTTCAGAGTGCATTTCTGAGACAACCTTTGATAAGAGTTTTTCAAGAAACAGAGGAGGAGTGGAATCAGCAAAAGATACTATGTTTACCTCCTTGTTCAGTTAGATTGTGGCTCTAATTAAGTCAGTTATACAAGTGTAAAACATTCCAATAAATGCATGGAATTACTCTGGTACACAATCAGGTAAGAGTCAAGCTCTAATTTCCTTTTCAAATATCTACATTGCATTTTTCAGGATTAACATCATAAGGTCTGTAAGGAGTAATACAGAAAGGGTGGGATCTTACATGCACATGGAGTCGCTAGAAAAGTTGCTGGACTGTGTCTGTGAACACGGTCATGGCACAGACTGCCGAGTGAACCTTTTCTGTTGAGTGCTGGGATGCACAGCCATATCGTCTGTAGCTGTGACCCCCTCCTGTCTCCTCGGGGTCCCCCTCCTCCCTCCCCGCACACCGGTCCTTAGCAGCCCTTTTAACAGTTGGAGCCTTACAAGTCATCAGCAAAATCTTTGGGAGAGAGATGCTAGTTGTAAGCACAGGGACTCGCAGGCACAGCACAGAATAAGATAAGAGAATTTGTACTAATTTTCTGCTTTCTCTGCTTCTTTCCTCCTGTGGAGTTAGGAAGAAGAGCTCTCTTTCAATGAGAAAGTAAAATTGCTGGCTGCCTGGTCAAGCAAGTGAATGTAGTGACTGTGGCATTTGTGCTGCAGCCATTTTCATACAAACAGTTCCAGATAACTTTGCAGTATCAGCCTCAATGTGTACTTTGTTTGGAAAAGATTCCCCCAGTCATCAAAGGACTGCATAAAAACAATTGTAGCAATTAGGGCATGCCAAACAGAAGAGACAGCTGTGAAGAATTTTTTGTCCATTTCTCTGAACATCCTTCCTTTGATTCACTTGAGTTGAGTTCAAATTTCTAGCCTTTAACTTCAAGCTCTTTCAAACAGACACAGCCCTCACATATCTATCAACTGGTAACACTGCTCCACTGTCTGCAGAGCAATAGCAGGACCTCGCTCCTCGCTCATCCACTCCTCTCCCAAACACACACGCTTTCTTCACCCGCATCCTCAGGGCACTGAAACTCTATAAGGCTCTCATCCCCCCTTCCAAGGAGCGATTTCTGCTGCGGTATCCAACAAGAAGTAAGTTAGCATACTACAGCAAGGCCAAGGGAAGTTCAACATTTAAACATTTATGTTCTAACATAAACACAGATAAAAAATTCTATTTATCTGTGGGCTGCTTCCCTCTCTCCTCACTTATTTGAGGCTGGTTTTACATCGCAAGTGTTTTAAAATGGAACCTAGATCACTGCCCCACTTGCACAGTATCTAGCATCACTGATCCTCATTTGAGTACTTGGATTTAATAGTTGGTAAGTCGTAAGATGGTAGAACATGTAAGTTTATTTTTGATTGAACTGTTGTCTACAGTATGCTACATTTTTATCTGAGACACTGTCAAATGTATCATCATGAAACTAAAAAATGTAGAGTCTTTAGCCTGAAAAAGTTAGTTTGGAAGAACTATTAAGAAAAACCCTGATAACAGGTACAACACAAGAACACTTAAAGCAAGAAGTGGAGTCCTTTAAGAATAAGCCGTGCTGTACAATAGCTGTGCCACAGCGGACAGGAAGCGAAAAACATCACTGGTTTCACATGAGCAACCAACAAGTTTCAGAGGAATTGTTAAAAGGACTGAGTTCAGCCTGCTACAGTTTAAATTAAGTTTGTGGTTTAAAAGCAATTCCAAAGAACATGAAAATACTAACAACTTGGTGATTTGCTTTTCTCCGCTTTAAACTGTTTTATTCTCTCTTCTGATGTAATGGGAGAGACAAGATAAAATTTACATGGTATTATGCACTTTCTTTAGGATGATCCACAGTGTTTTGTATGATTAAGAAGTAACAAGAAGGAACAAAGTCAGGTACAAAATGTGACTCCTCCACTGACCGACAGGCCAAGTAAGCTATCAAAACTATTGATATTAAAAAGTAATATAGATGATTCTCTCAGAACGATCAAAAGTTCTTTGGGCATACAAAATACCCTTAAATTAACCGATTTTTTAATGAAATTTCAGATTGGACCCTTCAACAATGGAATTGCTGCTTGCTCTGTATTGTTTGATTGCTCTGTATGGAAGTGTAAGTAACCCTTAAAAAAAAGGAGATGAGTAAGATGAGCTGAATGAGCTGCTGGAAGCAAATTCCATGTTTAAGAACAAAGCCCCATATTCCTTGCACCTAACTGTAGGTGCCAGCTTGGGAACTAAATTACCACAGGTTCTCTCTAGAAGCAACGGAGAGAAAAGCACCTCCTGAAGGTGGTTCTAATTTAGGGGCATCTTTGGAGGTGTCCCTCTCTCTGCTGCCTGTGGAAGTGCTCAGACTGACAGCTACTGTAGGAAGTTCATCAGAAAAATGCCTTGTCTGTCCCTTGATGGGATAAACCGAGTTATTGGAGTTGGACTAGATGACCTCTAGGGGTCCCTTCCAACCCAAAACTTTCTATGATTGTATGAT
>Ga0181612_111183_pt1 | contig 11245 bp, 5 predicted proteins | sample HoacroProtozoa21_FD_119630 | JGI IMG/M metagenome (GOLD analysis project Ga0181612, IMG submission 119630) | Hoatzin crop microbial communities from Cojedes, Venezuel. Combined Assembly of Gp0051906, Gp0051904, Gp0051908 | reverse complement strand
GCTCCCCCAGGTTGCCGGCCGCCCGCTCTCCCCCCTCATGCTGGGGCATTGGCTGCGCTGCTGCAGCAGCATCTCTCCGCTGCAGCAGCCTGACAGCTTTTTGACTGGAGTTCAAGGTGATAGGCAGGAAAGAGGCAGAGACCAATCTCATGCTAAAACATGGAGCTGGCAGTCCAGCCAGCCTCTAGCCAGGACAACCACCCTCCTCCCGCAGGCACCGTCTATCCCGGCAGCAGCAAACACCAGGACAAACCTCAGGGCTGCTGGGCTGCCGCCTGAGCTGACAGAGAGCTGCTTTACTTGTGTATCGCAATGGATTGTTTATATCCTTTCTGCCATCGTTCTTTTTGCTCTCTGAATATGGATCTTCCCCCTTTATATTAGTATCAGTTGAGTGGCACAGCTTTAAATATGTGTAAATATATCTAAATACTGTACTTCAGAAAAAACCAGAAGGCTCTGCTTTGTTCCAAAAAACCACCCAAGCCTTCTTAAAAGAACATTCATGTCCATAAAACTCCAACTGAAACTGATATACAGCAAAATGTACTGGGTTTATCTAACTGGTATTTCTCCATTTAATAAATACAGCTGCAACACAATACAATTATTGAAGCATCTGGGAGCCCTTTCTGCAGCTCTCTGATGACGGGAAGGGGATGCTGCACAAGGGAGAACTCCTAGTAGGTCAGGTCTAGGTCTACTGCAAACCAGCTAGCGAGGTACCAGGGAAGGGCTCTCCTTACACTGCACTTGACCCTTGCACCCTCCCTGTCACTGTGTCATGCGTCAGTGCCAAAACAGCATCAGGAGAGTGCTCAGATAATAGCGCATTTACAATTATAATTGCTCATGTCCAGGAGTAATCCAGTTTAAGCCCTTTACCATCTCAAATATTTAGAGAAATCCTGCCAGCTGCCTGGAGGGGAGAAAGCTAGGAGCCCTGGGAGAGCACAACAGATTTTCATCTTTCCAGCCCTGACAGTCTCCCCCGCATAAATATCCTCCCAGTCCCACTTTCCCCTCCCCTGCCTCTCCCTGCTCCACAGCCCATGGCAGCTCCCGCCGCACTGGTGCCATGGCCGGGCAGCACGGTACGGGAGCGGTGCCGGTGCCCTGCCCACCAGCGGGCAGCGCAGGGTCTTGCTGGCATGCACTGCCCAGAGCCTCGAGCCACCACGGAGCCTCTGCCCTGGCAGCGTCCTTGAAGAGAGGCTTTGATTTGGCTGGGATAGGGAATTTTGCCATTTTGGGTTTGTTCTGGCATTTTTTTTTTGAAGTAGGCAGGGTGTCAGCATCTCCCGGCCTCTCTGCTGCCTGGGAGGTGGCACATGAGGACTGCCAGGACTGGCAGGGTCACTGGCATCGCTGCCTCAGAAACGCCATGCCGGGCATCCCTACATGCAATTCCAGCAGTTTCCCTTCTTTCGCAAAGGCCCTTGCTGCCATGCAAGATATTTGGACAGAAACCCCGCAGACCGGCAGGTTCCAAGATCTGTTGATGAACATCTCGCAGGGCTCAATGCTCATCTTGGGAACTTTTCACATTTCTTGTTTTTCTAGCATTTAAGGCCAGAGGACAGCACTGCCGACACTGAGCCTGACTCCCCGCACGGTAACGCAGGCAGGCGTGTTACAGCCACGGGCCCCCACCAGTGACCCCTCACATCCTCAAAACCCACCAAACTCAAGAGAGGGACTCCCTTAATAGCTTGCTCCCTTGTAAACTGCGTTTACCATTCAAATGATAAACACAAGTAAAAGTTCTAATTTTGCTGACTTCAGCTGAGAGGTACTGTATCTCCTGCTCAGCTTTTGTCTTTAAAACTGCCTAAATGCCAGAGCAATTAATAGGCTGTGACCAAATCACTGCTCAGTCTCCTCTCTGAGCTGCTTTATTCCCTCACAATAAGCTCTCCTCTAACACCTCTGCAGCTCTCCACCTTTAAAAGTGTAAGGGCCATGGCTGGGTATGTGCTAGCACTACTCATCCCAGAATCGTACAAAGTCTTCACTTCCATTGATGTAGACATTTAAGGACTGGAAGCCATTTTCAGAGACACTGCTGGTTGCTGCTACCCTGTAAGACTGCTCTGACCCTTCTTTTTCATGCAAAAGCTTGCTTTTCACTTTAAACACATGTTGATAGCTCCACCCATCTCTAATAACCACGTTCAGACTAATTTCTATGACCAATCTTCATCAATATTTATTATCCTGTAAAACTTCACAAATGGAAGTGGTGATAAAACTTGCAGTAATGATTTTATAATTTCTTTCAGATGGTTGATAAAATATTGAATACTTCTGGGCTCAAAACCAGTCTCAAAGGGATGCTACCAGAACCGCCATGACAAACTGATAAATTTCCCATTAACAAGGAAGTGGCAAGATCCACCAGCGAGCTGTGCCAGTCTTCAGGGCACATGCCAGTTTGATAACCCTCGCACGTGGCGTTAATATTTATGCCAAAGAAGGTGTGGTGCAAAGTCAAACCCCTAATCCTTCCTCAGCCTGAAGTGCTACGAGCACTGCTCTGCAGCCCCGCAGGAACAGACCTCTGGGGATACTACAGGAATATAAAGTCTGAACTTCAACGGTATTGCACAGTATTTCCTTGATAAATGATAGGACAGTCTATAAAAGCAGCAACGGTCGCTCCTGAAGACAGTAACTCTTCAGGGATGCCAGAGCAGGGCATGGATATGCCTTGCCTTTGAAGCCACACCGACTGCTGTACAGGGCTTGTAGCTCCTTCCAAGCACCACTCCGTGTTCCTGAAGCATATTCCCCACAGGCTCTGTACAGGACCTGTACAGGACTGGTGCACAGGCCGTGAGACTTTCTTTTCTTTAGTACTGCAGCTGGACACAAGCAGAATATTGAAAAATATATTTCCACATGCTTCACTAAAATGACATCTGGTATTTATCCGCTTTGCATCACAACTTGCAGTCATCATAGCACAACCAACTCCCTGGTATAGGGGGGTTAGATTAAAAAATGATCATATTGGCTTCCCACGCTTTCTCCATTTTCTGTCTAATACTATTCCGGTATCCGACAGGAGGGAAAACCTTTGCAGCTGATGAATGCAGACAGGCAGGTATTAAGAACTGTGGAAGTTTTGTCAGCATGAAACCATCAGGCTATCAATGCAATATTAAAGGGAGAACACCTGGAGCTCTCCCGAGCTTTCCTGAGAGCACAACCATGGCAAAGCGAATCCCCCTGTCAACATCACACTGCCAAAGAGAAATTCATCATTACTACTTCAACCTGTAAGATGCAGCACTCTTGAGAATACAGGTCGAGTCTACCTTGCAGATTTGGTATCAGCACTAGGTAAGAACACTTGCATCTTTTCTCGTTTTCCCCATTTATGTAAGTCACTTTCTTCACAATGGAATTGCACCTCTTTTGTTTACAGATATGCTAACAGGGCATCCTAAACTCAGGATGAACGGCTCGCGGAAAAGACGTGCAGGCTAGCCCTAGCAAGTCGTCTCTGTCTCTGCTCACGACGGGAGGCAAGGGCCCGGGGGGGACATGCTCCCGGCCAGACGGAGTGGGCAGGTTTGCCCGTCAGTGCCAAAGCCCCCATCCCTCTCCGCACTACCCAGTTCTTCCCTTGCCAATGCATGGCAGAGGCATTTGTTTGCACCAGGAGGTACGTTTGAGGCACTGGCTTTGGGTGAGATGTAAAGAAAGGAGGGAGAAGCATTCATCAGCAAAGCCAAAAATAGCCAGCAGCCAGAAACACGGCGGGTTTGTCAAATGGTTCTGGTAAGCCGAATTTACACTTCTCTCTTAGCAGACATTAATCTAAGTCAGAAAGATAATAGATTGCCACGCAATGGGGAAAGAGGAGCAGGTCTGCATTTTGCTCATCTCCGGTTTAGAGCTGGGTGTGCTCCGGCACCACTGGGCGAAAACAGGGAGGAGGGGAAGGGGCGCCGATGGTAATAGGCTCCAAAGGGACCAGAAAGTACGAGGATGGAGAGAGAACCGCTTTTCATCCTGGTATGCTGCCTTCTTCGCAGCAAGATGATAAAGTGCTTGCACGTCAAGAGACAGCTCGAGATATTGCCGCAATAAGGAAATCCTATGACTCTCCTTACATTCTTGCTTACAGAAAAACATCCTACGTACAAGCAGAAAAGATTTGCCACGAGCAGCCTCCTCTTTGCAGTCCAGATCTGAAAGCTGCCTGATGTATTACCCTCCGCCTTGCTTAATACTCCTACAAATTCCTCCAGGCCTGCCACTGTTATTCTGCATGATTTTTACACCCCTCTTCTGCAGCACAAGTTTAATTAGAAGTGCGACTTCAAGTAATGCATTCCCCAGAGAGCAAGGGTCAATGCACATATGCAAGGAGTTTCTCATCCGGTTATATAGGAAGGAAGGGATCTCCTCTGACAATTCTGACTGCACAGAAAAATTAATTCCCCTCCCCTGCAGAAGTTTATAATGAGAAAGCTACAATAACAAATTGTTAATGATTTTGTTGGCACCAAATCAGTGTCACTGAGTGAAATCTCACTCTCATAACTTCGCTTTTAATAAAAGACCACAAATTTTTGAGTATATTTATATAAGAACTTGAGAAATGTTTCATAGTTTAGACTTCATCTATGTGGTTCATTTACGTTGACCTCAATATCTGAGCTAATCTGCACAAATTTTCAATTGTACTCATTCACAGCAGCCAAGACAGTCTCTGTGCCAAAATCTGAACATGACCCACTACCCTCTACGGGGAAAGCCCACAACAGCCCTGTTGTTTACTGCTGAAGCATTTCTCATGACTTCTTTAATAATCGTAACTGGAAACAAAGTGCCAGCATAAATCAGAAAGCCTCAGACTTGGCATCCTGTGTTTTTGTGAAGAACAGCGTGCAGGGTCCTGCCGCTCAGCCCTGGGCGAAGGCAGCCCAGGGCACGGGGCGCTGTGCTATGCTGAGACCAAGCCACACCAGCACCCGACGCAAAACCCCGACCTCAACACCACCGAAAGCTCACCTTAGGAGAACTCTCAGGCTTTGGAAAAAGCTTTGGCATACATTGCTTTGCTCTCTCTTGCAAACGCCAACGTGCAGTGCAGTTCCCGACCGGCAAGCAGGACACCAGATGATGCATAACGGCGGCACGCTGACGCGCAGCAGCGCTGGGGGTTTGCCGAGTGCCAAAGGAGGAAAGCCCTGCTCTCACGCTTCAGTAGTCCAGGGACTGCAGAGCCCAGACTGAGGGGATTAACCATGCTCTTGAACAAGCCTTTTGCTTCCTGCGGCTGCTTGAGGCTGCTCAGAGCCTGGCACGTGTCCCGCAGACCCACTAAGATGCCCGTGGCTCACATGGACGTAGCACACCGGGCCTTTGCGGCCGACGAGCTTCATGCTCACTGCACTGCAAGCCAAAGCCTGACCTGCTGCAGCCGGTACTGAAACTTCACTAACACCAAAGTGCGCAGGCTTTGGCAGCACGTGAGGGTTGCGGCAGAAGGCGTGCATGGGGAGAGGGGTGCTCAGCCACGCGTCCGGATGAGGGCATGAGCTGTACAGACTGCTACAGCCGTCCAAGCTCTTGATGTCCTGGGAACAGCAGCACAGAGATGATCTGGTCAGCATCCAGCCACCGACGCACACTTTCCTGTTAAATTACTTATTCGTCTTGCCCTTAAATGCAACCAAAGACTACCATTATTCCAGGTAAAATGAGCCTTCCTTTCCTACTTATGTACTGAACTGATAAAGCTTAAAACCATTCTGCTGAAAACCATAAACTCAGCTTCTCTTCCATGCAGCTTATGCAAGCCTGAGGCAACACTGGTAATATTATGGAGGCCATTTGCATAGGAAGAATTTTTTCTTTTTCTTAAAACAAACAGACAAAAAACCTTTCTACATTTCTTGGTCTGCTGGTGGTGGAGGGAACTACGGCAGTTTCATCACTATGCAATTATCCAAAGACCTGAAACACCATGCCACGGGAGTCTGCAAGAAGTCTGGTGAATACATTAGCAAACCACCTACTCTACATCACTGGATGCACAAAAAGCACTAAAAAGACACCAAAGTTGTCCATTCTTACTGAACTCCTCAGCAAGCAAGCACAACATTTTCAGGTATAAAAGGAACTTCTAATTTAGCAGGTGAATGGCAGAAGAGGTCTAGTCTTTCTGCCCAGGGGTGCCACCGGTTCATATGAAGAAGCCCAGGAGAAGAGGACAGCACGCCTTGGGTCCTGGCTGCTGCTTCTCGCAGGACAGAGGTTACTGGTTCATGCAGCGCTGTCTAGGAAATCCTCAGCTCCAGGCAGGCTCCGGGGCACGTCCACTGGCTCGGGTTTGGATTCCGCCACACTTTTGGGAAGTGCTCACTCAAACCATTTTGCTGAGTCTCTCTATAATAATCACATCTCCCTCCTGCTGCTTAGATGATTAATGGCTGAATTTGAAAACCTGGTGCCGTGCCCCGTTTTCCCAAACCTCCCTGTGAAGAAACTTTATTCTGCTACTTTGAGAGGAGACCTCACCTTGCTGCCCATGCCATTAATTGAATAACTATCAGTTCCAATTTATTCCACTTGGCTACAAATTAGATTTCAGCTGGCTATTTCTAAGCCCCGCTTCAACACAACCTTATAAAGCTGTGTCCCTTGGCTGATACCACTTGTCAACCTGCATCTGTTCTTGGTGTATTAAAAGACAACAAAGCCAGAAACCCACCAGTCTCTCAATGAACGGAACCCAATATTTTTGGCTTTGCTCTTTTTGAGTTTATCGTTGCTTTAATGAAGACCACTAGGCTTGGTATTTAGGAGGCTCAGCCTGTCTACCTGCATCCCACAACTCTCTATTTAGAGCAGGAAGTTAAAAACTGATCCCAGGAAACCCAATAGCATCAACACCCTCTCAGAACAAATGCCTTAAAAATCAACTTGCAGAAATCATTACTTGTTTGCAGTGAATGCGTCAAACTATGCCTGCAATGCCACTTACCGCTTACTTGTCGGGGTCGCTCCCCTCATCAATGGAGACAGGTCTTTTAATATGGTCCCCAGAACCATGACTCTTCAGCAGCAGAACTTGCCAAGCTTATGAAGAAAGCCACATGCTTAGGGATCCTGTATTTTATTTTAAGAGGGCTTGTATTCTTAAATTCTTCTATTCCCAAAATTCTACTTAATTTTGTAGCAACTTTATTTCTGTCTGCTAAGACCCTCTTCACAAATGTTTCTTTTTTGACACCTGTCCCTTCATATTTTTATCGCTATGGTCACATGTAGCTCAGTTTGCTCTCCTCATCAGACAATACTTGCTGGTAGGATTCATCAGGACCTGCAGAACGGGTCTGATAAGGCATCCATGAGAGACAGTGGAGGACATCCACTGCAGAGTGAGAAGTGGAGTCCACACATGGCAGATGGAAGATCTTCTCGCCAGCACTCCTTGCTCAGTAGCAGCTGGCCTCCATGCACCCTCTTCTAAGACTGCTGGGTTGACCAAATCAGAAAGGTGCCCAGGTTCCCGATTTGGTATCTCCTACATTCTGACGGGGAACGGAGGGAGACAGAATACGGACAACTATCAGCAAGTTTCCTTAGAAGTGTCTCAGCACTGATCAGTGGCACAATATAGCATGAACAAATACTTCTAACAGAAATGCTGCATCTCAGGCTTATTTGTTTTTATACTTGCTAGAGAATCCCGGATTTCTGTTGGTGTAAAAGCTTTAAACGTCCTTTGAGGAATGAATATATTTGCAAGGGAAAAGAAGCCGCGAAACTCAACACTGCATCCTTCATACAAATTAATCACAATACTGAATTTGCAAGGCATCATTCCCAGCCAGGACTGAAAGAAGATGCAATTAGGGAAACCCCTGCCAAGTGAAAGTCTTATTTGGTCAGAAAAGACAGAAGGTGTTTGTTTAGAATACGCTGTCTAGGGATAAGGTGCGTTACAATGCAAAATATATTGTCCACTGTTTGCAATAAACATAAGGCTACCCCTCCTTAAACGACCTAAAAATGATTGACTGGATTTCACCAAAGCCTTGCTGTCTGGTGCTAGGCCCGCGGCCTCTGCCCAAATCCCTGCTATTGAACAGGGCAGAGTAACGCCATTCTGGGCTTTAAAGTGCAGCCTTTGGCAGCAAGGGCTCGTACGAGCATCCTCCCCAGCCCAGCAACACGTATTTCCCAGTGCAGAGTTCAAACTGGTGTCCTGCGATTGTAGACTGATTTAATTCCTCTTAGAGTATAAAAATTAATAACAGCAAAATGTCATGATCATCTCACACTAATTACACATCTAATGAATAATTAGCTGTGGACACATTTGACATTTTTGATCATTAATCTGAGCAAGTGTTTTAAACCTTGAACAAAACTCCTCTGTGACTGCAACTTGGTGCTGAGCAGCTCAGACCTACGGCATGGGCACTCGCCGCGTCGGTGGAGAGCACTGCCTCGCTCCCGCTCATGCCCCTCACAAACGCAGGGACCCTCGTCGCAACGGCAAGGGCCCAGCAGCAGCACCCCAGGCTGAATTCAGCAGAGCAGCTCGGTGCCTGCCAGCACCGTGTCAGCCGGGGGAAAAAGTATGATTTAGGAAGAGAACTGCCACACGCCACCTCTCTTTGCACCAAACCTAGATATTTAGATGTGCAGCTGAAAGAAGTATTTTTCCCTAAGTGTGCAATGAATTTTGTGTAAACCAAGACTTTAATTTTCTGTTATAACCTGCAGCTATTTTTTTTGGTGATAAAATCATTATACAAAAGAGGGAAGAGGCCAGAACTCTGCATCTTCTATATGCATGCTTGCATATATACACACATCTCTCTCTGCCTGGCTCAGAAGATTTTACTGCCTTTCAGCCTGCTTTCCCTTCAACTCCACCTCTTAACATTTTGTTCGTAAGATCTCCGGAAGGAAGGAAAATAAGAAGGGAACAAATCTCTCCTAGAGGGTAGAGATGGACTCTGAAACATTTCAGTTCAAAGGTCGCAACATACATCCACAGTTAATGAACAAAACATGTCTCATATTTAGGATGGACAACAGAAAAAGGTCACAAAAGGCCAGAATTAGCATCAGATTGAGCACTAAAACTGAGATAGAAAGCAACAGATGTTTCCCTCCTAATTTACTCTATTAGGATCTTCTCCAGATAACATGCAATGTTGCTTGCTAATGAAGCATTTCAATCTTCTTGCCATACAGCTCGTAAATAAGCATCCCTGAGGTCAGAGGAAGGAAAAGAACAGCTCCTCCTGGGCAGGCTTCGCCTAATTTCACAAACCCTATTTTTTGTCAAAGAGAAGATAAAAATCTGTTTCCAAACTCACAAGTAATTTTGACACAACTTAATTAACTCCTCTTGCCGAGTTGCCTTTCTTGAACAGTGATGCTTTAACCTCATTGCGAACCCTAGTTTCCTTATGCTCATCAAAACGAATCTCCATGTTCTAAACAGCTACGTATACACTAGGTATATTGATTTTTAAACTATAGGGTGAAGCCACAACAGATCTAAAACAACAAAGTATTTTACCTCTACATTGCCACTCTCGGTATTTTATAGTAAACTGGAGAAACACCCCAAACTGGCTCCATGCGCCAGACCTCTCACCCCTCCAGCCCTGCCGTGGTGTCAGCTGGGAACGGCCCCGGACTGCAGCCTACATTAAACAGGTAACCCGCAGAACCAAGCTCAGCAGTAAAACCTGCTTCCCGGTCGCTGCCCTGGCCGGCCACGAGCACGTCTGACAGCTGCAAGAGTCCAGCGAGCCTAAAATTTGGGAACTACTGCCTTAGAGACATTGTTTTTCACCTCTCCAGCCTGTGAAACACGACCTTGAGACTGAAACACATGGCAAGCAAAGGTGCAAACGCTCCAGGCCGACGGCATCTCTCGGACAGGAATCTTCTGAAGCCCAAGCCAAAGGAGCACTGCCCGAGTCTGCCGGGATCGACCTTACAACCAGACAGCTCAGACAGACACACTTGCCAAGCAAGACACATTCCTCCCCACTGCACTACAGCTTAATTATAATGCTCCTGCAAAGAATTTCATTTTTTCCTACCATGGGAACAAGCGCCGTAATGAAAAGGCTTTATTAAAATGAAATGTAAAACATGGTATTAATTAATGAGGCTGTGCAGGTGTGTTCATGAAAGCAGTCTAGCTCCATGCGCGTTGAAGGGAGGCAGATTAGGGGTTAGCTGCGGCGTAACACCCCTATCACTGCGCAGCCAGAACTCTCCTGTCATTACACACCACACACGTAACAGCGTGTTGTTACTTAGGTTTGAATTCAGATGAGAAACACTGAGGAGCACCCGGAAAAGAGATGGCAAAACGTGCTCCCTGCTGTAATTCAATACGACTTTTGAAACAAACCCAGCCCATGAGGTGTTCTCGCCACTACGGCACCTGCAGAACGATCTGACCGGGTGCCTCTGAGCAGGCGGAACGTCAGAGCGAGCGTTGTGGCAGGCCAAGGCACCAAGGTCAAAACGCCTTAACACACAGAAAACCACAGGCTTAAAGACAGGCCTGCCTGGCGCTGACGTTAAAGCTCACGCAGATGGAGAGCCAGCCAGAGCCAGGGCCGCAGAAGATGCGTTTAGCCGCAGTTAGGTTAATGCCAGCTTGCAGGTTGTGTGTTTTTTCTTTTTGCATTCAGACCAAATCTGTGTCCTGCCTTTGTTATTTGGCTGTTTGCACACACGAAACCGCTTCTGTGCCGACGACCAAGTCACGCGCACAAAGGCCGGCAGCCCAGCACGGCCACAGGCAGCCCCGTTTCCTCGTGGGGAAGACGCCCCTCGCTCGCTCGAGCTGGGTGATCTGTGGAGACGCAGCCGATCCCCCAGAGCCGGCTCGCACGAGGCCATTGGCATCACATCCCACGCCGACACCGGACAACCTACCGGTTACGCACGGGAGGAGCTGCCTGTGCCACAGCCCGCCTCCGGGCGTCTGTGCGTGGGGTGGCAATCGACGGACACCGGCCCCTGCGTGGGCCGAACACCCCGCGAGTAAGAACGGCGCCCACGACCAGTTCGCTGCCAGCTAACGACCGCCACGGCCGGCGGCAGCCCCGGCGGCTCGGCCCTCACAACCGCCGAGCCGCTCCCGCACCAGGAGACCCCCGCCCAGGGGGTGCGGGCCGCAGCGGCGCGGGAGCGCGCACGTCACCCCACTGCTCGCGCCCTCCCCGCAGGGACGGGG
>Ga0181612_157672_pt1 | contig 11246 bp, 4 predicted proteins | sample HoacroProtozoa21_FD_119630 | JGI IMG/M metagenome (GOLD analysis project Ga0181612, IMG submission 119630) | Hoatzin crop microbial communities from Cojedes, Venezuel. Combined Assembly of Gp0051906, Gp0051904, Gp0051908 | reverse complement strand
TGAGAAACTGGCAAACAAGTGCTCTATAAATTGCCAGACATGAGCTCCTGCAGGTGAACATGCCAAATGCCACCTGCCAGGCTGCTTGGAACAAGTCCCTCCCACCATTCGATAGCCCTGGAGAGGGTCTGACCCAGTGGCTTTTCTGCCCTCGATTTGTGCTACTCTGACCTGCTTCCTGCTCTTCCAGACTGCACCTCAGAGCGACTGGTCTGCCACTGTGCTGAGCACAGGGTGGTCCATGGAAGACAAGCGTCACCCGTTAAGTCTCAGCTCCCCACAGTCCCAGCGGCAGCATGTCCTTCTCGAGAAACACACCCAAACCAGACTGGAGATGAGCATCTTCAGAAATGTTTCTATTCTTGGACACGGTTTTTGAGGGTGAGTTTGGGCTGTAAGCAACGGGAAATAACAGTGACATGAATTGCTCTGGCACTATTCGAGTCACTGTCACCCCTGAGAAGTCCCGCCCCGTCGGGCCGGGCCCCCCCAACCCACAGCCCCTGCTCCAGCAGCTCACATGTGCCAGCTGGCGAGTGCTGGCAAAGAGTGGTCCTTCTTTGGCCTCATACGCGTCAGTCAGCAGCCCTCCCACAGCCGCTGGCTGCTCCTTGCGCTTTGCCTAATTAAAAGGAGATACGAAACTGCAGCCAGAGGAAATCCTCCTGGATGATCCATGGCTGAGCCCAGCAGCGGCGATTTGGAGACCAGCTCGCTGTTCGCATCCTGCACTGCTCCAGAGGGCTTTGGATTTCATCCCAGCTATTTCTCTTCTTCCAGGACAGCGGGGCCAGGCAGCACCACAGAGCTTGACATATTTGCTTTGTGAGGGAAAATAAATGATGCAGCGGTGGAAGGTGCAAGTCTCTTGCACAACACAACCTGTCAAAAGGAGCCCCATAAGCTTGCCTGAGGAATAAGCTCTTTTGGAAACCCAGCAACCACCCCCCCGTCGTCATTCTGCGCACGCGAGATGCGGCCCCAGCCCCCACGCGTGGAGAGCCTGCATTCGTTACAGGATTAAGCTTTAAGTGATGCCAGGCAAGCATTGCTTCTCAGCACTTAAGCAGTGGCATTGACACAGAAAAGCCCCACTGGGTTTTCTTGAGACGTGAAGGCTGGAGGCTGCGCAAGAAGATGTTTGTGTGAAGCAAGGGAAACCAACAGCCCATGGGACGGGGTGGGGATTGGGGACGAAAAATGGAGTGGGCCTGCAGAGCTCTGATGGCAAAGTCGTTAAAAGGAAACAAAACTCACTATGGGAAGATGCTGGCACTCCAGCGCAGTCCTTGAGGTGGTACAAACCAGCGCAACATTACCGTGCCCAGCTGGGGACAGCCCCAGACTGGGTCACGTGCTCTCAGTGCTGCGTGCTCCGGCGGCGGCGGAGTTTGGGTACCGCAGAGCGGCTCCAGTACAGGCGTTCTTATACCTATCTATCAGGTGTTGGAGGCAAACAGCCACACCGCCATCGCAACTTCAGTGTTCAGCTATCTCGGAATCTGAAAAGGAAAAATGCTTTAATTTTGCTTTCGCCTCGTAAAGTACTCCCAGCACTGATGAGGCAGACGGAACCTGAATGCACAGTTTTGGAAGGCACACTTGGTTACCTTCTGGAAAAAGGGACTCTCTGAATGCAAGAGACTGTTTCATGCTAGAGTTAAGAGCGTGGAAATCCGTGTATATGACAGTTCATTGCTCTGTAGCCAATTTTGTTGATTAGAATCATTAAGATAGGAGAAGAAAATAGTTCATGTGCTGTAACTGATCTGCAAGCACACAAAAGTGATTTTAAGTGAAACAGGTTGGTCTACAAATCACGGGGGCAAAGGATTGCTACAAAAGGCACTGACAAAGGCAGGCAGGCAAGCAACATGCAGAGCAACGCCCCGCACAGGACCAAAGGTGGTTAGGAGATCACAGGTAGCTCACACACCCGAAGAAAATTACTTCTGAGACCTGAAGCAAAACGAATGCTGACTAGATGTCAGCCTTCTGAAAGCTTAGTACCGACCTCGTAGGGTGCCAACGTTACCATCCTTGCCACAGGAGGATGGCCACTGGCCACATAGCTACCTTCAGCCTGAACGGGTGCGGGGATGCGAGGCTGCTGCAAAACCCTTCCGCGAGTGGGGGCTGATCGATCAGCCAGCGAGGTCCTGGGGAGCTACAGGGCCTGGTGGCTTCCCTAAGCAGTCTGCTCTCACGTCTGTCACCCGTTGATGCAGTCTTTCTCACCTCTGCTCTGGCGCACGTGGCTTGTGATGTGCAGCCCCTTGGAGGCCTTGGGGCACAGCTCAGATACTTCGGCAAGAAGTTCTGAGAAAACAACAGCAGGAGTATTCACGCATCCTTTTAAAATATCAAGGCAAAAATTATTAGTTGGCAAGGCCGCAACGGCAAAGCAAACATACTTTGTGATTGTTGTTCTGGTTCCCCCCCTTTAAATCATGAACATGTTTGAAAACAAAGCAAGACATAATGAAAATAAGTATACAGAAGTAGCACTTGCCTGAAGGTCCAATGTTGTACTGCGGAGTTTCACTCATTTTTCAGCCCTCCTGTTTCTTGTCTGATTTGTACAGCAATGTTTTCCCCCCCCCCCTTTCCAGGACTCCTATTATAATCCTGCCTTGAGACGCTCATCTATCAGCCCATCAGTCAGAAAGCAAGCCATTTATCCTACTGTTCAAACATTCATCCAGACCTTGGGAGGACGGTGGGGACCAGGAGGGAGAGGAGAAAGCACTTCTCCTGTTGCCTTAACGCTGGTTATAAACTATGGAGGATGCCCACACCTACCAGTGAAACATCTCGCGCTCCTGCCCCGTTCCTCCTCTCTTCCCCAAGGCCTGTGCTTTTGACACAAAGCTGTTTTTCAAGGACAGCACCATTTAGGATCTCCACCTGAAGGAGAACCGCGCAGGATCAGGTCCCAGGTAGGCAGCATGTTACCCCAGCAACGAAACCAGATTCTGATCCTGGGAAAAACAAGTGTAAGCCTAGAATAAACTACTCCCCTCACTGGGGCAACAGAGGTGCCAGTGTCACCAGCCCAGCCCCTGCCACGCGCCCCATCCAGCCCAACGCGACGGCATCCATCTGCTTGCCCCCTGCCTGACTCCGCGTCCTCCTGCCACCATCCATGAAAACCTGTGCCCAGAAAGCTTCGCTTTGCGACCACCCGCCCTCTACTTCGCAAAGCACCTACCTGTTAGCAGCTGTTACCAACAGGTTATTCTGCTCGAACTCCAAAAAAATTATTTTCCTGGAGTGGATTGCTCTAAGTGCAATCTCTTCCCCATCACCTCTTCCAAACCATCCCCTTCCTTCCCCACAGACCTGTATGTAACTCACAAAATGAAAACAGATCTTAAAACACAGTAACTTATTTTATTTGCTCCATCCCTTCTACCTCCCATCTGCTATGCCAGCCTTTTGCTACTGGGGTGCAGTAAAATCTGATTTTAAACACGAAGCTGAGACTGTAGTCTCATTCTCTTCAGCCAAAATACAAAAAAGTTACCCATATACACATTTTATCACAGCAATAGATACATCTATCACAATAACCATTTTGACAGATAATAAAAAGAAAAAAATATTGAGGAGGTTTACAGCAGTTTAATGAAGGCTCTCGTACCAAATCTTGAACTCAAAGTTACAGTCAGAGTTATTGAAAAAAATAACTTACAATGAAAAAGCCGATGAGAATTGCCCACCTAGCCATGGAATTAACTGCAGTTTAACGCTGTGCTTAAGTACTCACCACACAATAGAAACTAATTTCAATCACGACCAAGGTACACACAATTCACTTCCATTCTGTTTTCAATTACATGTATTCAGCATGTAATTTTACCTCTGGAAGTTACTCTGGAGAACACACAAGTTTCTGTTTTTTTCTTTTTGAAACACTCACTGGAAATAAATACCATTTAAAGAACACACGCGGAGTGCAATAAAACAGACACGTAGGCACTGGTACAGTCTAGTCCTCTTCAGCCCTCTACAAACTACAAGACAAGAAGTTTTAAACCACAGACGGAGTGGAGCGCGGGGCAGAGCTGTACAGGTAGCGTAACAGGTTATGTACTACACAAGAGCACATCCGCAAAAGGTCCCAGGAGATTTTTGTTGAAGATGCAGCGTATCCACACCAGGTATATTGTGAAGGGCTTAATGTTTTCTGAGAAGGTGTGATTCTGATGGGACAATATATAAGGCATGTAAGTGTTTTCCCCTTGCTCCTGTATCCACACTTCATATTTCACTTCTCTGACCTTGAGATACTTCAGGTTCCAGGGGATCTGCCAGGACACGGCAAGTTTAGCTTCACTCGTGCCCTGGACAGAGGCTTGACACCTGGCATCCCTCACCTTGCCAGGGTAGAGGCTATCAGACCACTTCTGCTTCTTGGGTCCCGGCTTAGACTTCACAGTCTGTCTGATGACATGGATGAGAGAAGGGATGTTCACTTTCGTGTCCTGGTAGGCACGGAACAGCCACTCAGGGTTGCGGCAGCAGAGGTGCCGCGGCACCTCTGTGCTCTTAATGATGCGCTCTTGCTCAGCTTTGTCCAGATGAGCAATCCCACCCTGATCCCAAGGTCTGTCCGGGTAGGTAACGGTGTCTTCCCTGTCGGTGTTCTGCCAGGCAATGTACTGCAGGTCCATGCCAGGAAGGGTTGCCAGAGTTTTGTAAGGGGTATAGTGTTCCGGGTTGATAGCATAAGGAAAGAGCTCCACCACTGTGGCACCTCTTGGCAGGAAGAGAGACATGACTAACTGGGCCCCATGCATGCTGACCAGCATAGACGCATTGCTGATCAACCGGACGATGTCAGAAAACGAATGCTCCTCCAGAGAGACGGTAATGGTTTTCATCTGAAACTCCTGAGCAAGAGCCAGGATTAGTTCTGCCTCATTTAGGATAAGTCTGTTGATTGTTCGACTGAACACTACGATGTACTCCTCACTGGAGCTTTCCTCCAAGCTGACGTTCAGCTTCTGCAGCATGAATTTGGCGAACTGCCTGATCTCATTACCAGAAACCAAGATGTTAGCCTTCGGCCCTTGTGGCTGGACAAATCCGTACTGGTACCAGGTGGTGATTTTGGACAGTCCCACATACGATTTGGTAAAGCAGAGGAGCCTGCCCAGGGTTTTAAGCTGCTCCCTGAGGAGCGGCTGCTTGTTACTCAGTAACTTGTAGAGGTCAAAGTGAAGACCTTCACTCCACCCTTCCATGAAGAAGAGCCGTGCCTCCTGATCTAAATCGGAGAACTGCTGCATGGTGTAATAAATGGGGAGGAGGTCGTCATGAAAGACGTGCATCAGGTTGTCTGGGTTGAACCTGTTAGTGATCAGCGCCACATCAGGCACAAAGACCGGCTTTGGCATAAATTTCAGCGCAGCAGCTGGCAGCTCCACAAAGTTGAAGTACTGGGTGTTGTGATCTTCTACCGAGGAGAGGTCGAGCAGAGCCGGCTGAAACCTCCGGGAGCCCAGGTTGGGCAGCATGACCGAGGAGTTGCTGTGGAAGTAGACAAACTCCTCAGCCTCGGTAGAGTAGCAGAGGGACTCGAAGCGGCAGACACGGTCGGTGTGCATCCTGCCGGTGCACACCATCCTGGTACCGTCCTCCACCAGTGCCTGGAGAGCTGCATGGTAGTCAATCTGAGCCTGAGAGAGTTCCTGCGACTGACGCATGAGGACCAACTCCTCTTCGACCATGAAAGCATGCTCTCGCAGTTTGATGTATTTCCACAGCACAGCAGCGAGGACAGACACGAGCAGGGCATTAAACACAGCTGCTATGTTCATTCTGTAGTTAGATCCTAGCAAGATGACAGGTGGGGAATGCAATGGAGAGGGAACACATCATTAACACTCCTTGACATGGTGAGGGCAAAGACCTGTGGAAAATAAAACAAGAAAGGAACCATTTAAACATGAGGTTTACGGCTCTACCGTAAATCACATTTTATGGACTATTCAAGAGAGAGCAGTTTTTTTTCTGTAATTTTTCCCCCTTCCAGGGAACAAGGGAAAAGAAGAAAAGAGCGCCAAAGCACTACCTAAAACCGTAAAAAAAAATAAAGCAAACAGAACTGTGAGCTGCTCTACAGGAAGTCTTCCTCTCTCAATTTTCTTTTCTGCCCTTTTGGAGATGAAAGAGAGTTTGAGGATAAGCTCCACGAAGCTTTGCCAGAAAAATAGTATGGTCCCTGGGACTCTGGCTCACTCTGCTTTTTGCAGACCAGTCCAACACCGAGTGGAAAGACAGCACTGCAACCACTGGGCTGCTCGCGCAGGGCTTGGGAGACCTAGCTCCTCCTCTTGGTCGGCCACAGGCCTTTCACATGGCTGCGAGTACCCAGCTCTGCCTCTCGCCTTTACTGTGCAGGCAGTAATAGTACAAGGAGTATTGCCAAGTACAGATTTTGCTACACTCCATTCCAATATGAAATGTGAACTGGCAACCATAACATTCAATTTAATTTTACTGGGGGGGTGGGGGAGGACTTGCAGATCTACGGAGCACCCTGTGGGATACTCCCAAGTCACTTGGTCATTTCTTTGGCTGCAATCCGGGTTCAAAGGCTAGGAGCTGCCATCATCTTCCAAAAGAAATACTGGCATGGGAGAGGGGAGAGCTCCACTCTTTATGCAAGGGACTGATGTTTCACTAAAGCAATCAAACCTTCATTTAGTGAGAGTCTGACTTGCACCAGCACAACCAACCCTTACACAAATGGGAAGGGAATACATCTGAAACGTTTCCAAGGTTGGTGTTTTCCTGTTCCAACCGGAGAATCTCTTCTGTGCTGCTCCAAGGGTTCCCTGCTTCTTTTTCCATTATGGGAGAGATCCTGCCACTGTTTTCTTTCTACGTAGAAACACTACTGGCTTATATCAGAGTATTGATTATATTTTCAGCTGTGAACTTCAATTGAGATATTGATTCACCTACAGTATTTATGGGCTCCAATTTTCATTATGCATCAAGGTTTGCTGCTACTCAGGCTGTAAATAATCGCAGCGATGACTCATGGGGAACTATAGGAAGGGAAATTTCTGAGTGGTATATACTTGATTAGACTGTTTCCAACTGCAGTTTTTAAAGGTAGCAATTTCAGTTCCCTTTGATACAAGTTTTGGAGGGAGGGGGAAAAAGTAATGTCTCGAGCACATCTCAACCAATAGTCCCTTAGCATTTTCACCCAGGTTGCTTGTTGTTACATGGCAGAGCGGAAGACGACAAGGAGGCATATTTAGGAACAATGCACACAACTTTTCTACTATCAAGGGAGTTCTTTAGAAAAGAGACCTTGCAGCCTAAAAACTTGATCCTGCAGTCTGGTTCACGCAGCTTGGAATTGAATGGAGAATCATTCATGGAATTCAGCGAAGTCAGAAGGGATCCCTACAGCTTGCAAGAACCCCAGAGCCTGCGGGATCCCCATCTCAGGAAGAACTGATTGTACGTGGGAGGCTGAATAATGCCAAAGAAACGAGTGCTAGCTGTAAGCCACACAGATTCAAGAGGTGGTCTCTGGGGATCTGAGCAACAAATTCATTCCAGTTTCAGAGCAGCTCTAGCTACTCAAATGGAACAGAAATGAAGTTCACCTCCTTTGGCAAGTGGTCTGAAAAACTGCCTCATTTAGCAACTTCCTAAAAGCAAGCAGCAAATTAAAACAGCATTGTTTTGATTTCGGCCATGGAAAAGTAAATGGGAAGGGATCCGGAGTGGTCATCTAATTACCAGGGTAGGATCAGCCCTCCTTAAACCACTCCCAAAAGATGCTCATCTATCTCAATACTCATTCTTCTCTTCAGCCACTCTCTAGCAATAAAGGCATGAAGGACGGTGATAAACTTTCCTAACACTCAGCCTTTGTTTCCACCACAGCAATTTAAACTTGGTCTTGTCCCAGGTGCCACAGATACCCTGCACAGACCAACAGTGGCTGTCACATCACCTCTCAATCTTTCCTTCCATATAACAGGGGATGACTGCTGCTCCTGATGGCTTTGTGACTCTCAACCATGGCTGTTCTGTGGACAACCTTGAATGAATACCTACTGGGGACAGCAGTATATCACTCAGTTATGCTCTGCTAATGCAATCAAAACAGTTTTCAGGAAAATAAATTACTGATGGGGACAGATCATAAGTTATTTTGTCAGTAGCAGATTTCCAAAGCTTCATTTTACTTCTTCACTATTTTTAGAAGACATCTAATAATACCATCCAACTCTCCACATAACCCCTCCACTACAGACCTCTGATCTTGTGACTTCAGCAGCATCACCACGGAAAGGACCAAGTCCAAGCAGCCACGTGCAAAGCCTGCTAGTCAGTATGTGAAAGAGACCTTTAACAATCAAATCCTCTGCCACAAGCACACAGTTCAAATGAAGGCCAGTCTGCGTGCGCTGTGAAAACTAACTAATGCAGGTCAGAAGAACAAAGCACCTACAAGTTCAACGGAGTCAACACAAGTTGTAAGAACTTGGCAGAGAGGAAAAAGCAAATGGCGTCTATTATTCCAGTATGGCAGCGAGAGTGTCCATGTGTGGGTGTTTCAAAGGCCTCAGAAGCCAGCAGCCCATAAAAATACCACTGATACCACCTGCGTTTCCCAGGCACCTCGGTGGTGGAGAGCTCCACTGACCATTACAAACCCCTTGAGCCGAATAGGCCTCCTTGGAAACAGCCTGTTCTAATGTTTCACCCCTGACTGATTTGTTCTTTCCCCTCCAGCCCCAAGGGAAGGGCATAAGAGGCACTTCAGAGATGCAGCCTGATGGATGCGGATGATGTTCAGAGGTCAGCAATTTTCATTTCAGACTCTGCTACAGCAATAGCCACTAAATGGCTACAAATGAACAACTCAGCTTTTTAATAAAAATCACCTGCAAGGCCCTCCTCCGTCTCTTCCCTCACTGCAGCTCTTTCACTTCCCTGCACTTAGCTGAAGTGCATGCATGCGCTTCAGCCAACCAGGTGTCAGGAATGAATGTTAAAAGCTAGCAACACTGAAGGACTCCATCTTCACTCCTGTTCCTCATTGCCAGTTCATAAATCCTGGTTCATGCTGCTTGGCTGAAAGCCGCTTTTGATGGAAGTGAAGAAGGGGATGTGGGCAGCAAGGGGTGTTGCAGGCAGAACTGAAAGGACAATTTCACATGTACTCCGGGAACAGTCTTGATTCTTTGCCTGTTTTCCCACATTTTATCATCCACTTTTTTTTTTAATCTGATGCTTTCAGTGAACACAGACCTTGGAGAACTAAAATTGTTGGTCCTTCAGGGAATGACAGAACATAAATAGTAACAAACCGCCCCATTGCTTGCTTTTACAAACCCAGGAGAGGCTGTACCAAGAGGGTAAAGGCAAGCAATCACTCTCCAAGCCCCCAGTTCCTCAGTCCCCCAAGCTGAGATCAGTCATGAAGTGCTGCCAGCAGCACTAGTCCTGGGATGGGAAACCTTCCCAGGAGGCAGCAGGTAACTCTGAAACAGGTGAAAGCATTTAGTCTTCCACCTGAAGAGAGCTGCTTCACAGTAAAAGAGACTTTCATTACTAAATCTACCTCACAAAATGGGTCTAGAGCTGCCACTCTCCTCCCACCGTGTCATCAGAGAACATCTTAAGAACTGAACAGCACTTGCAGAAGTGGCAGGCCAGACACACTGCTACTTTCCCTAAGAGCAGGGTCCGCTGTGCTGTTTCTTTCTACATATAGGTCAGCATCTAGGCCATTCACACCCCCAGTTACCCACAGACTATCCCCCATTTGTACCACACTCATCCACCCTCTCACTTCCCAGCGACACTGGGATAAGCACAGCTTTGCTCCATGTGAGAAATATGCCCCAGTTACCAAGGAAATCGCATGGACTGACATTTTTTTTAACTCTCTGCTTTGAAATGCTAAAGCACCATCCTTCAGCATAAGAGGACGTGACAGCCGATACGGTAGAGCCTAGCCAGAAGAGAGGTGCACGTAAAACCAGCACAGAGCTTCTCGCTGCCAAGCTGGCAGAGGGCAACGGTGCTCCACGGGAGGGGATGGGATGTGTCCTTGAGGACTCCTGACAGGGGCAGGCTGCCGGGGAAGAGCGGGAGTGAGAGAGGGAGACAGAAATGGCAGATTTCCTTGCGATCGATACTGACAGGGCAGCGGGGCAGCTGACTTAAAAGAGCCACACAGTCAAAGACAGGGAGCTCAACAAACACACCGGCACAGGGGCTGCTCAAGGCTTTGCAAGGGAAAGAGCATGTCCTGAAGCTTGCAGCTCAGCCACAACGGATGCAGCTCCAGAGGCTAAAAGGCTGTGGGAGGGACTCTGTTTTTGGTCAGCTCATCTTTGCTCTTTTTCCAAGAGATCGCAGGCACAAAGGGCTGACCCCATTCTCTTCCTCCACCCACGCTCACTTAGCAACAGGGTCACAGCTTCACCCTCTTGAACCCTGCTACTGCTTCTCTACCTTGCACTGACTACTGGTGAGCAGCAGCATGCATCTGGTGTGCTCAGCATGCACCTCTTGCAGAGACCTCGAGCATCTTGCAGGTCCATAGTACTCTGCTGGAAGTTTGGAAACAGCAGCACCTTCTCCCTGTTAGCTGCTGGTCATTTGATGTTACAAACACCCTCAGGAAGTGGGAAAGCAACAGGAAGCATAGACGGGGAAGCTGTTCTTCCTGTCTTGTTAACACGTAGAGGAGATCAGAGTGGGTGGGATGGGAAAGATTAATTTCTACTAATAGGCAGTTGGCATAAAGGACTATTTGGATTCATTTAAGAGACTAGTTCTGTTGTTCTTTTTTTAATTATGAAGCTAGGGTAGGATGAATCACTATTTTAAAGCTACTAATACGATGGACAATGTTTTATACCTCTTCTCCATTTTAACAATTACAGTCTAGGTAAGAAACTGGGAGAAAAGCTACAAAGTCCACTCAATTAAAAAAAAAAAACCTGCCAAGACCCCCAGAGGAACAAAACAAGACCTTGATGAGGACACTGGTGTGAACAGCATGTCTAAAGGGGGATCACCCAGTCCTGTAGGTGTTAACAAAATGAGAAGTGCTGGTTTTGTCTACTTAGGCCTTGCCAAGCTTTTGTTACCAACTGACCAAGCACCTTCCAAGCCAATGCTCAGTTTTCCAGAGCTACAGCAGACTAAAAAAACCTCACAAAATGGAAAAAAAACATGAAGGACACACATTT
>Ga0181612_155321_pt1 | contig 11246 bp, 9 predicted proteins | sample HoacroProtozoa21_FD_119630 | JGI IMG/M metagenome (GOLD analysis project Ga0181612, IMG submission 119630) | Hoatzin crop microbial communities from Cojedes, Venezuel. Combined Assembly of Gp0051906, Gp0051904, Gp0051908 | reverse complement strand
TTACTTGAAAGCTAGGCACTCTAGTGGCATTTCCATGCCATGTTTTAGTCATTTGGGGACCCCAGAAATGTTATGAGATTGGTTAAAAGAATCACGCGATTTTATAACCTCTTTTGCCTTCTGCTTTTTGAGCATCTAGATTACACCCTGGGCAGGCTACTTGTCTTTTTGCCACAAGCTCAAAGCTTATAATCTCTCTGCTTTAAAGAAAAAGAAGTTGCTGCATTTCTTGTGCATTCTCATGACCCCAAGACACAAAAATTGAAACTTATGAAAGCGGAGAGTTTGCAGCAGACCACAAGCAATTTCTGGCAACCAATTAAACATATAGCCATCACAGAGGGATGGTCATGAACTGTTTGGAAATGAGACCCTCGTAGGAAGTATAGCCAAGATCTGAAGCAGAGCTGGCAAAATTAAAGGCCTGTTCAAAGGTGGGAAACACAAGACAGGGAACTACAACATTTTCTCCAGAGAGCTACAAGCTCACTGGGCGACGTGAGCTACCTGTTATCAGTGGTGAAACACAGGTACAAAAAACGAATTATTTTTTCCTAGCTGGGAGGGTGAATCATAAAAGAGCCTCCTTTGTCTCTCTCAGAAGTCAGCAAACGCTTTGAACAGAGGCACATTTTTCTCGTCAGTATTTCACCATGATGCCACTAACAACAGTAAAGATTCCCAATTTGCACCAGTGTGTGATGGAAGAGAATGAGACACCACTCTCACTGAGGTGCCTAAGAGGGAAAACTTCATTACCAGTGATATCATATGAAAGGTGTGTTATTTCAGAGAAGTTTTGTGGGTCTGTTGAAGACATCTGGTAAATTTTGAACAGTGAAAGGGAGAGAGCCTTGGAGTGAGCCTTCACAGTGCTCACGGGAAAGAGTTTGCAGAAGAGGTCTGAAGGTCCATGCAGGGCAGGCAAGAGAAGCTGCTTTTCCTTGCAAAATGCAAAGGCAGAAGCCATAAGACAGCTGTCCTGAGCCAGCCCTGAAGTCCGGCAGCCTCCCAGCCTGTCTCCCGCAGCAGCTAGCAGCAGCTGCTTAGAGAAGAAGGTATTGGAAGCAGGACAGATACCAAGTGATCCTTGCCTTGTGCATCCTCTGCAGGCAGTACTTCAGAGACTTCTTGAGCTTACATGGAAACTATCACGTTTTCTAGCTGTTGTGCTCACTAATCTCTAGCTCTGTTCTGCTCACATTTCCTTTTCAATCATTTCTTTTCCCTCTTTGACAAATTCTAGTGTAACAGGGCTCTCTGTGAGCAGAGGCTGTTTCACACACAGTCTTTTTATTGCTGTGAATGTTCTCCCTCTCCTGACTGTTAGCAGTGGAGACACAGTTAAAATCAGAAATTATGTGTGGTATGCTTAGTTCTAGTTTATACCTTTCCCTATATGAATAAAAGGATAGGTGTCTGGAACAAAACAGGTAGATTGTCTGCACTGCTAACTAGAAGAGGGTAGAGGACTGGTCCTGGGCCCTGAAGCCAAGCGATGCTGCCTGGCCTGGGGTCACCCCCTTCTGGAGGAGATTTGAAGAAAAGTGATTGGAGTGATCCAAACCAAAGCCAGGGAGCAAGCTATGTAGGGCACTACGGGCAATCAGAGGTCTAGTGCTGAAGCTTCCCATTGATTCTCTTTTAAGTGGGACAAGTCTGCACTGAGTGTGAATGTGACTCTGAGACCATTTTCAGAACAGACTTGCCTATCAGCCACAGCGTGTCTCAAGCACATTCTCATGCAAGGACTTAGCAGTAATACTCTGCCTAATATTTTATCGAGAACCAAACACTCACATTGGAGTCAAAGCCACCTGCATGTGTCCCCTTTCTGCTCTGCCAGGGCATGATTTGGCTTCACCCTGCACCTGACAGATCACAAGTAAGATGAACTCAGCATGGAATCTCACCATGGTTTTGGAGAGGATCCTGCAAAGCCACAGCTCTGCTCTCCCTCTGCCCACACTGGTAATCCCCGTTGCCAGGGCTGCCTGGGTAGGAAGCATCCCTGCGTCTCTAAATGACGGCTCTTGCGCACTTCAATCACCATCACAGTGACCAGCTGGATGTGGCTGGTGGTCAGGAGGGTTTGGGGTCACCCTCACAAACTTTGCGGTCCGTCATTGCAAAACCAGAAGAGTGATTACCAGAGATATGCACAACCATGATGTACAAGATCATTGCAGTGCCAGGGAGTATTAGCAACTAACATGAGACCTGGATTTAGATGAAGGATGCAGAGATGCCCTTGAAGGCCACGACTGATACAGTAAAGGGTACGGGGAATGGGCAGGGGCAGCCTGAGCTCTTCGCGCTTCAACCCTGCTGCTGCTGGCTCCTGACAGAACAAGCATCACTGCAGTACCAGAGCCTGTAACTCCCCAAGTCCCTGCGGGTCCCACTGTGTCTGTACCTCCTGTATCATCTCAGAGGGTTTCTTTTACACAGAACCCCTTGGGAAACAGTTTCATTCTTGGATAAGGTTGTCTTGTCTTCATTCTTTTAGAGATAACACAGAATAGCTGCCATTTTTTTCCCTACCTCTTCTCCACCTTCTTGCTCAGGTATCTGCAGCTGGGCAGAGAGAGGAAAAAAGAAAAGGGGATTTATAACTCACCTGTGACTTGGATGATTTGCTACATCAATACTGTTCATTTGTATCAGTGTAAATTATTGTTGTGGGTCCTAGTGATGAATCATAGTGATGCTAGGTGATTGTATTGCCATCAAACACAAGCTCTCATGCTTTGTGGTGATGCCTTGTCCCCCTATAAATTAGAATTGCCTCACTGCTGATCTCTCTATAGACAGTTGGAATAAATTGTGGGCGTTCTCAAACAGAGAGGGAAGGAGAAGGAGCAGAACAAGGGGACAGAGCTGTGTGATTAGCAAAGCTTCACTGGGTGTTGTGAGGTGACTCGCAGGTGACTTTCAAAGAAAACACAGAGGAATTTGTCCTGCTCATTGGCTCTTCCAAGGCATAAAGAGACCTCAAGTTATTTGACATTATCTTCAAGAATGAGGCTGGAAAGATGTTTCTGTGCATACAGCATGGCAGAAAACCTGCAATTCATTTGCTACTAGTCCTTGATCAGAGCCAAGGAGATCCTAGAAAGGCCCATGTCTGTAGCTTGGTCTGGCCTCTGTTGCAGCCAAGCTCTTCTCTTCAGCAGCTCTTTAACTCAAGGAGTAGAGTCTTCTCTCTTGGACCTTCCCCAGGTCCAGTCCTCACCTATGGACATGACTCATACTGGTACATAGCTGTGATTCATTGCACCTTCACGTGGATGACCCAAGATGTTTAGCAGACCCTATGCTGCTCCCTTGTCCTCCCTGAGCATCCCTGTTGCACAAACAAGAGGGGGAAAAGCAGGCAGCAGGAAGAAAAAAGATGAAATATTTTAAACAAAACCAAATGGGAGCTAAAAGCACTCCTCACTTCATCCTGCCGTGCCACAACCACCACTTTTAAACTGAAGTAAGAAAAAGTGAAGCACTGAAACAACAGCATTTCCATGTGGTGCTATTTGCCGTCAAAGTGCTGGATGTCTCCTGCTTGCATGCTCCACTGTCAGAAACCTTCGCAGCACCCACTACACTGTTGGAGCAGCAAGTCTCTGTCCCCAGTCACCCCTGTTCATTATGGCTTCAAGCTCTTCTTCCAGAAACACTGGGTGTGAAAAAAAACAGGAGCAGCCATCACAGCGAGGCCATGCAAATAAAGATAAATTATTTGGAGATTAGTCAAGCTGCACATATTTCAGGAAAAAAGGCACATGACACAGCCTCTAACAGCAGTTTAATACTACTGCAGCTGCAGCAAAATTACTCACCAGGGAACAGGGGCTGCATGCGTCATGCTGTTAAGTTCTGCCTTGCAAGACACCCCAAATTTAGCTGCCTTGGTTTAACGACTGGCTCTACCTCAGTCCTACGCTATTTAGCTAAGTCACTTCATTTCCTGGTGTTACAAATCTTTTCCCAAGAAACCTGGAGCATTCCTTTTAAACGGAGGCTGCAATAAGATAGGAGATGTCCTCCAAAAGTTGCAGCTGTAGGAGATAAAATCAGAAGGGTGGAGGGACTGGGAGACTCCAGCACACCAAGAAAGCTGTGAATTGAGCACTGGAACGTGAAATATCCTGTTTTAAGCCTGCCTCTCTCCTATCGTGACATAGCAATAAGAAAGGGTACCAGACGCTTCTCTGAGCAGTCCCATCTGTCTGGAATGGGAAGCTTTTGGTTTCTTCTGGAGCTGAAGGGTGAATCTCAAGTGACAATATATGCGGCCTTGCAGAGCAAGGTGTGCTAGGCAGACTCCACATCAATCTTCCTCTACCTTCTTCTCACACTGAGGCAAGCAGCTCACTGTACAGGTTTTGTCACCTTGTATGTATATTCTTCAGGAAGAAATGAGATTGTCACATGCTAGCCAGCAGCATGTCAAACCCAAAGTTAGGAGATGGAGAGGTATCCTGGTTCTCACACAGCACTTGTGATGGAAAGCCGAGGGACAGGCACACTGATCTTTGTCTTATCTGGTTGCAGTTCAGTGGCTCATTCTTTCTATGCAAAAGCCCTTTTAAATGGAAAGTTTAAACCAACATTCATGTTAAAAGTCTTGCCCTTAATCTTTCAGCTTCAGCTTGGGTTTTCTGTCAGACGTGTACTTACTCTATGTGACTACCTTTGGTCTCGTTGCGTGGTTCATTTCAACACTTGAAAGGAAACCAGGAACTCTTTCGCTCTACTGTTCCCCTCTTTGATAGACATTAGAGATTAGAGATGGTTCTTCATATTGAAGTTTAGGCTCTGGCTCTGCTCTGTCTGTAAATCCATCTGGGATGGGAGCATTTGGGATCTGATGTTGTCCTTTCACTTGGCTTTCAGGAATGAAGCTGATATTTAGGGCTCAGGTCATCCATTTTTCTCAGGCCTCCATTTAACAGAAACCTGAAAAAGCAATTTCTTCCTATATTTTCCATGTTGAAATCTGAGGTGTTTGACCAACAGCAGCAATAAGGGAAGCGAATTCTCTTCAGGAACACGTACATGAAACCTCTTAGACCAGTTAGGACATTTGAAGCCAGCATGTGATCTCCATGGGTAGTCAGTCAAAATATCCTTTACATCCCAAGGGAGACTGTCAAGTGTAAAGAAACTGCAGATCAATATAATTTCATTCTTGAGAAGGTTCAGTGCTTCCATGGAACTTCAAACACTGTTACATTACATCGAATTAATTTTCTTATGTCCCCATGAAATGAGACCTAGATATTCCTCTTTTTCCTGTCATCAGCCTCACGAACAAATTGCAAAGTTCATTTACTGCATGGCAAAAAAATGAAAAAAAGCAATGTGTCTCATGTAATTGTACAATCTGATCAGACAGGCCAGGAGAAAACATGACACATCCTTTTTTCCAACTCAGACTCTAGACAGATTTAAAATTCGGAGGGAAGGCTACTGGTGGGACCCAGGGTCCCCGTCCCCACTGCGGAAAGAGTGTGGCTTGGTGGACGCTCATTCTGGAAGCAAAGGGCTCTGGGGGATGTGCTGCAGCGTTTCTGGAAACTGCACTTGCAGCTTATGGTGCAGAAAGTTGATGAATTGGGTTTTGAAGGTAGTTTCTAGGCCTCCTGCAGCTGATGCAGAGACATTGGGAAAGTCTGCGTTCAGTTCTTGTCTGTGCCGCAGGCCATCCCTCCCAGCCTTGCTTCCCCATTTCGGGGCAATGCGAGACCTTTCTTTCCAAGCCTCTTTGTTCTGTTTGCTTGCAACATGAGCCCTAGCACAGGAGGCACCTGGCTATACGTTAGTCCTCTCTGAACGCTGCCTAGATCTTGTATGGCACCTCCAGCCACCGCTGTGCAAAAGACAAAAAATATTCTCCCTTCTGCTTGCCTAACAGTTACGTTTGTCTCATCTCCCCTCAGTAGCTGGTTTTGTGCTGTTTCCCATACGTAAAGTTTGCAAACACGACTGCAAACCACAGCAGTTCCGGTTCCTCCTTGCCTGCATCACTTCTTGAAGTGGTTGTTGAAACGAAAGGCTGCTATAGCTATTGTGGAAAAGTTGTTTCAGCTTCCACGGTACTGCAGCTTGTGTTGATCTCGGTGACAGATAGAAACTCGCTTCCTGCGTCAGTGTGGTGTTCAGATGACTCACAGACAGAGGTTGGGCAGTCCAAATAAAATGGCTCCTGTCGTTCACCTCTTCACCACCATCTCTTTTTTACTGATGGCTCCCATCCCTGGAGAATAGTCTGCAGAATGGGTGCTCCCAGTGCTGGACCTGGTGTTGGCGGGGTGTAGACAGAGAGTTGTGCTGGCACAGGTTTCTCCATTTTTTGGACACCTCGGGGTTTCCTCTCCTGCAGACTCTGTTCCCACATCTCAGAGGAAAAAATGCACAGGGCATTGTGGTCCTTGCATTTTTCCTGGTCTGACTCCTGCTCTCTGCTCTCAAGGTGTGCCCTGTTGTTGTGGCCAGAGGTCCTCCTGGACAGGGGCACAGCTCAGGCAGAGAAGAAGCAGCAGCTCTTTGCACAGCAGCAGAGAAGTCAGAGAGCTTGTCCAGGCAGTGAGACGCAGCTGCGGGGTGACAAGTCCATGTTTCCTGCATTAACATCATCAGGCTTCCTTCTCAAACACCCAAGCTGTTAAGCCAATATTAAAAGAGTACAGCACACACTATGCTGCTTTTGGAAAGTGCAGCTGTAGGTATAGGACTGGCAGACCATGCTGTGCTCCAGCCTAAAAACGCGGAAGAAATGAAAGACCTACCAAGCATGAGCGAGGACAGCAGAGATCGGAGAATGAGGAAGAAAATGATGAACAAGATAGAATGCATGGTGAAGTCAGAAATGTGCCATCTCACTATACAGGGCAGAAACTGTCAGTAAGGTGATGAAGAAGCAATATACGGCATCAGAGCAGTCCTTTACCCCAAGAGGAGTTACTTGCTCTGACAACACTGTGGGTAGCGACTGATGCTCCGTTGTGGCCTTGTACTTCTTGTTCTTGGATCTGCAACAAGTTTGATCCCCTTGGCACGTGCTGTCTGTGGCAAACAGACTGGCAGGTTGGGATAGTCCCCAGGAGGGATGTGGTGGGGTGTCTGGCCTTGTGGCTATTCGTTTCCTGGTTTTACTTGCACAGAAATACCCTGGACCTACTGTCTGAGGTGTGCCCTGGTGAGGTCTCTAACCTTATGGAGGTCTTCTGCAGACCCTGACTGCCCAATGCCCCACATGCAACAGGAGCTCTCCCTAACTTGGGGGTTAGAAATTGATTTTTCACTGCAGATCCTCACTATTTGGGTATAGAAGTTCAGTGCTAGGACAGAGACCATAGCTCTAGACCTCACGCCATCGCACAGCTTGCTAAACTCAGAATGGAATGAATCCTGGAGTCTGGGGTTTGATAGTCCAATTCGGAAACTTGGAGAAAATAATTTTGTTTCAATGTGAAAAAAGTCCATTTGGAGATTTTTCTCAAATAAATAAAACAACCAAAGTGATACTTTTGTCAATGATGTAGTACAGCTAGACTTACAGAGAGATCTTTATTCTTCGTGTGGTTTTTTTACACTTTAAAATATTATTGTTACATGTAGCTCAATTTTGAAGCAAAATGTAATTTCAAAACGTAAATCCAGGACTTTCTGGATAAAAAATTTTGAGAGGAAACTCGTTAACTTCATAATTCCTCCATCCTCCTTCAGAAGCTGGCAGAAAAAGATAGTTAAACCCAAACCATTAATAAACGCATAACTTTAGCCTCAATATTTCCTTGTACAGGATTATGAGCCCTTCATGACTGTCTCACTTGGACACCCATCCTGCATTTAGGACTGTGGCCACTGCATGCTCCCTGGAAACAAATTTGTTGATGGGAAGTTGGCCCAAGTCCCACTGAATTGTGTCTTTTGCTTTTCTTCTCCTAGGTTATGAGTGTTTTGCTGCTGATTGAGTACTCCCTGGAGGTAGCGAGCGGGAAAGGCTTTTGCAAAGACCTGGACAAGGATTACTACAGAACTGGTAGGTCCCGGGGATGCTGGAAAGCATAGAGGTCTGTGGGGTTGGGAGGGAGCCCAAGGATGTGCATTGGTCCCTCTTTCTTCTTCATCAAATAAAATTGGAAATTCAGAGCAGATGAGTTCAAAGCTCAGACCCAAAGACAAAATTTAAGCTCTAAAGATTTGGATTTTGTTTTAGGACATGGCTGTGTTGGCTTTTGGGAGGCCAGTGTGGACCCTAGTGAAGTTGCCTTTACTTCAGTGGGTCAGGTCCTCAGCCCAAACTCTCCAGTTCCCTCATACTCCTCTAGCTCTGCTTCTCCCTCTGCAATACACTTTGCATTAATCTGACAATCCTGGTTTCCACTTCTCTTTCTTTTCACCAACTGTAGATGATTTAAGCCTTACACACAGTCATGACTCCCTCCACATGTTGAGCATTTTCCAGGAAAACACTGAAGTGTCTAACCAGCTCCTCAATCGACCTAGTCTGGCCAGTAACCTCGGGATCTCAGAGTGGGGACAAATCACAGCCCCACACTACATTCCGTGGGTGCATGGGCTACCTCCTGTTGCCACCAATACCCTGCCCTCTGTGCCATGGAGCCATCCTCTTCTCATCATCCATCATGCTGTGCAGGGGTCTCCTACCTCACAGCTGAAGGCACTTCAGAGTGCCACCACCAGCCCAGCTCCTTCTCCCCCCTGTCTCTTTGGACCCTGTCCCCACAGGTTCCCAGCTCCTGGTGCTTTTGGCACCACATTTGTTGTCTGGAAGAAGCAGCCAGGCTGTTTTGTAACCCACCGATAGTCACAAGCATCATATTCACCACAGCTGATTAAATTCCTATGACTTGGAAGAATCTAGCTTAGTTTTCAGAGACCTGGCATATTTCTCATGTGGGATGCCATTTAAAAGAAAATAACTTCCCAAACCTCAAATGTTACTTAGCCAGGCTAATTTTGCATGAAGTTGTTTGGAAGCAACAAATGCAGGGTGCTTTTTCCTTTTCTTAATCACTTTTCAGTGTAAAACCACAAGTTGAGATAACCCTTCTCTGCTGACAGAAACCAGACTCCCACACTCTGCATTGTCTCTCCCTGCAGAGAAGGCTCATAGTCAGAGAAAAATGCAACCCGCAGCAGCAGGGACTTGCCTGTTCTCTGCTTTTGCAGCGTGTCCTTCCCCAAGCTGCAAGCATGCACAGAGGGGACCCCTGTAAGTGGAGGAAAAAGAAGCCAAATACAGCAGATTCCTGCACATCCCAAACTCACTTGCCTCTAGGGTAGGAGTCAGGCACAGTGGAAAGCACCAAAACAGGCACAGCCACTGTCTGGGTGAAGCTATTGCTAACAGATGGATTCCCATTTTTCAAAAGACCCCAGCTGGGTTTTAGGAGGCACCACTGTGATCCACCAAGGCTGTTTTGAAAGGCATCAGCAGTGAGTAGAAGACGGAAATTTCGGTGAGTCTTGCTAATAGGACACGGAGCAAGCATCTGCTGGTTCACATCTTTCACACTGGGCCCTGTTTCCAAAGATGCCCAGTCTGGGTGGGTTGGGGGCTGCTTTGCTTAGTTCTGGTCCACACGGGCACCTCTGCAGCTGTGGCTCAGCTCAGCACCCAGTGTGGACTTGCATGATGTCTTCTTTGGAAAACACTTTCTGCAGAGCTTTCCCATCAGGGCAACATGCAAAACACCACACAGGCTCTAAAACCCGGCTGTTTGCCAGCGGGCTGGGATCAGCACAACAGAGATAGCAGTGTGCAGTTGTCTGTTTCTGTAATATATGTTTCTAGTTCTAATTTTACAGATAAAAACTAAAGAACCTAATGTGAGTGTGACCTTAAGCTCTTCTCCATTTTCTGGGTTTGTTTTTTTTTTTTTATGGGTTTTTTTTTGTTTTGTTTTTGTTGTGATGTACCTGGCATGGACATGGGCACAACTGGAAATATTTTTTCCTGATAGCAGAGTATCCACATGCATTCTGACTAAAACAGTGATCTGAGCTGCTGAAAAATGAACATGGTATTTGTAGATCAGAATACTTTGCCACAGATATAATTCTGTAAAAATGACAATAGTTTTTCATTATTTTTTGCAGAAAGATCATCCAAAGCCAATAGTTTTTACTTTTCTTCAAGTATCTAAGGAAAATATTCTTTAAAGAAAAAGAAACAAATGGTCGAGACAGATTTTTCAGATAATTTCCGCACGAAACCATTATATGCTTTCTAAGCAAGACGTGCATTTCTGCAAATCTGGAGGCTTTTCTTTTAGAATCATTCCAAGTGAAATTGGCCCCATTTTTAACAACCCCCCGCTCCATCCCACATAGTTAAAATGACAGGTCTTCCCCCTCCCCCTCTTCCACTGCCTCCTACACAGAAAGGAACATTTTATAATGAAATCCGCAGCAACTTCCACTTGGCTTCTCTTCCCAAGCATTTCAAAGGGCTCTGCTTGGGGGACTGTGAGTGTTTTCTGATTGTAGTTGGAATAAACACAATGCAACCCTTTTATTTCCAGAAACTAGCAGGGAAGCAATACAGCAAAGCAGTGCAAAAAGTTCAATTTGACTTCAAAACCCAGATGGAAGAGTTGGAGAACAATTTGGGGAGAGGTTCTGTCGATGCCCTCAGCATCTGCTGCTCTATTTGTAGATCCTGCCAGATTTAAGCACATCTCAGAATATATAATGCTAGCACTGTAGTCATGGCCCAAGAATATAAACAAGGCAAGGCTTATGAGAAAATGCTTTTCACAAAGATACTGTAGGAAAAAATACATATTGGAAATCTTTATAAGGAATCAGAGCTCCCTCAAAATTTCTCACCAGTATGTTTTGCTGCATTAAAAAGAGGGACTGGGTTGGGCCTTGACTTCCACAGGTATGGTCAGGGAGGGGAAGGAGAATTGGGATTGTTGTAGGTTTTTGTGATTGCCAGGATAATGGGAAGGGTGACCAGGTCAGCTGCCCTTAGAAGAGGGATGCTCTGTCCCTTGCAGGCCAGTACTTCTTGCTGTCTTGACTTACAGGATGCCACAGGCAGCACAGGACCGAAAGCGCTGCTCTGAAATTTGTTTTTCAATGAAAGCTGATGAAGAGAAGAAGGACACGGAACTGTTGGAGCGGGTCCAAAGGAGGGCTACAAAAACGATCCGAGGGCTGGAGCACCTCTCCTGTGAGGACAGGCTGAGGGAGTTGGGCTTGTTCAGCCT
>Ga0181612_126492_pt1 | contig 11246 bp, 12 predicted proteins | sample HoacroProtozoa21_FD_119630 | JGI IMG/M metagenome (GOLD analysis project Ga0181612, IMG submission 119630) | Hoatzin crop microbial communities from Cojedes, Venezuel. Combined Assembly of Gp0051906, Gp0051904, Gp0051908 | reverse complement strand
AAGCATGTTGTTAAGGACATTGTCCAAATGCCTCTTAAACACTGACAGGCTCGGGACATTGACCACGTCTCTAGGAAGCCTGTTCCAGTGTGTGACCACCCTCTCGGTCATCTGCTTCTTGATGACCAGTCTGAACCTCCTCTGGCACAGCTTTGCACCATTCTCACACGTCCTGTCAGTAGATCCCAGGGAGAAGAGCTCAGCGCCTCTCTCTCCATGTCCCCTCCTCAGGAAGCTGTGGAGAGCAATGAGGTCGCCCCTCGGCCTCCTTCTCTCTAAACAAGAAAAGCCGAAAGTCCTCAGCCTCTCCTCATAAGACATGCCTTCCCGCCCTTTCACCAGCGTTGTTGCCCTCCTCTGGGCATATTCAAGGACCTTTACATCATTCTCAAATTGTGGGGCCCAGCACTGCACACAGGGCTCAAGGTGAGGCTGCACCAACGCTGAACACAGCGAGACGATCCCCCCTTTTGACCGGCTGGTTGTGCTGTGTCTGATGCACCCCAGGGTGCGGTTTGCCCTCCGGGCTGCCAGGGCACGGGGCTGGCTCCTGTGGAGCCTGCTGCCAGCCAGCACCCTCAGGTCCGTTTCTGGCCAGGGGGGGACAGAGCTGGAAGGCGTGGGAGGAGTAACTGGTTACATGGATGGCACCTTGGTTATGGGGACTAGTCACCCTAGACAAGTACTAACAAGGACAGAGCTGTTCAAATTTAATATGAGCTAGGAAAATCTTGGGCTGATGTGCTGGTTAGCACGTCAGGGATATTGTTAAAGTATTCCAGCTCCTCTAATCTTAGTTCTGTTTGCTGAAGGTGTAGAAATGTCCAACAGCTGCTGCCGTGTGCTTTCCCTCAAGATCTCAAGGGAGTTTTAACACTTGGCCTCAAGACAATGGGAACAAATTTAAATGCTTAGTGCCCTAGTGATGAATATTTGTTAGTAGTCCTCTCAGAAGAAACCAATTTTACCTTTGAAGAGGTGTGGAATTAACAAAAAAATGGAACAAATAAATTAGTTTTTTGGATTGGAGAACAATACGAGGCAGCTGCAGAAGTTGCATGGGGTCTGCACGGTACCTTTGCAACCAAAGCAGTACTCGAGGGACACAGTTACACCAGGCTGAATATGCTGCAGGTTAGTCTGGGCCATTGAGCATATCCAGACAAAACCTGGCATTAATCCTTTAAGTTATATGATGAAATTAGGAATGTTGGAAATATGGAATGAAATACGTAATGTCAGAAATTAATTGTTCTGGACTACATTCAGAGTGTGCCTTTTCTGTCCTGCCTGGCAAAACTTGCCTGGCATGCTGACTGCCTGGCATACATCATGGAAACAACATAGAAGATGCAGGCACATCTGACATTTAACAATCCTTAATTCATTTGATATTGAAATGCTCTCAGCTAAATTCAGGAAGCTGAGGGTGAGGGTTGGGAGGGGCCGGAATTTTGAATCCCACCCAAAGTAATTCAGTAACAAAGTTGGGATGGTTATCTGATGCAGCGACAACGATACCCACCTGGGATAGGGAAAAGTGGCAGGGGGCTGAAGGGTCTGCCAATTTAATGCAAAGCACCTCTGAGGCATTCAGCTGAACCAAGCACAACTGCTGGCGACTGAAACAGGGAACCAGCCGTTAGATGCTTTTTGTAAGGAGTTAATTCCTTTCTTGTGAGCAATACAGCAGAGACATCCTGTGTCCTCCAGACACCAGAGGAGTGGTGCCGATTTTCGTGTTGGGAGTGGAGCGGATCTTCAGCGATGGGGTGGTAGCTTGGGAACTTATTAAAGGAGGGGCATGAACAGTGGGATAAAAAACCTTGCATTAGCCTACTGAAAGTAGTGGGTATAGGGCTGTGGGAACTTGATTTATAAGGGGAATGTGTGCGTACAGTAAGAACTTAAGTCTAACCAACCACTGTTGGAAGTGAACAACTTCATAGCGCATATGTTCTGCATCACCTACCAAACCCTGTGGAGCACCATGGGTATCACCACACGTCGGTGGGAAGGAGACAGAGTGGGAACTCCAGCGCTACTTGGTAACAGTGAGGGTTGTGTGCGCGTTGCCTCATTGCTAGTGGTAGTGTGGGAGCATAACACAAGCAGAGTGTTTACTTGGGAGGAGTCTGGGTGGAGAAAGGACAGTGCAAGGGCAGTGAAAAGCGGGTTCAGAAATAGAAAAAACGGGGAAAGGTAAGAATAACAGAGGGGGATCTTCTCATAGTGGGACTGGATGCCTCCATGCTGTGGGGATGCTGACCTGCGGACCTGAACCCACCAGGATACCAGGGGGAACCCCCTTGGACAGCCCCACTGGAGTCTCCATCAGCTGCCTGCCCAAGCGACTTGGCGTGGGAGGGTGGAGTGAGGAGGGGGAGGCTTGCACCCCGATGCTCAGCAGTGGGGAGGCTGGGGGGATAGGATTGTAATGCAGTATCATTGGGTGGAATCTGCAAGGTTTAAGAATGATAATTAGTGTGTGCTTTTAATAATTTAATTGCTGTGTTAGTTTGTTAGTGGTGTATTCAGTGAACAAACACTGGACTCTCAAGCCTGCAACCTAAAGAGAGGGGTGCTGGAGCTGGGAAGTGAAGCTACGAACAGCTTTCACCGAGCATGTGCTGTGTGTGGCTGGCTGCTGCTGTGCACTGACCCTCCTCCCATCCCCGCTCCCCCCAGTTTTCATAACAAGATCCCACAACCCTTCACAATAAGCACAATTCTTAACACGAGGACTAAGCAGCACAGCTGTGAATAAAAACAGGCTCAGCTAGCGAACGATTCACCGCGCTAGGGAAGGCGTGAGGTGAGCCAACGTGACCCTCCCTACCCCAGTGTTCCTTGCAGGCGCTGACTCCAGCTTCACCCGCCGGGCGATCGGCAGGGCCATGTGCGCGTTGACACGACCGACCCCTTTCAGCACGTGTCAGTTCTGGCAGGAGCACCCACTGCGTGTGGTTTGGAAGGAGTGACAAAGCTGGAAGCCATGACACAGCCAGCATTTCTGTTCTGGGTCAGGCAGATGCCTCGGGTAGGGCAGAAAGCCCCTGACAGCTGCATAGACCTAGGATGGGACGGATGATTTTTGACCAGCTATTTTCCAGTAACATTTTTGTGCAGTGTTTCCATGATGGCAGGAGCTGAAGTGAAACTGAATGACAGATGGACAATGTCAAGGCTGTGAGGTGGCAGAGAGGGACTACTCGTCCCAGACAGTCCCCCCCGAACCGAGGAGTTACGCTGCACCAGAGCCCCTTGCCACAGCTGGCAGGAACTAACATCTTCCACCTCTCAGAGCCATCTGGGACGTCTCCACACGGAGCTCTTGAGCAGAAACCGGCTCCTTGAACAGAAGCCAAGCAGGACGGAAGGCAGCTCTGCCAGAAATCACTGAGCGCCTGTTTGGCTTCAAACGGCCGCACGGCAGCTTGTGCAAACCCCACTGCCTCGGATGTGGGGAGGGACAAGTGACGACCCTTGGAGCAGGCTCTGGGAAGCTGAACGGCAACTGAGAACGCCGTGTCACGGGAATGGCTGCGCACCTCACTCGCATCTGATCTTGTAACTGTCAAATAGCAAAAAAAAGGTGTCCTCTGTCCACTTTCGCATTTCACACCTCCATTTCTGGCTGCCCACCTGCTTTAGCCACAGAAAGAACAGCATGAGAGAAGTGAGATTTCCCCTTGCAGCCTCAGCACTAGTTAGGTCTATTGCACAGTCTTCTAGAGGTTTGTTGGTCTGTTTGCAATAAAGAGTTTGTGCAGGTTGGCAGGAACAGGTGACAAAATTTACTGCACTGTAAATTGCTGTATCATCCCTTTCAACTTTTTTTTAAAAATTATAGCTACCAACACTTACTATGCTTTTGGAAGGGTGTCTTAGAGCAAGACACTGCAAACACTCCAGCTTTTCAGAATTTCTCTCTGTACTATTTAGACCTCATCATCTACAATTTCATCTCCATTTTGCTTCTGTGTTTTATTCCTCTCAGAATAGCTCATCTCAAATTCCAGGAACAAACAATCCCCAGGCAGAGGCATCCTGAAAGCCTTTTAGATGGAGACTGATGCAAAACGATCATTTGTCTCATTAGGAATCTTACTATTTGCTCCTAGTAATATCAGACAAAACAGTTTTTTTGAGACTTCATGTTTCTGACATACACATAAAACCAACCAAGATCGCAGAAGTATTTGCTCTGCACATTCCAGTACAGCTCATGTAATCTTGTGCACAGCAACCGCGATCTTTGTTTGCATTAGGTCAAATTTCTAAATCATGAAGATGCGCTTTTGCTCAAACAACATATTGAAAAATTTAATTTCGGCCATATTGATTTATTCCTTGCTTTCCTAGTGTCCTTTTGTTCAGTGATATTCATGTCTCCTAAATTATCATTTCTTCTAATAGCATTTAAAAGACCTTTGTTTCTTTTGGACCTATCATTTAATTAGTCTTCTTTTCTTTTGAAATCCCCTTTTCTAAAGATTAGTGGCAAAGCATCACATTTTGGTATCCTTCCTTTTCAACAGTGAATGTAATTGTCTGTCCCATAACTCAGGTTACCTTCTGTGCATTATTTAAGAGATGCACACAATGTTTTTAGCAATGTTCACTCATTCTACTTGTATCAATTTCAAAGTAGATTAAAACACAGTAGGTTGCCACATAATTAAAAAGAATCTGTACCCTGAAAAAAGCAGAGAATTTTAAAACACTTTATTGATCAGTCTTAAAAACAGTTGATTTTCTTTGGGGGTGATTCAGAGCTACTAGTTGCTCCATGGGGTAATATTCAACCTGACAAACCTCCCCTAAAGCAGTGGCCCTGAAGCATGCAGTGCTGCCATACAACACGCCTCTAGTACTTCCCTTCTCCAGGAAACTGCTTGCTGGATGGTTCCGATTTCAGAATCTACTTCCTTTAGGTCCAAATACACAGAAGTTTTAAAACAGCTCCTCCCTAAGAGTTTTCACCCTTCACATAAAATAGCACATCATTTCAACAAAAAAATGCCCAAATGCAAGTACTTGTATTCAGGGGCCATTAAAGACGATGAAGAAAGGCAGCATTCATGAAATACAAGTTTAGTCCAGTGAAGCTCATCTTCTGTGCGCCCTTTGCAGTTCAGGGAGAAAGGCCAGGCCCTTCAGAGGGTCTTTCAAAGCACTTCGCTGCTGTCTGAAATCAAAGGAGGAAAATAAAAAAGCTCTACACTGACTACAGAATATCCCTCTGCCCAGATTTTCAAATCTGTGTGTCTGAAAAGGGGCCAGCACAAACCCCATGTTTTGCAAGGTGCAGTGTCTGTGCTCCCTGAGCCCGCGGCCGTCCGTGTTACCCCCACCACCTGGCCAGCGTGGTAAGGCAGGCCACCCTCAGCCAGGGGCAGAAGAGGAAAAGACAAGCTTCACACTGGGTACGTGGGTATGGGAAAATGTGGCTTTTTGCTTCTCAGGGCATGAGGAGTTCTTTCTAAACCGACGAGGTGGGTGCACGGTTAAGCAGCTTCCCCCGGACACCGGCGTGGCTCCCAAGGATGGCGAGCAGAGCTCTGCGCTGGGGCACTCTGGTTAATGAACTGGAAACATCATTAACTGCGCCAACACCAGCCTAATGGGAAATCTGTCTCTGCATATGTTGCATAATTTTTATATTGTTGAACCAACTAGCAATTGTGTCATCAACAAAGCCACCAAGAAATCTTCAAGTAGCAGCAGAGTGAAGAGACGTGCACTTGTTTACCAATTAATTTTGTGGATGCTCAAGCCTTTCAGGCCTCCTGTCCTGAACAAGGCTTTCCACGTGCTGTTGGGCGACATCTTCAGTTTCTCTAGGAGGGATTTCTGTGGTCAGCTGGGGGCTAACAGTGTGTGTCTGTGTCCACCAGCTTCACCTTCATGTGACCAGCTGTGTTATAGGAGCTGTTGCTTGGTCAGCTTGGATCTCACCAACACTGACCACAACATCATTTGGACACGTATTTTCTGTTCAGGAGGACTGAAGATTTTTTTCTGCATTGGAGTAGTTCCCTGACCCAGCTGTGATTGTTTTATAGGAAAGATTAAATCTGAAAGTCTGAGACATGCTTGCACTGTCCCACGAGAACTCTTGCATGAGAAGAAAACTGCATTTTTAAATTCCGATGTGCATGCATTGATCCATTTCTATGCTTAAGTCAAAGTGCCTGAATTTTAAAATACTTCCTGTAAATACCTGGTTTGTTCCCATTCTAGCCCTTTACTGGGCAGTGATCCTTCCCTGTTACATGCACTGGACATACGAAGTGCCATGAAACCGCAATCCATGGCCTGGCTTGTTTATCTTACTGTCCGATCTCTACACCAAAAATTCCACAAGCTCTGAGACACCTTGGAGCCCAGAGACAAAACATTTATAATTTCTAAGATTATAAAAACTTCACGTATGCTCCACCAAAAGTTAAAATTAGGAATGAACATATTGTTCAGCCTTTTAATAATACCTGGCTCAACAGAGAAGCCAACACATCCCGATGATATCTGAGTTCAGGTCAGGCACTGGCATGTTTCCAAGCACCATCGGTGGGCAAACTGTCTGAAACCTGAAAGCAGACAATGAACTGGAGGAGATGGAGTAAGTATCAGCGATTTGCTTTTGATGCAGCCATATAACATCGTGATAAAACTTTTTCAGTTCTTATATGCCAAGTATGTACTCCTCATTGCTGCATATTATTTTAAAACCTACCAACTTGGTTTGACTCCAGAGGGAGTTTTGCTTTTAGGAGGCTTGCATAAATTGGGACACCAAAAGTAATTTCTAGACACAGTCGATGGGTTTCTCTTAGTTCTAGCATATCACACTGCATTAATGTTCTTAAACATGAACAATTCTTGTAAACTAAACAAACAAAGAAATGTAAGAAGTGTTGTTACGGGGAGACAACTAAAATTCTGTGAATGAGTTATATGGTGTAAATGACTTGTACTCACCCTCGTGTATCCTTCTGAACTATGTTAAATCAATTTTTGAAATTTCTGCAATGTGCAATGTATTCAACTTTATTCCACACAACACTCATGCAATTCTGGAGATTTTTAAAAAATTAAGTTTTATTTTGTTTTTCTAGATATTTCTGTTCAGAGGAAGGGTTCCTAGCATTTAAAAAGTCAAACTGGTAAGTTTAACTGATAGATTGGCAGGTGGCATAAACTTTTAACTAAATTGTATTGAGTAACGCTGATGGACAGGTTACAAAAACAATAAAGTTACTAAAAAGAAACAAAACATCTAATGCTAAAACTACCACAGATTCCTTAAAAGACAAGGTCAATCTAAACACGTAAGCAGCTCTTTCGATCTAAGACATTAAACATGAGAAATTATTTTAAGACTGTTCTGTAAAGCCTTTTAGTTAAGACAAACAAAAATAGACTATAGATTAAACACAGAGTCTGATTCTTCAAGCCTGATGGACAAGTCTTCCCTGGCCTTCGAAGGAGTTCCTTCCTGGCCGTACTTTCATGATAACTTCTTCTGAAAATGTTTTGCAACTGTATTTTAATTCCTAATCAATAGTTTAATTTCTTTTTTAGTACAGACACAAAGTTCATCTAAAAATAAGCATATCTCTTTCCTTTCGCCTCTGCATTTGACACCAAAGCTTTTGCTAAAAAATAAAACTTGAAATCCCGTTTTTTGGTAACTTGCTGCCGAAAGCAGATACTGCTGATTGCACAAACCCAGACACAAATAAGCAGTGAGGAATTAAACTTCTAGATACACTAAAGCTAAATGAATTGATTTTTCCAAAAGAAAATCAAACAGCTTGTATGAAGCAAGCCATTGGTAAACAAAAGAAACCACAAAAGCAATTAAGAACATCATAAACCTATTAACATTACACAGAATAAAACGATAAAGAAAAATCTCCATTCCAAAGTAAAAATAATTTGCCAAAATATTAACAGCTACAAGTAGAAGGCAGTCTTGCATTAAAGCCAGAGCTGGAACCAAGTGTGCCCTGGGTGAACACACACACCTTTGTGATACGGACGTGTCTTGCTGGATTGCGCCCTACACCATTTGGAGACGCGAACCTGGCTGCGGTACTTTGATGCCAGTCCTGCTGCCCCCCCTTTGCTCCCACCAGCTATCTCTTCCTCATAGCTCCCATCATCAGAAGACACAAGCAACTTCCAAACGCACAAAGTAAACCAGCTATCTAATTCCCTGCTGCTCCCAGAGCAGTGTGGGAGTTCAGTCTGGGGGGAGGGAGGCTGAGGCGTTTACTACATTTTATTTCATTCTGATTGTTTCCTGGGGAAGGAAAGGGATCCTTGGTGGTCACTGGTGCCTGATCTTCTAGACAGGCTCGGGATGCCCACATAGGCACGCTCTTGTTCTGCTGGGCGACTCCGGGTGCATGTCCGCAGATGACAGTAATACAAGTGTTTTCTCTTTAACACAATTTAAATTAGAATCTGTGGAGGGAAGAGCAGCAGGCAGGTGCACGCTGCTGCTCTGTGAGCTTCTCACTCCATTTCCCTACAAGAGACCACTGAGGCTTGGGTGGGAGGACTCCTCCTCAGCACAAGCCTGCCCGACGGCCACTGACATACTAAATACATTCTCTGTAATTCCGGTACTCCTCAGGTGGTATCTTTATGGTTTCCCAACGCAGTCTCTCCTGCTGCTCATCTGAGTGAGGGCTGCTCTGGTATCTACCTCTCACGGAAGGTTCCCCTCTTCTCAAGGCTCCCCGCACTAAAGCCCAAAGAAATTACAGCAAAGCCACCTCCTGTTCAGCTTACATGCAACTTTGAGAATAACATAGCTAGTGTCATGCTTAAAAGGGAAGGATACTTCCTCACACAGTGGTGAGATTTGCGGTTGTTTTTCTTGAGACATTTCCCTGGTCCATCTTTCCAGTCTGGTATCACGAACTTGTCTTGAAAGGTTAAGCTTTCACCCCAGCCAAGACAAGTCAGGCAACTGGGAGAGGGAAAGAAGAAGAACCTTGAGAGCTTTACAGATAAGTCTGTCTCCTATATATAGTGGCCAACCTGGAAGACTGATGTGGACCTGGGACTATTGGTTCCTAAGGTTGTAAGAAAGAAAAAATATGCATCATACACACCTGTGTATACACAGATGCACACTATGTTATAGTTTAAAAATGTCCCTTCGTAACTGCTAAATGTTAATTATGATCTGTTCCTTGGTTTATTTTTAAGATCTTTACCTTTGCATTTTTGAGTAATATGTTTATTTACTTTTTCATTGGATGACTTATTCCCCCAACACTTGCTTACTATAACCTTGAATTCCTGAGATACTGCAGCATTCCCTGTCACAACCTTTAGTAAGATAAAGCAACTATTTGTCACACATTCACCTTCTGCAATACAATTAAAGCAAAATAGTTACATCCCAAATTGTAGCTACCGCTGTTTATGATAAAACAAGGACTTTTGCTTCTCATTTATAGTATTTGTTGAAGGGGTCTGAGAGACTCAGTACACATTCTCAGATCAATGTACAACTTTTGAAGCCTGTATCAAGTCTTGTATTTTCCAGTTTAATATTATCATCATGAAGGTAGACAAACCAGACATCTACACAGGGATCTGGTGGAATCATCCACCAGGAACTAGCACACAAGCAGTTCACAGTAAGGAGGGCACAAACCATGCGAATTTTCGTTTTTGATTCAGGATAACTTGATTTGCGTGGATTGTGCAAGTGGTTTTGCCTTTTAGACCTCTGTCCTTGCCTGGGAAAGAGAACTGCTGTGTTAGTGGCTAACTGAGATGATGTCCACTCTTCCAACAGGAGATGATATCGCTGTGATGTTCCTGCCAGTGGCCACTATTAAATCCTGCATATCCTGTATGTTACAGCGCAGGAGACTCCACAGAGGAGTAAACACTACTATTCCCTAGAACAAGAGTACTTCCATATGGAGGTCAAAAGTGCTAACAGTTCTGTAAACCAAACTGATTGCACTAGAACGATATAAAATTATTGCATTAGAAACTGGGTTAATTAAAGCTTAACTATAGTAAAAAAAAGCATTTTTGATTCAGCTATCATGTAAACAGGACAGATACCCCCCGCCAAATAACAACATTTATAGCAAAAGAACAAAGAACTGCTTTAAAAAGGACTTTTCCCAGTTTGTTTCCACACTTCTTTGGCTCCTTTAATGCTTTCTCTTTTCACACACTTCCAGTAACCTTGAATGCCTTGCTGTTGCGGTACCTGTTAATAAAGTTAAAATATGTTTAGTATTTACACAAAAAAGACTCTTATTCACCAACTGTGTGAATATAATATGTAATGCAGTGCTGCTCCTCCCATAGTTCATGTGCATAATAACAAGTTCTTAGTGGCAGCACTCCTCCCAGATTCACAAGCAGTAAGGAATCCTCAGTTGAAAATGCAACTTTCTGTGCACTACCCCTACTTGTGTTTCTATAAGCGTTAACAAGACAGCTGTAGCAGTCATCTGTGGTATTTAAAACCAATTATGCCAGCTTGTTACCCTCAAACCTCGATGAATTCGGTTCCTCAGGACTCCAAGAAACTCGCCATGGCTCAGGCAGTCATCTCCATCTAGATCAAAAATCTTGAAGATGGTATCCAAAACATTATCTGAGAGCTCCTGTCCTGTTGCCACCTTCACAGCTCTCTTGAATTCAGCTAGTAAAGACATAATATTACATTGTAAGTGACTGTGAACTTGTAAAGAAATAGGAAGGTACATAAACAGCAGGATTCTGTACAATGTACAGTGTCTCATGAGTGTTCTAACTGGAGAATTTGGGATGTGTGAACTTGTAAACTACTAGGAGGCCTCAGTTCATGTGTTCTTGAGCTTGCTTCATCTTACATTACACAATCTTTATTAATTGTATGACAAACTTTTGACATGCACTACTTCTCAAGCAACAGTAAGAGTGATAATGTTTGATAGAAATAGCTGCATGCTGAAAACTTACGTCACAGAATCACACAGAATCACAGAATGGTAGGGATTAAAAGGGACCTCTGTGGGTCTTTTAGTCCAACTCCCCTGCCGAAGCAGGGTCACCTACAGCAGGCTGCACAGGACCTTGTCCAGGCAGGTCTTGAAGATCTCCAGAGAAGGAGAATCCACAGCCTACCTGGGCAGCCTGTTCCAGGGCTCCGTCACCTTCAGAGGGAAGAAGTTCTTCCTCATGTTCAGATGGAACTTCCTGTGCTTCAGTTT
>Ga0181612_162226_pt1 | contig 11247 bp, 8 predicted proteins | sample HoacroProtozoa21_FD_119630 | JGI IMG/M metagenome (GOLD analysis project Ga0181612, IMG submission 119630) | Hoatzin crop microbial communities from Cojedes, Venezuel. Combined Assembly of Gp0051906, Gp0051904, Gp0051908 | reverse complement strand
TGAAAAACGGATTTGACTTAAATAAGTACGTGACCAGTGAATAAAATTTGTGGCTGGTTATTGAATGGAATGTTGAATTTTCAAGACCACATAAAAACAGCATCGCCGGTGAATGCCGACGATGCTGTTTGGCTTCAAGGATCATTGGGAGAATGTCAGAAAAATGGCTGATGTGTTTATTACGAAGCCGGACGGTTCATCTTAATCTTTATCAATGTAATATGAATCCACATAGTCGTGGCTTTCAATATCCAAGTCCGAGCCGTTGGGAATATGCAGTAAGGGGTGGGGATGAACGCAGGTCGGCCCGCCGAGAGTGACGCAGTGGTTCCGTGGAAAATAGATATCATCCAACTTACTGCATTTGCAAAATGCTTTATCATCAATAAATTGGATGCTGCTAGGCATATTCACGGATGTCAAATAATTGTTTTTAAAGAATGCGAAAGAACTAATGGTATCAACACCGTCGGGAATGGTATAGGAGGAATCGGTTCGATCGGAGGGATAAGAGAGCAATACAGTGCCATCTGAGCTGAAAATAACACCGTCTACATTTTTGTAGTCGGGGTCATTCGGATCGATTTCACTGGGCGTATCGCCGTTGATGTTGATTATCAATGAAGGACAATCTTCAAAAGCCCATTCACTCAAGTCGTAAAAATTGGGGAGACGGATCTCTTCCAGCGAACTGCAATGTTGAAAAGCTAAGTCGCCAATTGTGAACGGTAAATCTTCATATTCGACATCTGGTAATCTTACTTTGACCAGGTCCGGATGATAAGCCAGAGCTAAGGACCCGATCCCTCTGACAGGATAACCGTCAATTTCGTCCGGGATGATCAGTTCCCCGTTTTCCGGTATGGCATCGACTCCGGTGATAATAATCGAATCACCATCGATTTCGTAAGTAAATTTAGGCATGGGTTTTCCTCCTTGTAGAAATATGATTTGGGGATATGCTGGTTTGATTGAACTGAATCAACTCCTTTCGAATACTCTATATTTTGCCGATGATTTATTATAAATCGGGGGGGGTGACTGTCAAGCCGGGCAAGGCATTGCAAAAGTAAAGCATAAAACGGCAGAAGGCTTGAAATTTATAGCTTTGCTCAAAAAATGAGCATGGATGCTCAAAAAATGAGCGTGACGGCGGAGAAGAAATTTGCTACAAATAGATTGAGAAAATCATGATGAGATGGAAATACGGTTCAAACGCGGGAGAGTCTGAAAGGCGGGGATGCTTTTGAGGGTTCGGGGTGCCTGTGAAGGAATGTTCGCCATTCGTGACCGAATGAGGCGGATTGAAGACTTTCGCGGGCTGTACTATGGAAAGGTTCTGGATTGGGTGGGCGTTCTCCCGGCTGAAAGCTTACATCAGGCAGATGGAACAGTTTTGCGGACATGGCGGGAGAATGGATATGCGATTACTTTGAGGTTCGACGGGAAAGATTGCTGCTTGGGTGTTTGGGAGGAAAGAGACGGATTGAATTCCGTTTGTTAAGACTGAAAGTTTCAGCCGAAAATGGCTGTAAAAATGAAAGGAGAAAGAAACATGGCAGACTTATCAGGACTCTATCAGCTTTTTCAAATGCTGAAGGGCGCGGCGGGCGACGAGGGCAGCGAAGAGATTCTGGAGGAGATCCAATCGGTTTCCTTTTCGGAAGGGAAACGCATTGACTGCGGTTGGTACAGCGTCGGCGTGCCGGACGGATACCGGGCGGAAGTCAATTTCGGAGAGCGCGATTTTATGCTTTGGCTGCCGTCGGAAGACGAGGAGGAAACGCCGGACGATCCCACATCGAGCAGCGATATTTCGCTGATGGCTGGCGCGACGATCGGAGATCCGACGGCCGAGCAGGAGGCTCAGACGGAACTGCAGGCGCAGACTTTAGCGGCGGGGATGGCTGTGGTCAGTATGGCTCAATTTTCCGGCGGCCCGGTTTCGGTGGTGCCGATTCACGGGAAAAAGATGCATGCGTATGCCCTGGAACAGATGTCAAATTTTCAGATTTTGTTTTCCGTCTCCAAAGCGATTAAGCAGATGAGAGTTTGTATTCCTCAGATGTCGGATGGCCAGATTCCGGAAGCTGCGAAGATGGTCGCGAAGTGGATGGATACGTTTGAACTGGAAGAGGGATATCGGGAACCGGATCCGATTTTTTATGGGTGACGATGTTCCTTGCACGGTCGAAAACGCGGAGAAATTCCGCGAGAGAATTCGTGCCCGGCTGAAAGAGGAAGATCATTATGCGTATGAGATGCATAAGCTTTTTATGGCGTGGGCGAACGCGGTCAGTCAAAACAGGCGGGGAGAGGATTTCTTTAATGACGAATTGCAGTATGTGGCGGAATCATCGGTACAGCGCCTGGAAGAAATGTGCGGTGACGCGGAGGCTCAGCTGACCGCGTGGCAGAAGAACAACCCGGATGTCAAGGCGCTTTCCATCGCTGCGCAGGCAGCCGCGGAGCTCTGTGATCCGGATTATGTCCGGGCGGATTCAGGAAATGCTTATCGCCTTTGTGAATCGGAAAAGCTGAAGGAATGGAAGGAAAAGTTCACGTCCCTGATTACGGAACCGGAAACGGCACAGCCGGAAATGAAGGAGGTCGAAGATGCTTTTGTCGCGTCGGTCGAGATTAGCGGAGTTGAACTGGAATGGAAGAAAGTGATCGAGGCATACGAGGACCAGTCGACTTTTTATCAGAATCTTGCGGATGCGCTGGATTATAACCGGGCGTTCGGGATCGAGATGGATCCCCTGCATGAGGGAGAGGACTGGATGGTTGGCCGGGCGGAAATGATTGGTCCGGACGGAAATGGCGGATCGGTGATCAATTACTTTGTTTGCGTGATGACGGTTCGGGGCCTGTATGCTGCTTTCCTCGGTCCGGAACCGGCCGGGATGCATGAATTGTACCGCGAAACCGCCGGAATCCGGCCGCTGCACCATCCGGATGAATTGCCGGAAGGTGAACCGGCGCCGGAAGCGGAGGCGTTCCAATATAATGAGAACGATTCTCTGGTGTCTGATTTTTATACTTATACCGCACCGGACGGAATGCTGGAGGAAGAAAGGAGTGGCCTCGTGAAGATGACTCCGGAGCGGAAATCGCTTGGAGAAGGTGTCACGATTTATCCGGCGCAAATGTTCAATCCGACGAGCCCGCTGTATGGAACGATTGATATTCATGCGGACGGGGCGGCGGAGCTTCTGTGGGAAGAGGCGATGAGCAGCAGAAGCGGGCGCAAGTTGATGAAACCGGAAATGGTGGAAGTGAAGGATGATCAACTGGTGGCCGCGGGCGTGTGGGATTATTATGATGATCCGAAAGCGCCGTTTGTGGTGACGGGCTTTGTCGTGTCGGAAGACGGCATGAAGTATGTCCGCGGGATAATTCAGTGGAGATGCAGGGGGAACCCGGGAATTCTTCCTGCAGCAGACAATGGGTTTGGCACAGAGAATGACCATGGATTCCGAGGATGATTTCGTTGATGATGATGAATCGGAAGAAGAGGCGGATCTTAATTATGATGAAGAACCGGGAGAAGAGGTGGAGAACGATTCGCTGCTTTTAAAGAAAGATCTTTTGAGGGGTTATGCGGCCGGGGTTCGTATGACTTTGGACGAAGCGATTGAACAGGCAAAGAAAGATGCTTTTCGCTATGAGGAACAGGCGGTTAAGGCACAGGGTACATTGTTTGAGTATGAACAAGAAAAAGAAGAACAGTTGAAAGATGAACGGTTCAGTTTGAATTTTAAGAGGAACAGCATTAAAGACTTAAAAAAAGAATGTGAAGCGAAGGCGGAAGAACTGCGGTATACTCAGGCTGAGTTGGATGAATGCGGCGTTCTGAACTTCATCAAGAAACCCAAACTGACGCAGAGAGTGGAGCAATTGACGAAAGAAAAGGCTGATTTAGACAAAAAGTTTAATGAATTAAAAAAATCTATTGAAACGACAGAGCGCAGGATTAAAATGTTGGAGGAAGGTGATACGTACTTTTTAAGTGTCAGTCAACAGCGTGCTGTTCGTAATGCCAACAGGATTATGAAAAACGTGGATAAAACTCGTCAGAAGGGTTGGGATTTAGAGAAGATCAGGAAGGAACTGGATCGGGTTGAACCGAAGATTGAGTCTGCCGGAGACGTGGAGACGCTGGAAGAAATTCAAAATGAATTGGAGACACTGCGGAAGAGAGCGGAAGAAGTTCGGGACCGGGAGTAAAAATCAGCCGAAAAAGCGTCTGGCAGTTTGATTTGTTGAGCTGATGATCCTTTCTATCAACAAGTTCATATTTTCTTTCGGCAACCCGGATCCGCGCTATTGACAGAAGGAGTGTTTTTCGGGAAAATAAGGGGAAAAATCCGGAAGGACGGGGCAAGGATGGGCGCGCGGAAAAGGATTTTGCTGATTGCGACGGGCGGGACGATTGCGTCCCGGTACACGGGGGACGGGCTGAGCCCGGCGATTTCGGCGAAAGAGCTGCTGAGCTATGTGCCGGAGGCGAAGGAGATTTGCGACATCGACACGATGGAGCCGTTTTCGCTTGACTCCACGAACATCGGACCGAGGGAATGGATGAAGCTGGCCGGCCTGGTGGAGGAATACTACGAGCGGTACGACGGGTTTGTGATCTGTCACGGGACGGACACCATGGCGTACACCGCGGCGGCGCTGTCCTATCTCGTGCAGGATAACCGGAAGCCGGTGATCGTGACCGGGGCGCAGAAGCCGATTGACCTTGCGGACACCGACGCGCGGACGAATCTGACTGACAGTTTGCGCTTTGCGTGCGACGCGCGGGCGTGGCGGACGAATATCGTGTTCGGCGGGAGAGTGATTGCCGGGACGCGGGCGAAGAAGGAGCGGTCCAAGAGCTATAACGCGTTTTCGAGCATTAATTATCCGGACATCGCGGCGATTCAGGATGACCGGATCGCGTTTTACATTGACGACAAAAGCCGGGCGGTGGCGCCGATGCGCGTGTATCACGAGATGGAGACGCGGGTGTATCTGCACAAGCTGATTCCCGGGCAGGACGGGCGGATTCTGGACCGGATGCGGGAGGAGACCCGGGCGCTGATCATTGAATCCTTCGGGGTCGGCGGGATTCCGAACTACGGGGATCAGGCGTATTATGACGCGATCCGGCAGTATGTGGCGGAAGGCCGGGAGGTCATCATGGCAACGCAGGTTGTGCATGAGGGTAGCGACATGGCGGTGTACGAGGTCGGGAAGGGCATCAAGAATGAGTTCCGGCTGACGGAGTCGTATGACATGACGCTGGAGGCCTGCGTGACGAAGACCATGTGGGCGCTGGGGATGAGCCGGAACGGGAATGATTTTCAGAAGCTTTTCTATACGCCGGTGAATCATGATATATTGTTTGGCCCAATGGTAAAGTAAGAGGGGAAGAGGAACATGGCGGGGAGACAGACAGTCAATGTGATGACGGAGGGGAATTACCGGAAGCAGCTGCTGCTGTTCATGGTGCCCATCTTCATCGGCCGGCTGTTTATGCAATTGTACAACACGGCGGACTCCGTGATTGTGGGGCGGTATGTATCCGCGCAGGCACTGGCGGCGGTCAGCTCCGTGGGGTCCATTACATACCTGTTTGTGGGGATTTTCAACGGGTTTTCCATCGGCGCGGGGGTGATTATCGCGCGCCTGATCGGGGCGGAGGACCGGGAACGGAGCCAGCGGGCGGTGCACACGATTGTGACGCTGGGTTTGCTGATTTCCGTGATCATGACGGTGGTCGGATATGGCGCGACGGATTGGCTGCTGACGATCACGGGCGTGCCGGAGAGCGTGTTTCACGACGCGAGCGTGTATTTGAAGATTTACTTCCTCGGCAGCTTTTCCTGATCATGTACAATATCTTTGTGGCGATTCTGCAGGCCGCGGGGGACGCGACGCACCCGCTGGTGTATCTGGTGGCGAGTTCGCTGATCAACATTGTGCTGGACGTGATCTTCATCACGCAGTTTGGCATGGGCGTGGACGGCGCGGCGCTGGCGACCGTGATTTCCGAGGCGCTGAGCATGGTGCTGAGCATGGTGCGGCTGATGCGGGCGGACGACATTATAAGGCTTCGGCTGAACCGCCTGAAGATGAACATGGACGACCTGAAGGAGATTGTGCGATACGGCGTGCCGACGGCGGTGCAGTCCAGCGTGATTGATCTGGCGAACATGATGATTCAGGCGTATATCAATTCCTTCGGGGATCTGGCGATGGCCGGGGTCGGCGCGTATTCCAAGATCGAGGGATTCGCGTTTCTGCCGGTCGTGTCCTTTTCGATGGCGATGTCCACGTTCGTGAGCCAGAATCTCGGCGCGGGAAAAATGGACCGGGTGCGCAAGGGCATCCGGTTCGGACAGTGGGGGATTATCCTGTCAAATCTTGCTTTGGGGGCGCTGCTGTGGGTGTTCGCCGCGCAGTCGATCCGCTTGTTCAGCTCGGATGAGGAGATCGTCGCTTACGGCGTGTCGCGGGCGAAGATCTGCGCGCCGTTCTTCTTCCTGCTCGGGTATTCGCATGTGTCGAGTGCGATTATGCGCGGGCTCGGGCGTCCGAACGTGCCGATGTTCGTGATGCTGTTTTGCTGGTGCGCGGTGCGCGTGATTCTGATTCAGTTATTCGGGGAAAGGTATCACTTTATTGAATTCGTGTTCTATCTTTATCCGCTGACGTGGACGCTGAGCAGCGTGGTGTTCTTCTTTGAGACAAGGAAGACCATAAGGATGCGGGAGAAGCAGATCGGGGCATAACTCAGATTGCGGAAAAGGACGGGAAAGAGGAGAAAGAAATCTTGCGTCTTACGCCGCCGGGTGGTAGGATATGCGTTGCGTTTCAGGTTGAAGCGCAACGTTTTTTGAAGATGGAGAAGCGAGATGTCTGCAAGGCAGAGGACAAGGGTGTCCATTGACATGACCGCCGGGAATTTGTGGCGGGGTATTCTGCGGTTCAGTTTGCCGCTGATGGTGACGAACGTGCTGCAGGTGCTGTTCAATATGTCCGATGTGGCGGTGGTGGGCCGGTTTGCCGGCGCGGAAGCGCTCGGGGCGGTCGGGTCCACGCCGATGCTGGTGTCCCTGTTTACGGGGCTGCCGATCGGGCTGGGGGCCGGGGTGAATGTCGTGATTGCCCGGCATCTGGGCGAGCGCGACGACGCGCGGGTAACGCGCGGCGTGCGGACGTCCTTTTTCCTGTGCCTCGGGTTCGGGTTGCTGCTGCTGGCGGTGATGGAGCTGGTGAGCGAGCCCGTGCTGCGGCTGATGAAAACCAAGGAGATTCTGCTGCCGGGGGCGGTCAGGTACATGCAATTGTACGCGCTGGGGATGCCGGCGATGTGCCTGTACAATTTCGGCGCGGGCGTGCTGTGCGCGTCCGGGGACACGAAGCGGCCGATGCTGATTCTGATGGCTTCGGGGCTGGCAAACATCGCGATGAATCTGTTCTTCGTCATTGTGTGCGGCATGGCGGAGGCCGGGGTGGCGATCGCGAGCGCGATCAGCCAGTGCGCCGCGGCGGCGCTGGTGTGCGCGTGCCTGCTCCGGTCGGAGCGGTGCATCCGGCTGACGGTCGCAAAGCCGTATATTGACGTGTCGCTGGCGAAGGAAGTCGTGTCGCTCGGACTGCCCGCGGCGCTGCAGTACGCGATTTTCGCGGTGGCGAACATGTTTATTCAGTCCGCTGTGAATTATTTTGAACCGGTGATCGTCGAAGGGAACGCTGCGGCGCAGAACGCGGACGGGTTCGCGTACGACATCATGGCGGCGATTTACACCGGGTGCTCATCGTTCGTGAGCTTTAACCTCGGCGCGAAACGGACGGACCGGGTACAAAAGACCTACATCGTGAGCACAATTTATTCCTTCGCGGCCGGGGCACTGATCGGGACATTGCTGCTTTTGTTCGGGCAGCAGTTCCTGAGCCTGTTTACGACGGACGCGGAGGTCATGGCGGCCGGGGAAACGCGGCTGAAGATCATGGCGTACAGCTACGCGTTCAGCGCGTTTATGGACTGCGCGATCGCGGCGTCCCGCGGGCTCGGAAAGACGGTTGTGCCGACGGTGATCGTGGTGATGGGGTCGTGCGTGTTCCGCGTGATCTGGGTGTACACGGTGTTCGCGCATTTTCACACGATCGCGAGTATTTACAGTTTGTACATTATTTCCTGGCTGATTACGGCGATCGCCGAGAATATTTATCTGCTGAAAACCTGGCGGAGGATGACGGGAAGGAAGCCGGAGACGGCGGCAGAATAAAAAAAGACTCTGTCTCGAACGAGACAGAGCCTTTTTCAATCGGAGGCCTTATGCCTTTTCTTTCCGGGCGGAGAGGAAGAGGCAGAGGGACAAAACAGCGATCAGGATGCCCATGAGGCGGGCAAAGGGGGTCATCAGCATGCGGCAGCGCATCGTGTCCGCGCCGCAGAGGGACAGGAGCGTGCCCGGGAGCACGGCGGCCGCCAGTCCGAGGATCAGGCTCGCGGCCGAGAGGATCATGTGCGCGGCGCGCTTATCCGTCAGGAGGGCGCGCAGGCCCAGAACGCAAATGATGAAGCCGAAGACCAGGAGCCAGTTCTGCGTATCGTGGCAGTGCATCCAGGTGCCGTCGTCTTTGACCGCGCAGGCGCGGAAGACGGTCGTGACGCCGAGGGCGAGCAGGACACCGGGGATCAGAATCGCAAGGTATTTCAAACGGGATTTCATACAGCATTCCTCCAAATCAGAATGATGTTAGTATAAGCTAACAGAGGCGCTTCGTCAACCGCATTTTTGTGGTTGCGGGAACGCGCCGGGCGTGATAGGATAGGCGGTGCGGGGAGGAAAGAGTATGCGCAAGGGAAAGATTCTGGAAAAGATCGGGGAGACGATGGCGGCGATTTTCGCACCGCTGATTCCGCTGCTGACCGCGTGCGGCCTTTTGAAAGGAATCCTGATGATTCTGCAGTTGGCCGGATGCGTGCAGGAGGGCGACGATGTATACACGGTCATGTACGCCATGGGCGACAGCGTGTTTCATTTTCTGCCGGCGCTGGTGTGCTTCACAGCGGGAAAGCATTTCGGGGCGGACAAGTATCTGTGCCTGATGATCGGGATGATTCTGATTTACCCGAACCTGACCGAGGCAATGGGCCTCGGGGAAACCCTGAGCTTTGTCGGGCTTCCGATGCGCGCGGTGAAATATCCGTCGACGATTCTGCCGGCGGTCGCTGCGGCGGGGCTGGCCGCGGGGCTTGGAAAAGGTTTCCGGAAATGGTTTTCGCAGACCCTGTATGACATTATCGGGCCGATTCTGATTATTTTCCTGACGACGGTCGCGACGCTGTGCGTGCTGGGCCCGGTGAGCGATCTTGTGCAGACGGCGCTCGCGAAGGCGTACGAGTGGCTGTACACGAAGAGCAGTTTGCTGGCGGGATTCCTGCTGGGGATGTTCATTCAGCCGATGGTGTCCGTCGGGCTGAGCTGGGGCTTGCTGGTCGTGGCGCTGAACAATATCTCCGTGGTGGGATATGACACGATTCTCGCGATTCTGGGCCCGCCGGTGTTCGCACAGGCCGGGGCGTGCCTTGGCGTGATGCTGCGCAGCCGGGACGGCTCTACGCGCGCGGCGTGCATGACGGCGATGATTTCCTCCTTGCTGGGCGTGACGGAGCCCGCGATTTACAATATCACGATTCCGCGGAAAAAGCCGATGATTTACGCGTGCATCGCCAGCGGCGTGGGCAGCGCGATGGTCGGCATCGGCGGGACGAAAATGTATACATTCCTTTTGGCAAGCATTGTGAACATGCCCGTGTACGCGGCGGGCGGCGGGTTCGCGCTGTATGCCGGCGGGTGCGCGGTCGGGTTCGTCGGGGCGCTGATTCTGACATATCTTTTGTGGCGCGAACCGGAGAAAACGGAGATTGCGGAAAACGCGCAGATCGGGTAAAATAGAGCAGGAATGACGCGCAAAGGAGCGGAAAACATGGCATACGAAAACGGCTCCCCGGAAATGAATCAGAAAAACGAGGAGCAACTGAAAGTTTATGAGCAGCTGCTTAAGTGCGTGCGGACGCTGTATTACGGGCATGACGCGGACAGCGCGATTCAGGATCTGCTGGAAATCATCGGGAAATTCCATGAGGCGAACCGGGCGTATATTTTTGAATATGATTTGGAGCACATGCTGACGAGCAACACGTATGAGTGGTGCAAGGAAGGCGTGAGCAGCGAGATCGCGAGGCTGCAGAATGTGCCGATCGAGGAAATCAGCCGGTGGGAGGAACTGTTTGACACCCACGGGGTCGTGAGCATCAGCAAGCTGGACGAGGAAGTGGACCCGAGCACCATGGAATACAAGACTCTGGCGGTTCAGGGGATTGACAGTCTGCTTGTCGCGCCGCTGGTGGTGGACGGAGTGCGCGCCGGGTTTATCGGCGTGGATGACCCGGTCGTGTATCCGAAGAACACGACGCTGCTTGAGTCCGTGGCGGCGTTTATCTGCGACGATATTCACAAGCGCCGGCAGGAGGAAATGGAAACGGAGATGCGGGCGCTGGAAGCGGCGAACCGCGCGAAGACGGAGTTTATTTCCCGCATCAGCCACGATATCCGGACGCCAATCGGGGCGGTGCTGAATCTGACGGAGTTCGCGAAGGCGGACATCGACAACCCGGAGAAGCTGAAGGACGACCTGGACAAGATCGCGACGTCCGGGAAGTTTTTGCTGAGCCTGATCAACGACGTGCTGGACATTTCCAAGATTGACAGCGGGAAGATTGAGCTGCGGTACGAGCCGTATTCCTTTAAAGAATATGTGGACGCCATCCGGAACGTGATGGAGCCGATGTGCCAGGAAAAGGGCATTGAGGCGCAAATGGAGATTCAGGCGCCGCCGGCGGAGTACGCGATGGTGGACAAAGTGCGGCTGAACCAGGTGACGCTGAATGTGATTTCCAATGCCGTGAAGTATACGCCGCGGGGCGGGTACATTCTGTTTTCCTGCAAGTTTACCGGGCTGGAAGACGGGAAGATGGGCTTTGATATCCACGTGAAGGACGACGGCATCGGGATGAGCGAGGAATTCCAGGCGCATGTGTTTGAGGAATTTTCGCAGGAGATGAATAACCCCGGGCGCGGCACGGAGATGACCGGAAGCGGTCTCGGGCTGGCGATTGTGAACCGCCTGATCAGGCTGATGGGCGGGAGCATTTCAATTGAGAGCGAGCTCGGGAAGGGCACG
>Ga0181612_152487_pt1 | contig 11248 bp, 8 predicted proteins | sample HoacroProtozoa21_FD_119630 | JGI IMG/M metagenome (GOLD analysis project Ga0181612, IMG submission 119630) | Hoatzin crop microbial communities from Cojedes, Venezuel. Combined Assembly of Gp0051906, Gp0051904, Gp0051908 | reverse complement strand
ATGGTTGGAGGTGTCGCGTCGCTGGGCTGCTTCCAGCCCCAGGAACATCTTGCGCATGCAGTACTGGGCCTTGTCCAGAGGCAGATAGTCCAGCATGGCAATGTAATTGGAGAGATTCTGCTCCACATCAATCCTGTCCACACCTAGCACGGCGGTGGAATCGGTGCGGCCATTGCCCATAAAGAACCCATCCCAATAATGCTCGGTGCTGTAGTTTATGATATCCTCGCGCTCGGTGTAGACGGTGGGGATTTCCACCTTGGGGAAGGCATGCAGCGGCTCAGCTTCCGCAGCAGGCTTTTTCTTGCCACCGCAGGAGCAAAGCGCCAGCACAAGGCAGGCCACCAGAAGTATCCTAGTTGGGTTTTGCACTGAAATGAGCCTGTGAAATGTTGATTATAAAGTCACCCATCTTTTCGAGGGCATTGATAACATCCATGTAGTAAACACCCAACTCGTAGGAGTAGGCCCCATTTTCAACCTCGGACATATTCTCCTCGCGGGCAAGGTCGCGGAAGATGTTGATGCGCTCCTCGGCCTCTTCGGCGTTGCGGATATCTGTAAGCTGGATTAGAGGGGTGTCAAGGTTATAGTGCATAGCCTCGAAGGCAGCATCCACAAGGTCCACCATGCGGTTGATTTTCTGCACCATTTCAGGGGTGTACTTCTTGCCATGGGCCCATACGCGGGCTACCATGCGACCGATGTTGTCGCCGGTGTCGCCGATACTTTCCATCTCGCCGATAATACGGTAGATGCTCTTGATTCGAATGGCACCTTCGTGGCCGATTTCACCCTTCTGAACCTCATTCAGATAATTGGCAATCTCGAACTCCATGCGGTCGGTAATCTCCTCATACTTAGTGAGTTTGTCGGCCTCAGCCTGGAAGTCCTCCTGCTTGTCGGCACCAATTGCTCCGCGGATGAAGCCAAGGTCACGGCGGCAGATATCGCCGAAGCGTACCAGCTCCATTTTTGCCTCGTTGATTGAGAGTTCGGAAGTTCCCATCACACCACCGTGGATGTACTTAAGGCGGAATACTTCTTCCTCACCCTTGGGGCTGGGAACCATCCAGGTAACAACCTTTTCAATTATAGGAATGAACCAAACGAGGATGCAGGTGTTGATTACATTGAAGAGGGTGTGCAGGGTTGCAACGCAGTAAGGGAGCGATGCCACCAGAGCGGCCTGAGTTGAGGCATCGGCGGTAGCAAACTCCACTGTTGCGGGGGTAGGGAAACCGAAAAGCTCAACTATGCTGCCAAGGAACCTTAGGAAGGGGTGGAAAAGGCAGCTTACCCACATCACACCAAATACATTGAAGAGCAGGTGGGCTCTTGCGGTTCGTTTTGCCGATACATTGGCCACCGAAGCTGCTATGTTTGAGGTGATTGTGGTACCGATGTTCTCGCCGAGCACCATCGCTGCAGCCATCTCAAAGGGGATGTAACCCTGGGCAACCAGCACCATTGTAATGGCCATTGTGGCGGCGGAAGACTGGAGCATAAGGGTCATGCAGGCACCTGCAATCATGAAAATCAGGATAGACCAGACTCCCCATCCGCTCAGGCTGCCAAGGAAATGGCGTACCGGCTCGTTATCGAGGAGGGCGGTGGAGGTTTCGCGCAGCAGGGTCAAGCCCAGGAAGAGCATTGCAAAACCCATCAGGAACTCGCCCAGGTTGCTATATTTCTTGTTTTTGGATGAGATGCAAAGGAAGGCAAAGAACATCAGCGGGATGGCGATTGCGCCAAGGCTGAATGAGGACCCACCGAAGGAAAGAGCGAAAATCCACGCTGTGACGGTGGTTCCGATGTTTGCACCCATAATTACCGCAATCGCGGTGCCGAGCGTCAGCAATCCTGCGTTCACAAAACTTACCAGCATCAGGGTGGTAGCGGTTGAGGATTGCACAAGGGCGGTGACTGTAATACCTGTAAGAATGCACTTAAAGGTATTGGAGGTCATTTTTGCCATAAACGAGCGCAACTTGTCGCCCGCCATTTTCTGAAGACCGCCGCTCATCAGGGACATTCCGTACAGGAACATACCCAGGCAGCCCAGAAGCTTAAGGATTTGGAAAATCAAGTCCATACTAACTATATCACGAAAAATCCGTTAAAATTAAGAATTTTTGCGGATATAACAAGCGCTAAATGTCAATACTGAACACAAATCCCAGTGTGGAGAGGTCTTCATGAACGGGATTATAGAGGTACTGCACCCCGATTCTGGTATCGAAAGGCACCCAAAGGAAGTTGCTCAGATGCACCCTAAGGCTGCCACCGAGATAGAGTTCCTCCTCGGAAGTGGAGTCGTCGGTACTCAGGCTGCTGGACTTGGTGTATTCGTATGAGGCATGTGCAATCAGCTCAAAATTGCGGATATAGAATGCCGGGCAGAGGAAAGTCCAGTCAACAGGGGCAAAGGGCATTGCGTAGTTGAAGGTACCGCCGTATGACCTGGTCTTGGAGAAATCGCCACCATAGGACATGCTGCCGTTGACCTTAAGCCTGATTCCGTGGTTAATCCAGAAGCCGGGAATATAGCCGTACACCTGCCCGTAGAGGGTATTTGGATAGTTTTCGTGCATGAAGGGCAGTATCATCGAGCCCACCTCTGCGCCTATTCCCAAATGGGGATAAATGGCGGATTCAGCAACCGGAAGATAGCTATACGCCTTAATGCTGGGGTTGATAAAAATGCCATTGTAGCTATCAGGTTTGATATATGTTGCACCCTTATATTTATGCAGGACCATGAAAACATCATTGCACCAAGCGAACTTTACTTCAGGGATAATGCCCTTGGTCCATCCGCCGGAAGACAGGTTGATGGGTAGGTAGGTGGTTGCACTCAGGTTCAGATAGTTACTGTCTTCAACATAAATAATCGATTGGCGATAGCTAGTATAGTTTTGACCAGGCATCCAATAATATCCGTATCGGCCTCGGTCGTTGAAATCGGCCCTAAGTTCAATCTTGGGAGCCCAGCCGGCCCAGACATACTGGAGGTGGCCCGCAGGCCTGAAATTCTTGAAATCACTGTCCAGCAGGGATACACCGATGCTGCCGTATGAGGTGCCGAGGTCGTTCTGGAAGAACATCATTGCACCCGGGGAAGCTGCGGTTTCGGTGTTATCGTATGCTAGCATCGAGGTGAACTCGTAATTATAGTAGAGGGGCGCCCAGGAGTGAACCCTGAACAGGTTTTTGAGCTTGGAATATTCACTTACCTCGCTGATATTGGCCTCAAAGTCCTCATCGGGCTGGATGGGTTCCTGGGAAGAAAGTTTCTCGGCAGAGGAGTAGGGCTTGGCGCCTAATTCGGCTCTGGTGCCGTCCAGGGCATCTTCTGCTACCTTATATATATTGCGCCCGTCCACTGTGGGAGCGGCAAAATAAAGGGTATCGCCCTTGAAAGCGAACTCATTGGCGCCGAAGCGGGTGGATGTTTCCTGCCAAACACTGCCGGAGGAGATTTCCAGGGAATAGAGCTCGTTCACCCCATTCATATCGGAAGTGAACCAGATGCGCCCGTCCTTTTCGAAAAGGCGGTTAATCTTGAATGTACCGGGCTGGAAGAGGGGTTCCCAGGTAGCGGGGTCGTAGATGGAGAAGCCGTTTTCGTCGATGGCACTGGCGTAAAGCTGGCCGTTTACCCACACCACCTCAACGGGCTGATAGCCGTCGGGAGCGCGGTAGAGTTCAACCTCATGACCATCGCTCTCGTGAACCACTGCAAGGTTGCAGGCGCCGTCGGGGAGGTATTCCACAACTGCCACAAGGGAGTCCGTGGGCGAAGGAGCAGGGTTGTAATAGCGGTGCTTCTCGGTGAGAGTGCGAATATGGCCGTTCTGGAGATAGCGAAGGTTGGAATAATTGCGCAGGCTCCAGCGGCGAGAAGGAATCAGTTCAGTCCAGTAGGTTCGGCCGGTAACCTGGCTGTAGGCCAGCCTGGAGCTGTTTCCGCTGAAATATTTGACATGTTTAGGGCGGCCATCTTCATTTATATACACCAAATCGGTGGGGCGGGCGATGCCGCTGCGAATGGCATAGAGGGTGTCGGGAATAAAGGTCAGACCGCGGAGGATTTCATATCTCTTGGGGGTGCGGGAAAGTTGGTCTGCTTCAAGGAAAGGACCGCGCTGAGCCTCGTTCTGGGTCCATTCTTCCTGGAAATAGTTCTCAATCTCTCTGAAAGCTTCCTTGAATTTCTTGCCTGAAACTTCCTTGACGGTCCCCTGAAGGTTCATCCAGGGTTTGGTGGCGCTGCGGAAGAGGCGGTCAAAGTAAATATTGGTGAATTCGGGGCTATCATAGACATTGCGCATTCCTGCGTGCAGGAGATAGCCAACTCTGTAATAATCAGGGGTATAGTGCCTCTGGGAACCCCAGCGCCAGCGCCAGTAATTGCGGTAGTCGCCATTTGCAAAGGCCACCTTGTAATATTCCATAAAATCGGCGGTGCGCCCCCTGCCGGTGTTGGTCAGGGCGGTTTCAGCCACAACGGCATCCCCTTCCAGGAAGGACAGCCCGGGGTAGATTGTGCCCAGCGAACCGGCCATTTGGCCTGTGAGATAGCCTAGGATGCGGAAATCGGCACTGCCGCGGATGAACTGCATCTGGGCGACATGCCTGGATTCGTGGACGGCGAGCTGGGTCACCCACTGGGTCGGTTCGGGGTCGTAGGCATCCTCAATGGTGAGCAGCTCCATCCTTCGGGGTGCCCACATCACCATTCCGTTGGTATAGGCGGTATAGGGGTGCAGAATAACGGGATGAGGTCTCTTGTGCGCCTCGTTGGGCTCATAGCCGACGGTCTTCCCTATCGATTCGGTGTATTTTTCCAGCGAATTGGCGTAGACACGCGCCAGGGAGTCCATTTCAGCGGGGTAAACGATTCTATAATTATCGGTGGATATGGTGTGCCATTTTACTGAGGCGGGGTCGTTTCCGTAGGAATAAAACTGCGCTCCTGCCGGGATTGTTGCCAGTAGGAGCGCCAGAGCTATCATTAGTCTTTTTGCCATAGGGCAAATATAATCATTTTGGCCGATTATCTACCCATTTCCAGAGTTTCCACATTAAAAATCCCCAAGCCAGAAACAGAGCCACATATACAATATAGGGCAGAGCGGGCTGGAAAACATCCCAATTCAGAGTCTTGTCGTAATCGGGGATATCTGCATAATAGTAGGCTCCGGCACCAAAATCCAGGTTGGGGTTGAGGCCTAAATGATTGACCATTATGTATAAAGCACAAACAAGGGTAACCACCACTGTAGCAATGGTGATTACCTTGAAAGTCTTTGATTTACAGCTCATTAGCTAAGGGTAGGAATCGGGAAGAGGACGCCCGAAAGCAGGAGCCAAACTGCAAAGAAGGTCAGCACGATGTTGAAGGTCTGACCTACAATGTACAGCCACATTACCTTGCCACCCTGCATACCCTTGGCGATGGTCTTGAAGTTGGTGTCCAGGCCGATGCTGACGAATGCAAGCACAAAGCACCAGTTCTTGTACTGGTCGAGCACCTTGTTGATGGCCTTAACCTCATCGCCGCCGCAGAGGGGCTGAATGATGAAGGAAGCTACCAGCGATGCTACGAAGAAGCCGATGATGAACTTAGGGAAGCGGCGCCAAATCTCGATTGCACCCACCTTCTCGGCGTTGCCCTTATCAACCTTTGTTGCAAAGAAGAGGGCTACGAAGAAGGCAATAAAGCCAATCAGGATGTTCTGGATGCTCTTTACAAGCACTGCGGCAGTTTCACCTTCGCCACCAAGAACGGAACCGGCAACTACAACTGCACCGGTGGAGTCGATGGTACCGCCGATGAGGGAACCGCCCATGATGGGGCTCATGCCGGAAGCCTTGATGAGAATAGGCTCAAACACCATCATCAGCACGGTGAAGATGATGGAAATTGAGATTGCGAGACCGAGGTCTTCCTTCTTACATTTGGATGCTGCCCCGGTAGCAATGGCTGCGGAAGTACCGCAGACGCTGGTTGCAGATGCTAGGGTGATAACCAGAGGTTTGTTCTCCATCTTGAGTACCTTTGTGCCGAACCACCACATGAAGATGATGACGATAGGGGTAACAATCCAAGCGATACCGAGGCCATAGAGACCGAACTTGGCGATATTGCTGAAAAGTACCGAGAAGCCCATGATAACCAGACCGGTCTTGATGTAGAATTCGGTGCGGATAGCGGGCTTCAGCCAGTCGGGAACACCCACGGTGTTGGAGATTAAAAGGCCAACCAGAAGTGCCCAGAAGGCCCATTCCAGATAACGGTTAAGGGTAAATTCAGCGCTGATGAGGCGGACAAAGATGGCCACAACAAAAAGCACAATGAATGCGGGCAGGAACTTCTTGACCTGCTCTCCCTGAAGTTTCACTCCGATACTGAAAAGCACTGCAAGCACTGCGAAGGTGCGGATAAGCCTAATCCAGAATTCGCCAGAGGCAAACTGCTGGCCCAGAGGCACTGCCTTGGAGGCCTCTTCGCCGAGGGTCCAGGTGCTAAACTTGAGTGCATTGAAATCAAAAGCCTGTGTCAGGACTGCTACGGCCCCTATAGCTATAATGATAAAGCCAATCCAGCAGGCTAGCCAGTCTTCGGTCTTCCAAAGCTGGGAAATGTTAGATTTAGGTTTAGATTGCGTACTCATAACGCCTGCAAATATAGTAAAAGTTTTTACCAATCCGCTACACTCCCCCATTTTTTTGCAGATAACAGGGTTTGACGCTTATTTATCTCCCCATAAATCTGCGACACCAAATCTGGAAAAACCGGTCGTAGACATAATAGGTATCTCCCTCTCTGGTAATGAAATCGCTAGCCAGCAAACCGGACACCGCCGAAGATACGGAACTAGCCGAAGACAGGGAATACTTATTTATAAACTCTGTACTTGTTATCTTGGTTGCTCCATCTTCAGAAGCAAGAGCAAGGAAGACGGTTCTCTGTTTTTCCGGCATTTGATACAAAAGCGAAGAATAGGTATCGCTGCAAAGGTCGATATAATAATCGATTGCGGGTTGAACATCCTCTAACTTGCAGATTTCTCCCTTCTGAGTGCGCATATAAAGAAGGTTCATAATCCTCTGGATGTTCGCCGTTACCCCATTGAACCTTTGATATACATCCTTGATTACATCGGCACTGATTCTCCTTTCCCCGTTCGTTGAAAACAACTTCATCGCAAAATCGACATAGGTGTCCATGGGGATTGGATTGAGGTTTATTATTGTAACCGACTGGTAGAATGGTCTCGAAGGATTCACAAAGATATTATCCATCAAATGTCTGCGCGAACCGCAAAATAGGAAGTTGGCATTGTTGCATTTCTGGATGTGCGTGCGAAGGATGGCTTCCATGTTCACCCCGTCTGTGTATTCCACAATCTGCTGGAACTCGTCAATGGCAACAATGCAGGGCTTGTCGGCATTTTTTAGATATGAAAATATCTCATCCAGAGTCAGTTCCGGGTTGGTTATTGTTCCAATCCCTAAGCTCCAGGATGGCATATTGTTAATATCGAAGCTGATTTGAGGGCGCACCGATTTTACTGTAGCAACGAACTGCTCCCAGACTTTCTTCCCTTTCGGCTTAAGGGTGTCAAGCACCGCCTTGCCAAAGGTGTTGACAAAGTCCTTCAGGCTTTTTGTGGCATAGATGTCAATCAGAAAGGTGTAATACTCGCTGCTTATATCTTTTTGGCCAAAACAATGCTGCACCAAATCGGTTTTCCCGATACGGCGCGGGGAAATCAGAGCAATATTGTTCCCGTTCTTGAGAAAGCCATTGATGGTTTTAGTTTCTTTCTCTCTATCGCAGAAGTATTTAGGGCCAGCGTACCCGTTGGTTATAAAAGGATTGATCATATATCTATGTTTTTTGCAAAGATATAAACAATCTTTATTTTTATCAAAAAATGATAATCAAAAAATGATAAATTCCGATTTTTTGATAAAACAGTCCGAATATGCTAGTGATTGTGTATCTAGAATTATTACATAAACATCTTGCCAAGTGCCCGCATCTCTTGTACTGTTGATATGATATCGTCCTCATTATACCCTAAATGTATGAAAACGCTCGCCAGTAATTGTACCAATGTCGGGTCTCGGTTGATACTAACCAAAGAGAAGCATGTATAAAGAGACAAATCTAAAATGCTTTAATCATTTATTGATTTCAAATCAGAAATCATATCTTGTGGCTGAAGGTTCTTTGACTTTTTTAGGGAAGGCTACATTTTTAGGGAAGGCTACAACTCATATCCAAGTATGCCTAATTATTCCTTTAAATCATTCAAGTTGTTAAATGATTCAGAAACAAGCATTAATGAATTCAACAACTGGACAAAGATAGTGACCAATATTATTTATTCCCCTGCCGTAAACGAGGAACTACTTCAGCGGGAATACCCTCAATATTCAAGGGCAAACCTCGAGAAGACCAGAACAGACATGTTGGAGAAACTGGCAAATAAAATAATGCAAAAATCCTACATAGATGTACCGGATGGATATACTTGGGTTGTTAGATGCAACAAGCAGAAGAAGGCTTTTTACTTTTACAATGGTTATATGGAATGGGCGATATCAACAAAATATCCGTCAATAGAGAGTCTGTCTGCCGCGCTGGAGGCTTATAAATCTCTGATTGACAAGCATGGTGAGCGTTTAAAGTCCATCGGCATGGACACTCCTGAGAGATGCGCAAAGCTGAAAAGAGCCAAGGAATTCTACGATTTCGGTCTGCTTCGTATAAAAAATAAAAAGGTCTCCGAACAGGATGCACAGGCATTTTTCGCAAAATATCCCGAAAATGCAGACTATTACCGCGAAGCTCTAAAATAAGCGGCGCTTCGCCGTTATAAAAAGTAAATTGTATCTTTGCAGTATGGCAGAAAGAGAAATACATGCAGATTGCATTGGCTGCGGGGCACATTGTCATGTGCCGGCAGTGGATATTGTGAATACGAAGGAGAATCCTGAACTGAAGGAGAAGGTGCTGAGCGGGGAACTTTTTATGTGGAAGTGCCCTTCCTGCGGCACTGTGAACCTGGCTCACTATCCCCTGCTCTATCATGACCCAGACACCAAGCTGCTATTCTGGCTTTCAGACGGCGATGCCGCTGTGGAGGCCCAGATGGCCGCTGCAATCAAGGCACAGGGTCTGGAGGACTATACTTGCAGGATAGTGGACAACCCCGGCGACCTGCTGGAAAAAATCAAGATATTTGACGCTGGGCTGGACGATATCGCAATGGAAATGTGCAAGTTCGTCACCCGCGGCGAACTCAACAAGGATGTGGACCTCAAGTTCTTCCAAATCGACGGCCCTGACCACGAAATCATCCTCGCCTACCCCGAAAACGAGCAAATGCAGATGGTGCAGATAGGTTTCAATGTCTATGAGGACAGTGCCGCCATCCTGCGTCGCAATCCCGACCTAACAGAAAAAGCCACCGGCTTGGTACGCATTGACCGCCAGTGGCTCGAATCCTTTATGGCCTAGGCCTATAGCTTGCGGGCTCCGTCGGAAACCACTACATCGTAAATCTTGGGTGCATGGCCAAACTTGGCTGTGAACTGCTCGATTGCAGCATCAACGAAGGGCTGATACAGCTCGTCCTTAACCAGGTTGATGGTGCAGCCGCCGAAGCCACCGCCCATTACTCGGGAACCGGTAACATCCATCTTGCGGGCAAGCTTGTTCAGGAAGTCAAGTTCCTCACAGCTAACCTCATAGAGTTTGCTGAGGCCGAAGTGGGTCTGGTACATCATCTCACCTACGGTCTCGTAGTCGCCGCGCTCAAGGGCATCGCAGACATCCAGCACCCTCTGAACCTCACCGATAACAAACTCTGCACGAAGGAAGTCCTCCTCGGGAATCTGCTCGCGCACCTCCTCAAGCCAAACGCGCTTGGCATCGCTCAGGAAGTCAACTTCAGGGTGATTCTTCTTGATGGCAGCAGCTGCATTTTCGCAGGATGCACGTCTCTTGTTATAGGCACTGCTGGCCAGCTCGTGCTTTACGCAGGAATCTACCAGCACCAGCTTGTATCCCTTGGGATCAAAGGGGAAGTACTTGTATTCCAATGTTTTGCAGTTGAGACGGATGAGGCAGCCCTTCTTGCCGAAGCAGGAAGCGAACTGGTCCATAATGCCGCACATCACACCGCAATAGTTGTGCTCGGTGCTCTGGCCAATCTTGGCAAGTTCGAACTTGTCGATACCATTGGCAAAAAGCTCATTCAGAGCAAAGGCAAAGGTGCTTTCGAGTGCGGCTGAGCTGGAAAGGCCGGCTCCAAGGGGAACATCCCCTGCAAATACGGTATCAAAGCCCTTTACGGTGCCGCCGCGCTTGATGGTCTCACGGCAAACTCCAAAAATATAGCATACCCAGGCTGCTTTAGGCTTGTCTTCCTCGTTCAGACCGAACTCTACCTGCTCGTTATAATCGAGCGAATATGCTCTGACCTTGTCGCTGCCGTTGAGCTTGATTTCCGCCATTATACCCTTGTCAATTGCACCGGGGAACACATAGCCGCCGTTATAATCGGTATGCTCGCCAATCAGGTTGATGCGCCCTGCAGATGCGAAAAACTGCCCTCCTTCGCCAAACAGGGATAGGAATTTCTCGTGGATTTTTTCTTTCATTGCCATAGTATTGTGTTTTAATTATTATGCTGATGTCAAAGTTAGCAAAAAATTCGTAATTTAGCAGGCTTAAAGTTTTATAGCATGAAAAAGTTTGGATTTATTACGATTTTAGCGGTACTGATGCTTAGCGCCTGCAACCTCGACACCCCCGAAAGCTACTTTACTCCCAGCGATATAGAGCTCATTTTTTCAGTGGAGAATTCCTCTGGAGCGAACCTCCTGGATTCTACCACAGTGAACTATTTCCCCGACAGCACAATCACCTGCACTTTCAAGGGAAACAGCTATACCTGCAACGAAAAGGCTTCCGATGTGCCTATCCTCCGCACTTATTCCTATTATAACTCACAGGAATTCAAGCAGATGCTGGTGCTCTACTTCGGCTATCTGGCGGGAGATGTAAACTACGATGATGACCTTGTAATCAACTGGCCCGATGGCACCAAGGACACTATCCACATCCTCAACGAGTGCACATACGCCACCGGCGTAGAGACAACAACCACCAGAACCCCAGTTACGGAGCTCAACAGGTTGATTACCCACAATGGTGAAACAGTCT
>Ga0181612_136368_pt1 | contig 11248 bp, 10 predicted proteins | sample HoacroProtozoa21_FD_119630 | JGI IMG/M metagenome (GOLD analysis project Ga0181612, IMG submission 119630) | Hoatzin crop microbial communities from Cojedes, Venezuel. Combined Assembly of Gp0051906, Gp0051904, Gp0051908 | reverse complement strand
TCACAGTGAAAAAGTGTTTCCTGATGTTCAGAGGGAACCTTCTGTGTTTCAGTTTGTGCCCATTGCCTCTTGTCCTGTCACTAGACACCACAGAAAAGAGCCTGGCTCCATCCCCTTTTTATCCCCTCTCCAGGTCTTCAGATATATCGATAAGATCCCCCTTGAGACTTCTCCAGGCTGAACAGTCTCAGATTTCTCAGCCTTTCCTCATGGGAGAAATGCTCCAGTCCCTTAATCAACTTTGTGCCCCTTCACAGAACTCTTTCCAGTAGCTCCGTATCTTTCTCATACTGGGGTGCCCAAAACTGGACACACTTCTATCTCTAAACCTAGTAAAATGTTAATATCAATAATTAGAAATTTGAATTTGTAATGTTTTCCTTGCTGTTTCTTCATTATGATTTCTGTACACACTTCATGTTTTATACTCTCTGATGTACTATCAGATTCCATGACGTTGTCCAGGAAGAGTTAGGAGTACGGCCATTAGCTTTTATTTTTTAGTGATTATAATCTGAACAAATGTAGATACCTTATCTTCTGAGAGGCTGAATTAGTATGCAGGCCAGATCGAATCTGGGTTACTTGTATCCCTGTCAACTTACATGAATCTCTTAACTTCTGTTAAAGCCTACAGCCTCTTTAATTGCCACAGTTCCTCATTGTGTTTGCATCTAGAACACCACAGGGAACACCCATTGAATTATGTATCTCTTAGGCTTTCTGGGTCAAATCGGAGCAAGGAAGTTGCAAAAGAACAGCACGCACTGAAGGAATACTGTAACTGCATAAAGATTCCTTAATTTTGTAGAGTTCACTCTATCTTTGAAGTGCTTTCTTTTCTCTTCATTTTAAAAAGAAGAAATATTTGATCTCATTTTCCCTGCAGAAGACATCATTTTCAATGCTGTTTATTCCACATATGGTATAATCCACTCCAAGTTGTACCTGAGCTTCATGCTGGAAGATGGTCAAATAAGGAATTGTTTAAAACACACCTCTCCTTTGGTTTTGCTTACTGTGATCCCAACTTCCATTCCCTCTCTCGGAGTGAGCTTCTCTGCATGAATCCTTCCCTCATGGCCCGTAATCAGGAGAAAGTGGGACACGGCACTTTATTTCCTTCTCCTGCTCCCACTGAGGTCTTGGCATACACCCAGGGATACACCTAAGAGAACTGGAACCTGCTGAGCCAACAAGAGGATTGGGGAGAAAGCAGGAACTCCTTTTGGCTCTTGTGGGCCATTTGATGTTATGCAAGACATAATGCAGTTCCAGCTTTTTTTCCCCCCACAGACCACCCACAACTACTGTAATATGAGAAGCGAGAGACACAGGGGGTTGTGGAGTCCCTGTTATCTGTCTTCTTTTGAAGATTTTTATAAGGATGGGCTTATATTTCTGCAGATCTTCCATAATACTCATGGCAAAACTTAAAAACCCACTCAGAAATGGATGTCATTATGCCTGGTGCAGAGCAGTCCTCAAGATATTCTTCTGTTACACACCGCAATTTGGGACATAGTTCGTACTTCATTTCCTATGGAAGTAGTCCTTGCTTTTCCACAGGCTGGACAGAAAACAAAATCAGTAACTTTTCTGCAGAGATATGTACCCATTAAAGCTCACCCCGTAGGACTGGATCATTTGGAGTGATATCATTTCAGTAAGCACAGTGAAGTAAAACAAACAAATGTATTTATTATCATGTTTTCCACTGACTGTAGAAGTAGAACACGAAAAAATCTAAAGCAATAGTTGGAAATGAGTCTGTAAGTGGATGAACCAGAAAGAAAATAATATGGAAATTGTTTAAATCCAAAACTTTTTATTATTAGAATACTTGTGTACTTACTTAGGTGCAAGCTCTACCCTGGGTGGTCCCTGGGAAACAACTGGCCTTCTTTTCATTCCTGCTCCCATGTCTGACACAGTGAAGCTGGCCAAAGATTGTTGCATGCTGCATCCTTGCAGTCTCAAAGTCTGTTCTGCTCTCCCCAGGCTCTGCTGAGCTGCTACTACCTCTTTGCTGTTGGCAGCCCAAGAAACATGAAGACTTGTACTGAGCAGGGAAAACAGGGGGTGAATAACACTGAGACAACAGAGCTGAAGTGAGGAACCAGAACTAAATGTCAGAGGGAAAAAGGGCAAGTAAGGACAAGATTGAAAGAAAAAAGGAAAAATATGTTGGTCTCCATTGCCAGCAGAAGGGACATAAAGAGATACTAGAGACGAGATATTGGCTATGTATCCTGGTGATACATAGCCAATATCTCCTTTCTTTTCAGTTAATTGGCAAAGTAAATCCAGTTAGAACAGGACTGAAGTTCTTTTTTTTAGAAAGGATATTTCTCATAGTGAAAAAAAAAATTGTGGAGCCAAAAGTTGTGAAACAGTCAGTATTTCTTCAGGTTAAAACAGCCAGTCTTTAACTCTTACCAAAGCTTGAACATCTACACTGGGAATGTTAAAATCTCAATCTTGGTTGCTTAGAATAAGAAATTGAATGTTGGCTTTTTTAATCTGAAGAAATTCTCTAGTTTACTGAAGACTACTACTTCTTTTTGGAAAAGATCTGTCAAAAAAGCCCACTACTCCAGTAACAGGCCGTATTCTAATTTTACACAGCAACCTTGCCTCCAGTTCTCCTTCTGGTTTTGCAGGGTTGCATCAATAGGACAATTCTCAGGTTTGCAGAGCAGCCTCAGGAACAGAAAGGATGATAGTCCAAGGAATTGCTAGGGACAAGACCAATAATGCCAGGATTAGTTCACTTTTATAAGAGATACAAGCTCACTTCCCTTAAAGCTGAGAAAGGATTTGAGTCGGGTCTTGCGCATCCTGGGTCAGCAGACAGCAAAATCAGCACAGCCTTAATGGCTATAAAGCTAGTTACTCCCTCACCCAATATTTTCCCAGCTAAAGCTACATGGGGAAACAGGGGGTGAATTCACAAATACTGAAGCTTTCACTGGGAAAACGTCATCTGGAATGAGTTACATCTATTACCCACACACCCACAACTTTCTTCCTTATTACTGTTTTCTAAACGTCATCTTTTAGTTCATGATTGTGAGATTAATTAAATAACCACATCCAGAGTTCATTTAGTAATCTCATGTCCTTTGCAAGTTCCAATAAAGTTTGCATTTTTAGGCATAAACTGTGCAAGATTTTGCCTAGTGACTGAGGAATACAGACACGCCAACAGATAGTGTTTGAATTCAGATTGCTATACATCACCATCAAGATCAGAGCAGAGTACGGTTTCAGCTTCCCCCCCCCATCCGCCCCCAGTCTGCTTTGTTTGTACCTCACTTTCCTTGTCCTAGATCTGCAGAGCAGCTGTTGAGGTTGTTATCTGCTATCTGTTCTCCAGGCAGCTGCTCCCCCAGCAACAGCTATCGGTACCAGGCGAGAGCTGTCCGCGGATTCCCCTGGACCTGCCAACATCTAGAGAGCTCAAATTATTGCCACGTGCTGGAGGAGCCCTCCATGGAAGGCCAGAGAAAGGCCTGAGCTGTGTTTGCAGCACTTGAAGGGTCTCGAATTGTATCTGAGACCAGTTCCATGGGAAGAGAGAGCATGAAAATATTTTAGATATGGAGGAAGAACATGTTCTTCCAAATTCTGTACTGTACCCAGGTCTAGAGCAGCTGCCTCTGAGGGCTATGACAATACTTCAATAAGATATATTTCCCAAAGATATTTATTAGTGCTGTAAAACTTTTTTTTTCTCCTACAATACATTTTCTCATTGTCTGCTGGTTTCCTGCTGAATTATTGGATTACAAGCAAACAAGCAACATGTCTTTTAAAGGCTTTTGGTAGAAATGGCTTGGAATTTATACATTTGCATAAGATCTTGATTAAGCATCACAAACTTAGAGGCAATTTTCATAAGAAGCTGTTTCATAGAAAAATTCTCCCTCTCCCCATTCATTATGGTGAATCCAGATTAACTCTGTCAAAGCCAATAACATTGATCTGGATTTGTACCATCGTATTTGAGAGGAGAATTTAGCTCATAGTATATATTAAATGATGATGAGTATGCTAGATATGCTTTGTATGCAAATGCTTTTGCTCTCTTACCCATTCTCCCTCTCTTATGATGTTTATTTGCATATTATTATTTGAATCAAATAGACTGTTAGCATCAAAGTTACATAGCTCAGGTGCCCTAAAACAGAAAATGACAGAAATAAGCCACCACTTTAATTTGCTTCCTTATGCTTTTCTTGACGATGCAGTCCATGGAGGAACCCTATCCCATTCAGTTATCTGCTGGATGCTTTAACAGATTCAGTATTCAGCCTTTATGCACTGTTTGCTTTGTTGTCAGTAGTTAGTGGCTGAGGGGGAAGCAAAAAAACAGAAAAACAGCCCTGGAGAGGAAAACATCTTTGAAAAAGACATAGTCCTGTGGGAATTACTGGAACAGATACTATAGTCTTTCTCTCTTTACTGGTAGGCAGATGTACAGTCAGCTACTTAACCCTTCTAAGTGCAGCATCTCATGACAAAGCTCTACGTCTTTCCCTTTTTTTAAATTCCCAATTATCTTAACAAGTTCAGAAACTGTCCCCAAATGCCTTTCACTCCCTGGGCTTTCTCAGTTTTCCCTGCGCTTCTTTGTTCTTCTTTTTTTTTGAATATGTGGAGCAAAGTTTCCTTAGAAGTCAGCCAAACAGAGATTATCATAAGATATGTACACAAAAAGCACTATAGCAGGCTGTTAGGATGGAGGGTGGAGGGAGTGGGGGGTGGGCCTGTGTGTGTGTTTTGGCTTTTGGAGTACACCCAAGAGCCTTTAAACAGAGCCTTGCAGAATCCTTGCTAAACTCCACATGGTTGTCGTTTGACTACACTTTCTTTTGCAAAATGGATTGGCCACCATCATAAGGAACTCAAACTTTAAAAAATCCTTTATTATGATCCAAAAGGTCATTCAGACATGTCAGGCCATATTCCTGTACCCCCAGTTGTCCTTTAGGTTTCAGTGGCTTTTCAAGACTAGGAACTACTAAATGGGAGTAAAAGTCCTTATGCATTTCTATTCAAAGACCAACTGAGCCAGGGAAATCTGGTATGAAAGTGGAAGTCAAGTTGATGCAGCCCTTCACAGCACAATGCATGCGAGCTCCTTGGTTTTTCTGATTATTTTTCCTTTTGGGAAGTACCACATGATACCAAAAAAAGCTCCAGCTAGCATTTTACCCTCCAGCACATTGGTTGAATGCTGACATCCTTACTGGCAGGAATATATAAAAAATAGGACAAATATTTAAAGGAAGGAATGCAGCGTGAGGTCTTGTTACCCAGCAACCATGTGTTTAAAAGGACATCTGACAGTTGTTGCCACTGAGAACTTGATGGCCTTCTAATTATCCATTGATGGAGACGTCAGCAATCATAAGATTTATAAAGGACTGTGAAAACAGTAATAAAAACATGGTAAAAATGGATACATAAAAGGAATTTTCTAAAATGTCGAAGTCATTTTGATTTCTGTCCTTCTGTTCCATTTAAGACCTTCACCGAAATGACCAGCCTTTTTAATGGACATTGGTAAAATTCAATTCAAAGGAGAGATATCAGCATATGTTCTTATTTGTTCTTATCTTGCCTTCAGCCACAGGAGAGTGGGATCCACTGTAAGCCGGCATAACAGTATTTTCAATTGTTTTAATTCATCCAACTTTCAAATGTTAAGGAATAACTTTATGACAGCGTTGCTGTGAAATATTCCACCTGTAACTACTAGTGACCATCCAGGGTCAAATTCTTAGGTGAAGTTTGAAGTGTGGTACCAGTAAGTCAGCTTTTTGCATTCAAACTCCCTAAAATATTCTACTGTTGTATATGAGGAACAAGACTCTCATGTGACACAGTTCAAAAGGAGAACTACAAATAGGGGCCAGTTAACTTTTTTCATCTTCTTCAGATATTTATTGTTTTCTTTATTACCATGTATATCAAGATCCCACACCTGTTGACTGCTGTGGTCTCTCCTGGCTTTATAAAACTACTTGGTTTTGCATTGCAATGATACTTACATGTCCCTCAAAAGAGAAAAAAAGATCCACTGGTAGAGTCTGTCTGGGAAAACACACTAAGAGTCTATTAAGTTTACAGTCTCATCACAAGAGGTGAAAAAATGAGGCCAGAGACTTGCTCCAGGTCATCAAAGTGAGCTTCAAATTTAAACCTTGAGTTGCAGTCTCTGTCAATACTTTTATTCTCTGGGCTGCACCACTTACTCTCTTATTATAAAATAATCATGCTTGCCCCAGGACTTTTAGGACTTGAAAGTCTTCTCCAGTATATCTGACAGTGCTAATAGCAACAGCTGTAGTAATCAGAGCCATTGCGGAAATGCAAGAGTAGGAAATGGCTGGGGAGAAGGTGACCTCAGCCTCAGCACAACCTGAAACGAAAAAAAGGAAAATACAAAACTGCCACCCTTGGCCACAAGACGTATGCCAAGCATGAGGTTAGGGAAGAAAGAGGAGAATGGCCTGGAACTCTGAAAGTCATCATAACTTCTCCCTGTCCCTTCTGCCAGCTCAGACTGGTGGCTTCCTGGTGTCAGTAGCTTCCTCAGCTGCTCTCAGAAGAGCTAGAGACGCAACCCACAGAGAGCAATACGTGACTTACTGTGAACACTGTGCATAATCCTATCTAGGCTAAGAGGATTAAGGGACTAGGAAGCTTGGAGCCCAATGTAGGCGGCTACAGAGTCAAAGAGCCAGCCTGCAATCACCCAGCTTCGCTGTAAGTCAGCACCCTGTTTGCACAGACTGTTGGTGAGCACCAGGCGAGTACACGCTCCGATGCCCACAGAGTCTGCTGAAAAGTCAAGGAATAAGCAGTGAGGAAAAACAATGTGAAAACAGACTGTGGGAGCAGCTGAATTTTCCAGCGAGCACTCTGCCACCAACACAGAGTTCCAGCCCAAGAGGTGTGAACAGGCTGTTGTCCTGCAACATCTCTAGGTGCTCTCAGCTACTTGCGGAGGTGACAGTTTTGCCACTGGTGTGAAACAGATTTATTTCCTTCTTAGACAGAAGTGTTGCTTCCACCTCCTTCAGCATAAACAAACGAGAGCCCTGTGATCTCATGGGCACCGTTTCTTGTTAAGGCATGCTTCTGAACCCACTCCAAATGCCTTCTCCTTGTACATTCAGAGACTACTATGGACAAGAAGGTGTGGGGCACATAGTAGTGTCTCACTGTCAGAGAAAATAACTGCTAACAGTTTATGCTTGTTCTTCTGACGTTTTTCTCCCGTGATTGACACAATGCCAGTGAAATATGTACCAGACACTTTTAGCTGAATCAGAAATATGTCTCCATACAGAGAATGGGAGAAATGCAACGTCCCGTCCTTTCATCCCTACAGATCTTCCTTTTGAATAAAAAGGGTTCTGCTATTCCTGCAATATTGTTTCCATGCTATAACTGGACTCTTTCATTCCTGCTGCTGATCAGTGTAAAGGAAAGCTTGGACCTGGAGGGAGGGTGACCTGGTAAGATGCTGCTCCCACTTGGCCCTTTGGAGAATTCCAAGGGAAGGGAATCTCTGAGGGTGCTAATTCCCCTACAACTCCCCCCACACACATCTCTTCACTGGTCCTCAAGGCTGTGGTGACCACAGTTAGACTCTGTGATGTGGCAGTAGCAGGTTTCTGCTACAGTATCAGAGACCTGAGGAGACTGAAGAGCCAGCACCTACAGCCCTGCTAAGCCTTTGCCCCGGGACGCAAACAACATAAGGTTTCCTATCTGATTTTATACTCTTAGCCATAGTTCATGTGAGTTGGAATATTTAAACCAGCCAGTGCTAAAATATACAGAAACTTCTGAACCCACAGTCCCAGCAACACCCTCAGAAGACTGCTGGAGTCTCGGCACCTGCCGCAGTTGCCATCTAAACCACCCTGCTGGTGTTTTGCCACTATAAAAAATCCACAATGTGGGCCACAGCATTCAACTTCCTGGCTAAAAAATTAATTAACTAGGTAAATATTTGTTGCATAGGATTTGCCATAAACCTAGCTCAGTTTCTGTTTTCTCACAATCCACGTCACTGCTTTTCTACCAACTTCTCCATTGTTTGGGGAACTTCCGCGATTCTTGTGACCACAGAATGATGGTTCTTGAGCTGCCTTGTGGCTTTTCACTGATACCTGAATTTTGCAAGTGGTGGTGCCACTGGCTCGTGTTTGCATGGCATGAGCTGGCATCATAAACCCAAAGACAGGACTGGTGCATAGCCCTCTCGAATTTCTGTGCAAGAGCATGTTCTACCTTTTGACTTCTGTGATTAAGAAACAAAGCAACGCTTTTTTAACTTTGATCCACACTGTTAAGTAGCTAATCCAAACCTGATTTTGCTCTGTCAGGTGAAAGGATACACATATCAATTAATAACCTTGTCTTTTGCCAGAAATGTTCACAGGAGCACAGCTTCGTTCAAATAAATGGAAAGAGCTAAGAAAACACTGTCTGAATGTGTTTAGTCCAGCTGCAATTCAAAATTCACTACCTGTAGATTTTTAATGCTATTTTCCTTTCTCTGCCATTCTCGCAGGTCAGAAACAGGGCATACAATTAGAAGCAGCAGGGACTACTTCTTACTTACATATTAACCTTTCCAGCACCCCACTCCCTGCTTTTTTACATTGCACAGTAACAGGTTTCTGCTGACAAAAGCTGTCTGTTCTGGTAATTGGGCAAGATTGGAGTTCTACAAGGAGGGTGAGCATCTAATGAGTGACATCATCTAATATGACTGTTGAAAGAGTCTTCCTTAGGAAAGTGAGTGTTTTGAAAGGATAGATAATCAAAGAACTAATAAAGTCCACCTGGAAATCATATTATCCCCAACAGGTCAATGCTCATTTTGTTAAGCCTCCGCAAGACTGGGCTATAAATCCCCCTGGCTGTGCAGAATAATGCTGCATAAAACCCTCCAAATTTTGGTCACCATCTCACAGTACCATGTAATGACCACAAGCATATGTCCTTAATGGTAGTTATGTGTCTGCCAGGATTGTGTGTGCACCAGCAGGCCTTGATGGTCTCACCAGAGACCTACATCCCTGCCTCTGTCCATGAGTCTGGGAGCCCCATTTCAGATCAGACTTGGTGTTGCCTCTAGCTCAGTCCCCTGGATAGACCTTGGATCTGTGTTGTAGCCTTGTTTCCAGTCCTGTGTTTGGTTCCTTCTCCTGCTGCTCCCGACTGGCCTCCTGGGATGGATCCTGGATGCGGTTTATCACTTCTTTTGTGGGGGGCTGTTGATGGACCTTGTTATCAGCACCCAGTTCTACCTGTTAGAGGACAGTGCCTTGATCAGTGAGGGCACTGTGCACCCCAGGTATGCCCTCAGCTGCTGGCTCTTCCCCCTGATGATGGCTAGCCATCCCCTGTAGGTGGCTAAAACCCATAGCATCTAGGATCTGGGTCACACAACCAGTGTAGCTGATGATCTGCTTATAAGTGTGGAGAGCACATCTAATGTTCACTGGCTTCCACCCATCCTGCTGATAGTAGTCTTGCACTTGAAGACTCGCTTTCTCCCTTGTTCCCTTTCTGTCTAAGATGTTCACACTCTTCTACACTTGATTTTATCTCTAATGATTACTCTTTTCCTGCAAAATCTCTGACTGGAAATTTCCAGGGCTAGCAGCCCAACCTTGTGAAAGATCTGCGGGTATGCTGGGGGAAGACAGTTGATGGGACTTGCCATTTCTGTGTACAAGCCTTCTCCCCTACTCTACATTATCTGGGTTGTTCAAAACATGGCTGACTGATGTTGAAAGGGTAAAATGCTATGATAAAATAATGCACTGCTATTCAAAGAAGCATGTTCCACCCTATCGTTCCTCCCCCTGCTCCAAAAGTATGAACATAAATCATGTTTCTGGTTACATTACCACCAAGCACTGCAATCAGGAATTCATAAGATTCATATCCACTCAAGTCATCAGCAGGCTTTGAGTTAACACATCCAAGAAGGTCCAAGAAGTGTTTTGCAGTACTTGGTTTTCTGGTTTTGCAACATAGTATGGTGTTCTGGAAATGGGGGTCAGCAGAGAGCAGGCTGACTTGAAGATAAAAAATTAGCATATTTTAGTATGCTTGAGCTGATTCTACATCCATTTGAACATTATTTTCTAGATGCCCCTTTGCCATGATTCAAACTTCACCTCCTGTCACTGATAAAGTCCCTGGTACTTGTTCTTAATATGACAGAATGCTACTGTTATGTAATATTTATAGCAATCCTTCCTAAATCCTCTAAATTACCTAAAGTATGCAAAAATTCAAGCTATGCATCAAGGACCAAGCACAACAGCTTTCAGTTGTGGGAAAGAGTGCGAAGTTTAACTCTCAGCTTCCTGGATTTGACAAGTTTAATCCCAACCATGAACATTTGTTTTAATGCATTTCTCTGTGTTTTGGGAAATAAAGAACGATTTGTCTCCATCGCATGTGCTCAGAAAACCAACTTCAGTGTCTCCAACCGTCACATGTAATACACTGAAAAGATTCACTCCTGAACTGTGTTCTTCTTGTCTGGACACATCAGACTTGTGTAGCAGATGCACAATCTTCAGATGTCTTAGTCTTTCCCTAGTATATCCTAAGAGTCTCTGGCACATGCTCATTCAGTTTTCTAGTCCGGAAACATTGGACCAGATAAAATAGCTTGAAAAATACCATAAAGTCAGAAAATTAGCCTGGCAGGAGCCTTAAGAGTTCCAGCCCTCTGCACAAAAGGAAAATCCAGGCCCCTCCTGACAGTTTGTCTTCTGCTTTGTTCTTGAAGACCTCAGCGCTGGCAATCGCATCTCCTCCCTGCGTATGTCACAACATATGTACTGTCCCAGCAGAAACTTTTCGTAGTCTCTGACCTAAATCTTCCTTGATACAATCTTACTTTATTCCCTCTTATCTGATTCACCTTGGTTATAGAGACAATTTATTCCTTTTCTCTTTTCACCTTTACTTGAAGGCTATTATTTTGTCTTCCCCTTAATCTTTGATTTTCTAGAATAAACGAGTCCAGGTCTTTTAATCTTTGCTCACAGGTCATGTTTTCTAGATCTCCCTCTGTTAGCCTTCTCTGCCCTATCTCCAACTGTTCCACATATCAAATATTGAATATCTTCACTTGCCTGAGATAGGACAGCCCTGCTAAAACATCTTGGTGTTACGCATCCTATGTGCCTAAGTC
>Ga0181612_161465_pt1 | contig 11249 bp, 7 predicted proteins | sample HoacroProtozoa21_FD_119630 | JGI IMG/M metagenome (GOLD analysis project Ga0181612, IMG submission 119630) | Hoatzin crop microbial communities from Cojedes, Venezuel. Combined Assembly of Gp0051906, Gp0051904, Gp0051908 | reverse complement strand
CGTTTTTATGAAGTAAATGCAATATGGTCATGGGCACAGTACAAGTCACAGTTTAGTTTATAATTCAGTCAAATATTTGCGGAGGAAATAGGTCTGCTATTTGTAGCTCATATCCTACCAGGATTCCTTAGCTGACACCGCTATCCTTTCAAATGTACCGTGCCATCTCAAAAGACTGCAAGTGATCAGGATCTCCGTCTGTGCTTCATCTGAAAGACTGTTTCTAGCAGTTGAGTACAATTATGTGCGAGATATTGACTCAAAGCAGGTCTGAAAGGTAGAGCAAAAGAGAATCAATTTAGAAGTGACAGTATTTCCTACAGGTTCACCACTGTACTGATTGTGTTTGTCTGTACTAGGTTTTCTCTGAAGATTTCCTGTAAAAGAAATAAACAAAATACATTCTCACCACTAACTTAGTATAATTCAAGAGGTTTCTGTTGCAAAGCATATAAAGTAGGATGGAGTGTACTAATCATAGTAAGTACTGTATGATTAGTCTTCCAAATGAATGTTTCCACTCATCAGGATGACTAAATAACTTGTTGAGTAAAATTCTTAATTTACATAACTAAAAGCCAATAACGGCTTCATCTCCTTTCATCTGATTATATTCTGATTTTATATCTGCATTTCATTGGCCACCTGCCACTCTCAAAAGGATAGAAGGTAATTAGAACCAGTGATAGTGCACTATTGTTATACTTTTTACAGCACAGATGCAGTTGGGTGCTATTATCGTATCCGGTACAATTTTGTGGATAATATCATTACATCTCTTCTGCCCGTAAATTTAATTGGAAATGTGAATCAATTGAAAAGCATTTTAATCTCTGCATCATAATGCATTTTGCTTAACATAATGGTACTTCAAAGTTTTAACGAAATATTACACTGTGTGCAGATAGCAAATCCTCTGTTGCCTTTAACTGTTCTGTATACATGTATACTTGCACAGAAATATTTTCACTGTCATAAAATAATCTACTGTACAAAATGCCATAGTAAGTATACTGAAATAGTAAAAATTAATGTTAAATACTAATTTTTAATATTCTGACATCTATATGTCTGTTCACATGGATCAAGTTACCATCTAGAACCATAATAAATGATAAATTACTGCAAGTAATGAAACTGTTTACCTGTAAACAATCTCTTTTAGAACTGACTGGCAGTCGTCCTTTTTTAAAGGTGTTCTGTTTCACTATAGGGCTATTCAGTTGGGGTTTTTCATTCAGCTGCTACAAGACCAGCATAACAAAGCTTGAAATGCAGCAGGCTGTTCTGCAGAGACAATTGTAAGAGTATTAGCAGGGAGACGGAGAAAATAAAGATCTTCTTTGAATGACCACTAATCAAAGGCGTAATTTCCTGGATATATTTAACACAAGGAGTCTCCAGCGTAGCAGAGTCAAATGTTCCATCAGTCTCTCCGGAGCTGAAACTGATCTTCGTCCAGGATTCTGCAGCAGTGAAAGCTTTTTCAACCTATCCTCATTATTTCCTGAAATGGCATCTTATAATCAATCCTTTAAGTAAAGTTTCTAATAATCCCAAAGTGACCAAAATGGCGAGTTGGCCCCATCTCTTGTAAAAATAGTTCTTGTCAAAAAATATTAGTTCTAAAGGGGTACCAATAGCTTAAACCTTTTGAATTTCTGGAGTTGGCTCTTTCTGAAGTTCTGTTGCTTCATTCATATGAGAGAAGCTCATCTCCCTTATTCCCTGATAAGACTGAAAGAAAGAACTAAATTATATGTGGAAACTTGTATGTTTTATTTACTGTTCCTCATTTCAGATCAGTTCATGGCTTTGTTCCCCTGGACAGTAGGATACACCATGACAATAACTGTCACAAATTAGGGTTCTTTTAACTTTTCCTGTGTTTTCTGGATTTGGATTGTTTCTCCTCTCTCTGCATTAGCCTTTTTAAATGCCTTTGTGTTCATTACTAGCACATACCTTCTAGTTTTAGACTGTTTTTTCCCATTTTCATGTCTTCAAAACTGTGGAGGAAACATCCACACTGTGTACGACAGCAGATATAGGTGGTACTTCCTTTTTGCTGGATTCACTGTTGGTGTCTTACTCTGTATGTCTCAGAGTTGAGAAATTATTATTTGGTAATAAAGATTACAAAGTTGGTGTTAATTGTGTTTTAAAACATTCTCTGCCTTCTTTAACCATTTTGGGGTCCCACAATGGAGAGTAAAAACACCTTTAAAACTTTCATTCACTGTCAGAGATGTAGGTCAGTTGTCAGTTCACTGTCTGGGTAAAAAAAAAAAAAAATCAAACACTTGACTATTCTGTGTGGAGTAAAAGTTAAACTCTGAACTCCATCAAAGAACCAAACCCAGACTAACAGCTTCATATTCTCACTTCTGTGAGCGTAGATGTGTCTGTTCATACTGGTAGGAGATAAGGTGGAGGAAAATGGAGGCATGAACTTTGCACTGAGGTTAAGAAAAGCCACAAGGAGTAGGGTGCAAATTTAAAAAAACAAAAAAAAACAAAAAAAAAAAATACCAAAAAACCACTTTAAAAAGAAAAAAAGCTAGAATTGTTCCTTCTAAATCACAGCTCTCTGTCACAAGGTTGGTATGCTATGGGGAGATGGGTATTATATGTCACCTAACCAGGTTTGTGAGGTCAAATGCCAGCACCAGCATTTGGTTTAGGTGTAGTGCACAGCCTACATAGGCTCTCACTTTTTGATAATAGAGCTAATGTGCTGGAAGAAAGCTGAAGCAAATCCACCTGCAGTTAGGTTCAGGAAAACATATGGCAACAAGAATGAGGAAGGAGTGTTGTGGGTGTGGAAAGGAGAGGAAAGTGTACTGCATGCAGAGAACTTGCATGGAAGTCGTGCTTCTGTTGTAGAGCAGGAATACACGTCACAAATATTAGCAGCTACCTGAGGCACGCTGGGAAACAGTCATTAGAACTGTGATAAATTGCTGATGATGGCCTGTTCATCCAATCAACCATGGCAGTTGAAGCAGCTTCTGGAAGGAAAATACAAGGAGGAGGAAAACAAGCAACCAAAAAAACAACCCCATGAAAAGAACCAAAATGCTCATCTGTTTGAGCGGGCTTGACCTGGGAAAGGTGCATTAACAAAATATAACTTGCACTGCTCGAGAAGACTTTTCTGTAAGGTTTCCTGTAGAAGTATATTCTGTGACTAGTCATGATCTGAAGCTGCTTTAACTTTAAACGAAAAAAAAACAAAAAACACGACGCAGAAAATGATCATTTTTGACTGAGGTGATAATGCTTGTCTTCAACAAAACTTCACTTTTTTTTTTCCTGGTTGATATTTCAGGGGGGGTGCAATAAGTACACCTTTACTTGATTGTACGTGGGAGATTTTGAACAAGGCTGGAACGGATTTTCCCATCCCTCTTCCACACTGGAGGGAAAATTTATCCATGTAGTTTGTTCATGAGTAGATCTGGTTGAATGTGTCTGGAGCGGTTCTTCATAGCCAAGGAATTATTCATTCCCTTTATTGTGCAGAGGCTTTGTAACCAGTGGAGACTTATATTTTGTGCACCTTTCTTTGAGTAGCTTAGATAAAAACACCTATCCAAGTACTATATATCGCCTTAGTTGCTGCTTCCATTAATCACCTGACTTACCTTTGAAGGTATCTTAGGACTTGGCTTTATGATTAATCACATTGATTACTTTGTTCCTCCTTTACCTAAGTTGTCATCATCTATATTGTCATTTTTCTTTTACTTCACAATCTGTTTTGTCTCATTTTATTCTCTTCCTAGATATATTTTTAACATTATTATCCCTTTTGCTTTTTCTTATTCAGTATCAAAATCAAAACGTTATACCCTCTCATATCAACATTCACTTGCATAGCTTTCTTTAACAGTGAATGCTCTTGTTTTAGGCAGCTCAACTGATATGTTTTGTCTTAAGGAATTCTGGCATAAAGAAACTTTACTAATTTCTTTCCATGATTGTAGATGAAGTGGTCCTCTATGTTTTTTGTTTTTTTCTCCCCCTTCCTTACAAGTAGGTTATGGCTGTGTAGCTATTCTTCATTCTTTTAGTATTTAAATTGTCTTCACTTCCATTTGGTCTTTTTCCAGTTGAATGCTTTAGTCCTCTTTTTCCTTCAGCCAGTAATCGTGTGTGATCTGCTATTTATCTTTCCCACATGTCTAATTAACCTGCTCCTTACAGATTTATGCCTCCTTATGGCTGGATTTTCTGCTTCTGATGTCCATAAGTGTGCATGTGACTCTCCATATATAGATTTTTAAAGTTTAGGCATGCAACATATTCTTGATTTATACCTGCCATCCTTGCTTTTGTACATGAATGAGCTTATTTAAATCTAATTAAATGCTAGTGCTTTTTGTATACACCATTATCCAATTTGCTTTAGCCGAATTGTGTATGCAGACTAAGAGTGTCAACTGCATGAAGTTTTCCCTTTGCTACCAAAGGCAGGGTTCTAATCTTCTTTATAACTCTCATACCTGGATTGCTGAACATTTTTTTTTTTCTTTTGTGTGGAGAAAGTCCTCATGTGATACAGAGCTGCTGTGGTGGCTTAACCCCAACCTTTTCTTCTGCCTTTGGCATTGAGAATGTTTCAAAGAAAGGGTCTTCACCAAGATTTTATTGAGTAATCTGACATTTCTGCTGGAAACTTATTCTTTGGTAATTAACACAACTGGTGGCAGACAGGACTTCCCAAAGGCTTGGCAGGTTTGAGATGGAAAGGTTGTAATGACTTTTTAACAGCAACATCCCCTCCAAATTTTTGTAAGCGTACAAATCAACGACGGGATTTTTAAGTGCCTAAAAGTTTAAAACTTCTAATCAACTCAAAAAGGAACTTAAATTTCTTAATAGTGAAGGCTCTGTAATGCTTTCTTGGCTAATAGCACAGACAAGTAACTGACTCTTTCATCCACTGGCCCTTTATTTATTACAGGTTATTTATTGATTTGGACTGGGGGGAGGTTAGGTGGGTTTTTTTGGCCTCCTCGTCCCTGTCACTTCTACTGTCTTCTTTCCATTCCAATATCTGGAATATTCTTCTCCCTTCCAATATCTGTGATTCTGTGATAATGCAAACTCCATCAGGCAGAGTAGACAAACTGTGTCAGAGAACTTTGAGTTGAAATGACCATAGACGATCTTTCCCTTCAGGCTTGTCAGTGACTCTAGAATCTGGGGACTGTTATTTTACTTGTTTTTCATTAGTAATAGTACTCTATTACATGTTTTTGAGCCATGAAGCCAGTGGGAATGTGTTGCATCAGGTGACAGGGATGGTCACATTGGGAGGGGTACAAGAAGAGCATTTGGAACTCATCATTTAGTATTTTCTGCAAGAACTGTCTGCTTAGAATGGTTTATTGGCTGTTGAGCATGTCTCCTGAGTGAATATATTTTTCATTCTACTGTGAGCGAGACTTGGATTGAAAAAGCTGAAGATAATATGTTGAAGATGAAGCGTAATAACGTTCAAGAAAAAAACTAACACTGTACTGGGATGTAAATAATGACTTTAAATAACTCTTTGATGTAACAATTTTGTTTAATAGGTGTGAAGAGCCCTGGCTTTCCCATAGGAGTGCACACAGAGAAGTATAACTAGTTATTTACCCCACAGAGCTTTGGAGAAGGCTGTCTGAAATGTCCAAGTAACAGTTTGTTTATTGCTATTCTCCCAGAGCTGTACAACCGAGCACTGCCTTTTGCTTAGCTTAGACAGCAAGATTAAAATTATGCTATGTGGCAATGGGACGGAGGCTGATGGACCTATTTATTTTCTGCAGACCAGCAATAGATGTCAGTATTTCTGCTTCATGGGCTGGGACTCTTTCATAGCTGCCTAAGGGGCTTGGAGATGTGGTTAAAAATAAGTGGCACCTGGGTCGCTAGATCCTTGAGGTGGCACAGCAAATTTCAGCCTTGGCCCATCTGTATCTCAGCTTTTCTGATAAGGAAAACCAGACCTGCAGCACTTTGTGTTTGACACTAGGACAGAAAATGTTCCTCCGCTGGAATCTACAGAAGATACTGAGGTAATGTAGGGCAGTTGTATAGGGAGAGAAATGACCTCTTGGAGCAATAGCTGAGTGAATTAACTGCTTTGGAGCATCTTTTTTTATTATCTTCATATAGCTAATCTTGTAGGGAAGGACTTGTCCTGTGTGAGGTCTGATGGCATGCAAGACAATAGCAAAACTGTCCTCTGCTGTGACTACAGCGAAGGAAGCAGTTATTCCTCCTGTTTCCAGATGTTTCAAGATGCTGTTAAGATTTAGGTTATTGTTAAGGTAATATCATACAAAGAAAATTATTTATAGATAGAACATAAAGATGTTAAAACAAGTGCTTATATTGTATTATTAAGAAGCCAAGAGATAAACTGCAGGTTTTTAATTCCTTCTTCTAACTTATGCATTCACTTTGATTATAGAGACATAATTAAGATGGGTAATTACAAACCCTTTGTTTCCTGGTAACATATTCTTGCTGTAGTATCTGTGGTGTTTTACAATATCAAGCTCATATGTAAAGCAAATTATCTATTTAGTTGGAATGGTATCACTAGAGCCAAATTAAATTCTCTGAGAAGCACAACCGTTCATTAGCTGGCTGCACATTATCTAAAAGCCACTTGTATCCCACTGACAAAGTTGGAATATTATCCTATCCTAGATACATTTGCTCTCAAAAGCTTAATACACCAGTTTAACTAGATCAGCTGAGACCATTTTGTTTTTGGATTTCCTGATTAACTTGAATTAGATTGTTGCTGACACGTATGTCTTAGAGTTGATTTCACTGAGCTTCTGACCTGGTGCAAAATCTCTTCCTCAGGCAGGCTAAGGTCTATTTCCGAAATGACAAAAAGGAAACAGGAGCCTTCAATAAGCAGCTAGGTGTGTTCCCCTTGAATCGATTGTCTTCTGCTGTTGAATTTTAAAATGCACTGTTAATAGTGTATTAGGTGCTGAACATCCTGGAGAGGCGTCTTTGGGTATTTGAATCAAAATAGATTAATTCAATGAGCTACTGAGTACAGCTTAGTATTTTAAGTGAAGCGGTGTATTCCAATTTCAAACCATGCATTTGTAGGGATTTATTCCAGTTTAAATCAATGCTTGAAACTCTCCACTTCCCATTGATTTGGTGCAAATTTGTGTGCATAGACAAAATCCCAGAGTTGCTGTTACACTACTCTGAAACCAGCAGGATGACTTTTGCTTTGCCTTGAGCATCGTAATTTCTTGTGTCGTCTTCCAATTTCGCAGTACACTACGTCGTGTAGGCCAGTGCTGGGGGCAAGGTGGGACAGTAAAGCGCAGTTTCTCTGTCCATAGCATGCTTGAAGAGAGATGATCCTCTCAGTGTTTCTCTTCATAAATCCAAGGTAGGATCCTGCACGCCTGTACCTGCCCCTGAGAAATACTTTGGCCTGGAAATTTCAAAACAACTCTAGTTGTGAAAATAACAGAGGCCAACTTTCTTCTCATAGTTTTAGTGCTTCATACCGATAGTTGGTACCACCTCCGGTGCAGAATTCCAGCTTAAGAACTAGAAGATCTACAGGAGTTGGGATATCTTTTGTCAATCTGAGTAGGAAGCTTTATCCAGAAGATTAGTTTTCAATGATCCAGTAACTCATTATGCATTTGGCTCTTAACAGCTGTAACTTGCTGATGTACTGAGTGCTTGCTTCTGGTCACTGTATGAAATGTTGCATGTATGTCCTGTATTACTGATATATTTTATAAAGAATTAACATTCCTGGGTTACTCATTGTGACCCTCTTTATAGATTGTTGTTTGTATAGGCTAAATCTGATGTGAAGATTAATATTACTTTGTTTCAGTGAGAACCAGTGTGTATATATATAAATTACTTGAGAAAAAGAACAAGCCTTTAACACTGTTCTGTGTCTGGCTTTGACTTAAAGACACTTACTATCTACAGTAGTAAAACCTAGATTGTTTATTTCTTAAAGTTTCAGTGTGATTCTTATCTATTGACTGAAGTATACACAAAGATAAATATATAATGATCCACTGAATATGGTCCATTTCTGAGACATAGATCTTAATCTCAAAATTCAGCACCAAGTAAAATGAATTTTTTTCTTAGATTCAACTCCTGGTCTAGAATGTTCTGTAATAAAGCAAATGTATTGTAATTGAAAGAAGCTTGCACAGTAATGAGCAGAAAGAGCAGAGGCACCCTTCCATAGTGGTTCAGATTTTTTTTTAATAAATAGCACTGGCTTATAGATATTTTCTTTGAAGTAAAGAAAGGTGTCACTGCTATGATCCTCCAGGAGCCCAGAGTTTTGAGCTAGATTTTCTGCACCTTTTTAAAAGTGGAGCTTCTAGTCATTGCAATGAAATGTAAGCTAGATAAGCAAACTTCTTAAAGGCTAGAGAAAATACAAAGTGATGTGGAAATAAAATGAGCTCATAAACGTGTATCTTCTTCCAGTTCTGTGTTCCTTCAGGGTGACTCCTTTTCTCTAGTTTTACTTTCAAATTGATAAGTTGGTGGCCTCCTAAACCACAACAATTATTAAATAATCTAGTTGGGTCCTCAGGACAAGCTTTACTTTCCATCCCCTGGAGGTCTGGCTCTGCATGCTCACTGCTTACATGAGGAATCTCCTGGCCTCTGCTGGGTGAAGCCTCCCTGCCAGCTCTCTCCCATACTACAATACCCTTTCTCCTTCTGCCTGTATCCAGTTTCTTTTCCTTAAGCAATATATTAGAGAGTATATTATTTAGGTGCAGATGGTCTATTAGATGTCTTTCTTTACATCTGAACTTTTGTCCTGTGGACCAGACGTGTCCGAATTCTGTTGCCAAATACTGGAGTTCTTACCCCCTATGCCAAGGATCCACCTACCCTTAAATCTCTTGTTTACTGGCAGTGTGCCAATCAGACCAAAGCTGAATGGACTCCTGACGTGCATGGTACGAGGAACATAGATGTTATAAAATCAAATGAATATATGGAGGACAAATTGCGCTGAGTTGTCTTAATGAAGGTACAACCCTCTAGCATCCTTAGCGTCACATTTTTAATTGATGTATTTTTGTGTTGGGTAGGGGATTACTTGTGAACTAACATAAGACTAGAAAATGCTAGCTCATAAACACCAGAGTCTTATAAAAGAGTTGAAATTCATGGGAAGAAGGACCAGAACAGCCCATAGCCAGGATTTTCAGAGCCATTACCTGACATCTGGAAGGTCAAGATGAAGGTCTGCTCCAATGTGTCCAGTTGCAATGTTCACGTCTGCAAAAAAGCAGTGTGGAAACAAATAGCAATGTGTGGTCTTCATCTTCCCTGAGGTCTTTACTAGAGCTGTCTTTTAACTTCTCTGTTCTTTTTCCTTCTCCAGACTTATGCACTAGTCTGAGGGTGAGAGCAAGTAATAATTATTGTGTGTAGCAGACCACAAGGAGAATGTTTATACTTGGCCATAGTAGGCATTGACATATATTCCAAATAATTCCCAGAGTTGGAGGGGACAGAAGAAAAGTAAGTTCTGTATTTCCATGTTTTAATGCAGGGAGTCTTCTGTGCCTCTTGTCTGAAGTAAGCAAGGCCAACAGCAACAACTGTCATGCCTGAAAGAAGCAGTTTCCTTCCTTAATAATAGTGGACTTTTCATGTGTCTTTCTCTTTTAAAATTGAATCTTGTAATTAAAATGCGAATCAATGCCATAATGAGATAATAATCTGCAGATCAGTCTGGCTCATAGTACTTAACTCTTGGGGTGAAGGTAGATACAATAAATGATAAATATTTGGAGTTGTGTATTCCAATTACAGCAAAATGTCAATTCCATTCCTACTGCAACAGTTACTGCCAAATGAGGGAATACATATTTTAATTCTCAGGTTCCTAGGGATTTCTTAGTGCAATATATGGCATGTAAACAGGCATAGTGAGAGATGATGCTCATAAGGAACAGAAAAGAATGTCTTAAACACTAGATGTATATGTTTGCAGGTGGCAGGTAAGACAGACATTGAAAGACAGTTTCACATGGAATGAGTATACCTGCAGTAGTTTACTGCTGAGTTGATTTTCTGCACTCTGGACCATGCTAGTTAACCACATTTACAAAAATAGGCTATTTAGTACAGGTGCTCACCTAAATCAAAGTTGTCTAGCTGAAGTAAGGCCCAGATCCAAAAAAAGCATATGAATGTCTTACTCCACTGAATCCAAGGATCTAAGCCTGAAAGCCGTGTTTCCATATGTCCTCTGGAACGTATTCCTGTAGCTTGTTCTCCTTAATTTTGTGGGCATGCTTGATGTTATGGATCCATGCCAGAATGAACAGAGGATGCTTCTACCAGAGATCAAAAGCATAGTTGCATGTGCTTAACTTTACGTAGATAACATTGAAATTTTTGCCCAGGTTTTTACCAAAGTTAATTACACAATAAGACAGCATTCCAATTTAACTAGATTGACTTAATACTTCAGTTAATATCATGCAAATGAAGTGTTATTTTCTGCAACATTTTCCACATGTCAAGTTACATGGGAATAAGATTTATTGGTAAGTAGTAAATAATTCCCATTGCTGGCTTCATTAAAGAAAAAATATATTTCCAGCACAGAGGATAGCTTTAAGAAAGACACAGTTAAAAATATTTGGAATCTCGAAGACTCAGTTTAGTCTGCATTTCCACACTCAAACAGACGTTTGCTTCCATAGAAGATAAGAGGTGAAGTATTCTCCCATTGTTTAATCACTGCAGAACTCTTGGTTTTGGTCTTGTCAGTCAGCTGAAGCAGAAATCACTGGAGAGACTAAAGGTGAAGTTGGTCTTTTGATCTGTGGGCGAACTTGTGCATGTCCTGTGTGTATGGCCAAAGCAGACCTAGTAAAAGAAGAGAGCAAGCTCTCATCTTGTGCTAAGGAATGCTGATACCCCAGGGAGCAGTAGAAGAAAGAGAACTTTCTTCATTAATGGAAGCTCTCTGTCCTGCTCTGCTGAGCTCAAATTTCAGATGACAAAGACGACAGACAAGAACAAATGGTGATCCAATCCATACAAGGATTCTGGAAAGGTCGTATCTCCTTAGGGTGGCCATGGTACTTATTGAGCAAAGATACTTCTGAAGCCTGGTAGTGAAATCCGGTCAATTTATCGGTTACCAGTAAGTTTACGGAAATTCTTCTCTTGCTTTCAAGTTGGTTAGAACTGGG
>Ga0181612_159797_pt1 | contig 11249 bp, 18 predicted proteins | sample HoacroProtozoa21_FD_119630 | JGI IMG/M metagenome (GOLD analysis project Ga0181612, IMG submission 119630) | Hoatzin crop microbial communities from Cojedes, Venezuel. Combined Assembly of Gp0051906, Gp0051904, Gp0051908 | reverse complement strand
CAGCAGAGACCTGTTTAGTGTGGACTCTCCGTCCCTTCCCATATCGAACACCCACCGCTGCGGGGTCCTATGCCGCCTGCTGTAGTTTCCCCTACTTTGGCAGGGGGGTTGGACTAGATGACCCACAGAGGTCGCTTCCAACCCCTACTATTCTGTGATTCTGTGATTCTGTAACCATTCCAGGCCAGGTTGGACGGGGCTCTGAGCACCCTGATCCAGTTGCAGATGTCCCTGCTCGCTGCAGGGAGGTTGGGATACATAGCCTCTGAAGGTCCCTTCCACCCCAAACCATCCTGTGATTCTGTGATTCTTCTGTGATCGTGTGGGTAAATGGTTGCTGTCGCAATCACAAGCAGAGGGGGTGGAATTTACAACTGGAGACTGCCCAGAAAAATGCATCCAGCCCTTGCACTAAAAACCCAAGTCTCATCTGGATTGAGGTAAAGGACAAATCTCAGCCACTGAAGGAAGCAGGTGAGAATAATATCTAGAACACTTGACATGAAAGCAGTATTGAATAAATGAGACTGAGCATTTGTACTTTCTCCCGTGATGTCACTTCACTTTCTCTTCCTTGTGTTGTTACTCCATATCACAAACACCAGCTTCCAGGCTTAATGCATTTGCAGTCCAACATAAGAGCTTTTGCAGGGCCCTCTGGATCTTTGTATAAGCAAGAATTTGCCTGAATGTCTGAGAGCATAATAAGCCAAAAAATATGGAATGGTGTGAATAGACACACAAACTTTGGACAGGTACACTTGCTTCAGGGAACTACACTTGTGTGAGGGAGTCATGGCAGGAGGTGTGGTAGAGGCAGCAATGTGCAAGTCCTACTTTGCTTGTAGGGAGTGCGGAGTCTGGCCCTCCAGGGATGGGGACTCCCCCACTGCCCTGGGCAGCCTGGTCCAATGCCTGACCACACTTTCAGTAAAGACATTTTTCCCAATATCCAGTCTAAGAAGAGGGGTTCACCTCGCTGCAGAAGCAGCTGTGGGGTAAGCTGGAAAACTTGTTGGGTTTAGCTGGAAATCCTCGTGCACAGGAGGAAGGTAAGCTGGAATATGAGAACTAAACCCGCATCTGCCTGCAGCATGCACAGGAGGATGACTTCTCTTGGTGACTCATTCATGCAGGTGGATTGGTGGTATTTCTCCCCGTTTTGCGACAGAACAGGTAAAATCTCCACTGATGCTGTTCCCAGAGTGGGAGCGAGGTGGACAACGGCGAGGATGACTCTCAGGCAGAGAGGCAGTGAGGTTGCTTAGTAAATTGCCTGAGAGCGAGAAACAAAGCTTGTGTCGCAGCCAGGGTGGCCCTGGGGCAGGCAGCACAGACCCCGCTCCAGGCAGACAGCCCCTGCCAGCTAGGACGCTGAGGGGAGAGGGGAGAAGTGGTGGAGGGGGTTCGTGAGGATTCTTCCCTCGTTTCTCGATACCAAAGTGTCTATAACGATCCCGCAGAAACAGAAGGCGGCATTTCGGGTCAGTGCTAAGTCAGCCAGGAGCAGAAATCTGTTCTGCGGGGCAGCATCCAAGGAGCAGTCGGTCCCTGGTCGCCCCACTGACACCTGCGGTCCCGGCACGTCCCGGGTTTTCTGTGCTCGTCTCCCCTCATCTCACAGCGGGGAGGAACGCTGCACAGAGCTCCTGGAAACGCTGTTCCTGCAAGTGTTAAGAATTCCATCAGCCTGGACAGACAGACTCGCAAGAAATACAATGTGAGGTGAGACCAAAATCTCAGTGGTAAAGTGAGCAGTCAGGAATATTATGCCTCTGTCTTTGCAAATGGGGGTGTTTGCCAGCCTGTCAACCCGAGCTGAAGCCACTGCTCCTTCTGATCACCTTTCCCTCAAACCCTCCTGGCAGAGACGCGGACCACGTCTTCAGCTGGCACAGACCAGCTCTGCCCCAGATCTGTCCTAATACCCTTGTTCAAACACACGGCCTGACACACACTTCACGCTAACAGGTCAATAAAAGCCCGCAGTTCTATTTAGTACATAATTACACTTGCAGAATAAGAGGGAAAAATAAGCTTGTATTAAGCATTGATATGCACATTTTTCTCCAGCGCAAGTGACATGTGACAATGCGGATTTGCCCTTGGAGATGTCAGAGTTTAATGAAGTAGGAGAAACCCTGCAGACAGGAGCACCGGACTCAGATTTCTCCTTGTGAGGATTAACTTCATACCCCTGTTTGGGAAACCAAACATTTTCTTCAGCAAGTGGAAGCTGCCCACCAGCTCAGGACTGCCTTTTACGGCCGCTGCATGGATCACTTTCTCCTCTGCTGGCCTGCCTCTGATGATAAAGCACACGTTGGTACCAGAGTGTCCAGTCCCGTCGGTAACAAGGCCCCGAGGTCCTCGCGATGACAGCCCACTTCATGCAGAAGGTCCAGCGTGTCATTCTCTCTCAGGCAAAACAATTTGTGCTCACATTTACATCTTTTTCTGGGCTTAGCGAAGAAGATCTGCAGCATCGCGGAGTGCACTGGAGGGGAACCTGTGGTTACACAGCAGATCACTGTAACTCGTGCTTGTAGCGAAAGGCTGTCTTGCCCATCGCTTCCTGGACCAAACGTGCAAGACGGTGATCTTGCCGCAGCCTCGGAGCGTTGCTTAAGCATTGCCGAAACTACTTGGCTTTGGTTCATTTCCCAGAAGAGGCTCATTCAGATATTTCATGGCAGACTGGCTTCAGCAACAGCGTGGAGGTACTGCACGCGGATCATTTTCGTCTGCTCCCAGCGCTGCTGATGTCAGGCACCAGGAGAGGCACAGCATGGGCTCAAAGGACTCGGTGGCTGGATGCCGTCTGGTGCACGCCATGGGCTGGATGGTGGTTATCTGGCCAACTTCCCAGCTGCTTCTTTTCCCAATCAGACTGATGTTCAGGCAGGGAGCTGAGCAGAGCGGGTGGGAAGAGAAACACATCCACTCTGGGGGGAAAAGTGGCTTTCCCAGGACAACTCCTCTTCAGTTTTCCATGGGATATCCCTTGGGAGTCCCTGCTCAACCCTTAGCTTCAGATCTCCTACAGAAAGAGGAGAATAGACCATCACCTTCAGGATAACCAGACAAATGGCCACAGGTGGTGTACACCCGGGAGATGGGAACGTCCCGGGCTGAGGGTACTGTCCATCTGCACAAAAGACAGCGGCAGACTTTCCACTGGCCGTGGCAGAGCTTGGACGGGGGCTGTAGACAGTCGCAGAGCCCACGAGCTGGGGCTCCCATGCTGACCATGTGTCGTGCCCCTGCAGGAGCTGCGCACACTGTCACCAGCCACTTGGTTGCAGAGGTGGGAATTCGAAAGCGTGATGAACGGCCACTTCATAAAGCAGTCTTGAAACTCTGTTAGCGTTGTGTTGCGTCTGTGGCTTGAATCACTCTTTCGAAATTTGCTCCTGAACTGTCTCCAGGAGGAAGTTCTGTGCTGAAAACCAAGCCCAGGTGCCATCATATTTATCTACGCCAGTGAATTTTTAGTGAGAACGTCATCAATTAGCAATTTCTCCAATAAGTAATGGAACTAACTAAGTCTACATCTTTTTTCCCTTTATCCCTGTCTGCCTCATTCACCCCCATAAACCCCAGATAAAACCCCAGTTTCCCTTATGACATCGCCTCTGGCTTTCTGAGCAACCTCCTCTTCCTCTCTGCTCCCGTGTCCCCAGCACTTACCATTTCACAGCCCCTGTTTCCCCAGCCTCCTTCAGCAGCACTCCCAATGCATTCTCACCCTCTCCAAGGAGCAGGAGCAGGTCATGGTGTGGCTGGTCCTAGACCATGTCCAAGTCAGAAGTACACACATACCCTTGCTAAGCCCTTTCTGGAGCCCCGCGACGAGCGAGGACACCAGACTGCCTCTCTCTCCTCCGCACAGATGTTGTCTTTCATGAAAAGCCGGTGAGCCAAGTCCGTCTCGAGTTCCTCACCACTCTGTTGTGTTTGGCCAGAGCTGTTGGCCTGTACAGCACAAGCTTCTGGGAGGATGGAGGGCAGGACAGGGAAGAGGACCAACTGATAACACAGTTAAATAACCCACTTTTAAGGGACATCCAGCTCAAAAAAGTCCATGGACTGTTTTCTGGTATACGTGGAGAGAAGTCAGGCATTTAGCCTGATCTCCCTGTACACTGGAACCCTGGCTGAGCAGGTGAACTTCTCCTATAACCCTACTGACGCTCATGGACGCTTCGCTTACATCAAGGCATGGTGAGGAGCAGCTCCAGGAGGCAGCTCTTCACAACCTGAAGAGATCTTTGGACAAAGGCTGAGAAGAACTCCAGCAGGAAGGTCTGTTGTGGAAGAGCTGAACATCCTCTTGCTCTAACCTTCTGCCTGCAGGAGAATGGGGTCATGGGACAATTTGGGCTGGAATGGCCCTCGGGATGTCTCCTGTCCAACCCTCAGCTCACAGCGGTGTCAGCTGTGAGACCAGAGCAGGATGCTCAGGGCTTCACCTAGCCTGGTCTTGGAAGCTCCCAGCGATGGAGACGGCCTCTTGTCTCATTTTGCACCAATATCGGGCTCTGTTACAGCACAGGTCCTTGAGAAAAGGGCCGGCAGCAGAGGGTAGAGCAGCTGATTTGCCTCCAAGCAGGCAACTTTCAAGAGCTCCTCTTCTTTATGTATTTGTGACCAAACAAACCAACTCAAGTGATCTGGAGACCTAGGCAGATCCTTTCTCACGGCCATCCTCTTCTTTCTCCATGTACATTATGTTTAGGCATCCTAACCCTCCCAAAAGGGTCTGCCATTCTTACAGGGTAATGAACGTAGAATAACAAACTTGTAAACTCTGAGCAGATTTGATTTGGAACATGTTGGTATATTTGGCACCAGAAACTGGGTCACTGATTATATTCCTCTATGCATCTGGTACTTGTTGTTCACTTTCTGCTACCATGCCAGGAACACAGGTGCTGAAAATTGAACACTACAGCTCTGGATTTATGAGTCTCTGTTGCATTCAGTGCACGATGTCTTCAACTTAGCTTTCACCTCTTGATAGTGCTATTTGGTAGAATTACCACTTTTTAAGGTTGCGTCTTTTCCCTATAAGCCCCCAAAAGTAAAGAAATCTTCCGAACAGATCCATGCATAGGCAGAGAATGAAACAGAGAATTTAATCATAATGCATGTGCATGGCTTTCAGACTGACATCTGTACATTAAGAATATGTAAAAATACCAATTTCATGCTCTGACAACTTATTCTGCATTGATGGGGGATAATGCCAAGGGAATGCCAAATGTCAAAGCATTACATGATGCAAAGCGTTCACACACTGTCTCCTGGGCCATCACCGATGGTTCCTTAAGGGAAATTTTCCACAAAAAGGAGAGAAACAGAGACTGGGAGCTGCCAAAAGAAAATGGAAATCATGAAGTCAGAGTTGAAAACTATTGGCAGTGCAGCATGGAGTCTTTGAGCGCAGAGTCTTTTCTGGCTCTGGATTGTCCTTTTACTTCTGCCAGAAGAGGAAATTCGCACGAGTTCATCTCCGAAGCCGCAGATAAACCCAAAACGGTTTTCCACGGAGGACCTGCACATTCTCCCCTACACCAGGCTCTTCTCAGTAAACTGTTTTCGGAAATCATGAACGTTGAGGAGGGCAGCCTCGTCCCTCCAGCCCCAGGCCCTCAGGCAGGGAAAGCAGCAGCCTCGATGCTTCGCTGCTCCCGAGGTCCGGAGCTCGGCTGCTGGCAGGGGCTCCACACACGGCAAGCGGGCTGGGGTCCCGAGTGCATCCCTCGGAGGGCTTCAGCTCGTCGTCAGAACACGGATGTTGGGCTTTTTGCCCTGAAAACCCTGAGGGTTCTTACCCGCCGGAACTGGGAGAGAGGCAGAACACCGCTGCAATCCTTTTGCTCATTTAGTGAGAAAATTAGGATCACTGGGGAAAGTAAGGTGTTTCTCTGACAGGGGTCAGTGTGTCGTGAAAGCCATTCCGACCCCCAGAACCCAGACCCCACACAGCTGTGCTGCAGGACGGTCGCTCAGGTTCGGAGTAGGTAGGTGGGCACGGAGGACAGGCTTCCGCCACGCCACTGCACAGCATCCTTGGGTGCCCGACCTGCGTCCTTGCCACCCTCCACGGACAGACCACGCTGCTACACCTGCGCAGCTCTGCCCTTCCCCTCCTCTCCACCTCCCTCTGCATCCCAGCCATTCCCATTCCCAGCTGCTGCCCGTTCCCTGCAGCTCTTTTCCCCAGGCTCCTAGCTGCCCGTGCCCTGGCCGTCTGCCCTGCTTCACTCTGGCTTCTCCCCGCTGTGGCTTCTTCCCGACCTCAACGAGTCCCTCCTCTCCCTCGTCTGGTGTCCCCCCCTCCATGCTCTTCTGGTCCTCCACTGACTAGCACAGCTGAAACGGTAATTAACAAGCTACGAAGCACTGTAGAGCTAGCTCCAAGGAGCTAAATAATTACACTCCCTCCCCTCTCCCGCTGCTCGGTTTGGAGCGGCAAAGTGGAGCATTGGGAAGAGGAGGAGCAGATCGGGTCAGGGGGGTGGGAATTTAATTAACTTCTGAAGAGCTCCCGTCCCTGCTGTGCTCGGCTGAGGATGATGATGGGCTGCAGCTCGCGAGGTTGCGCGGGTCCGGATGCAGTCTGGTGACAGATGTCCCGGTGGTCTGCGCCCAGGGCCAGCGGCGCTGGGAGCTGTGCATGGCTTCCACACCGTTGTGAAGGTCTCCTAGGTGGGACCCCACCAGGGCAGGCCACCGAGTATGCCAAGGCCCACCGGGGATCAGCGCCTGTGATTTTCAAGCCATTTCAGTGCAAATTCTTTTGAAAGCGTGGTTCCTGTGACCTGGGCAATGCAGCTTTCTGACGCTGAAAGGAGCAGCAAAATGACAACTGCAACAGCAGGTGTCCACCGCCTCGTCCCTCTCCTGGCTTGGCTCTTCTTCTCCCCCTCTCCCCCTGCCCTGCCCTGCCTCTCCCTGCCTCCTTGCTCAGCGTCTCCCAGACCAGGGTGGGGCAGGTCCACCGATGAACTTCAAGGAGCAGAAGCGGTTCACCACCTCAAAGTTTACGTATTTTACTGGACCCAGAGAGATGAAAATGGAGTTCACAGGCCCAGACACCCAACACAAAAGCCACCATCAGCTGCAGCTGCTGGACGACAACAGCAGATTATCAGGAAACAGCCAACGTTGGGTCGGAGACAACTTCCCTTACCACAGGTAACCAGAAACAAGTACCACCCATCTCATGTAGCGAGTCCACCTAAAAACAGCATCCAACAGGACTGCAAAATTCACCTCTCAAAAACAGGGAGATGACTGCCTGCACACATGGAATCCACCTCCTCACACGCCTGCATTCGCCAGCAACATTCCCGCGTTGTTGCAGACTGGAAGAAACACCACACCAGGATTTCAGCGTGGACAAGACTCCCGCGATGTTCTCCGGCGACGCTCTTGGGCAGGGCAGCTCCTGCCCGCCGTGAATTCTCCAAGGAACGCCGGGGAAGCAGCAGCTCCAGGAGGCCATTTCACCTCACAGCGCTGATGTCAGGCGAAGCTTCGAGGAACAGAAACCAGCATCCTGACACGGACACCTCGACAACGAGCAATGTTGTTGAGACCAGTTCTGGGCTCCTTCATGCTGTTCCCGATGGTGCTCAGAAATGCACTTTGGAAAGAAGCAGAGGACGATGAGCGTTTCTCTCGCCCGGATCCTTCCTGACAGCTCTTGCCAGAGTGGCAGAGCCCTCCAGGCTCCCCCGTTGCTGGAGGGGAGCTGAGGCTGAGGAGTCTCGGGTGAGCAAGCTCGCACAAAGCCGTTAAGGACAACGCTGCACATTCTTGGGTGCCACCTGCTGGCATCTGGGCTGCGAATTGCCAGTTTACACGTGTGGAAAATCCACCCCTTCCTTCCCTTTTCTCCTCCAAGCCCATGAAGGTTGTGGTGGAAGAACGACGGTCTCCACCAGGCTCCTGCAGTCTGGAGGACCTGAGAGGACCGGACTGTCCTCAAGCAGTTGGAGATGTGGCAAAGTCTCCCCTGAGCAGCCACACAGGCTTTCCCACAGGCTCCAGCACACCCGCTCCTTCTTGCCGGGCATCTGCTGGCCAGAGCGCAGCGTGGAGGATGCCCACACCGTGCTGCAGCCTGGACAGCCCCGACCACCCTTGCAGAAGATGCCTTGAGCAGTCAGCTGCAGCAGATGGTGCCAGGGAGGAAGGACAGGGCTGTTCCCAGCCCTGCTGCTCCCCGCAGCCTTGGGCCGCAGTTCCGGGCTGCAGGAAGCTGCGTCCCTCCACCTTGAGCAGCCTGGAGAGCTTCGAGCTGAGCAGAGGAGGGGCCTTTCCCCAGAGAGGGAGCGCAGCCCCTCACCCCTCGCCACCGATGTCCTGCAGCCCCAGCAGCGCGGTGCAAAGGGGGTGCCAGCCCCTCACCCCCGGCCACGGGCGAGCACCAGAACCTGAATCTCTGTGCTAAGGTCCTCTGCTCTCTGGATTGAGTCACCAGCATGCCAAAGATGGGGTGTTCGGGGTGTTCTCCCCAAAATCAGGGTTCTTTTACCCAGCACGCGAAAAGCCGACCGACACACCGAGTCAAGATGCCAGTTTACTTCATGTCTGCACAGAGATGGGTGCTGGGTGGTGGCTCCACAAAGCTAGCAGACCTTGGCTAGCACATGGTAAACATTCACGCATGTCGAGCAACGGCGATCAGTACTGTCGCGGTTGCACTGAATCCCTCTCCTTCCTCTTGGTCCTTACCTGTCTTGTCTCCACTCAGAGTCACAGTATCCTTCCGTTTTTCTGCGCATGCTCCATGAGAAAGGGGCTTTTCTTGGTAGGGGGCTTTCGCTGCTCGAGGGTGGGTGTTTTACCACGCCAATTAATTCACTCATAGTGAAGTTCAAGTAGCCTTCTTTTTATCAGCAGTTTTGTTTTGTTTTGTACTTACCTCAGCCCCTTGTTTCAATTGGAGCTGCGGCTCTTCAAGGCCACTGTCCTAGTCCTTGTCAGTTCCTCGTGCTCTTCTGCTTTCCTCCTCCTGGTCGTTTGACATCACCAGCACCTTCTACCCCCATCCCAGCTGCAGCAGCAATGGGCGGGGGGGGGGGAAAACAGCAGCAGAGCATCCCCCGGGGCTGAACGCTTTCCCTCTGGCTTTCAGGGACCCTTTGATGCCCACTTGCTCAGGCACCAAGGGTAGGAGCCGGGTGGTTCAGACCGGGCTCAGGTGCCTGGAGTTTATCACCCCTCAGAAGCAGCGCTCAGAAGCGAAGGCAGCAGTGGGACTCGATCTGCCCGAGAAAGAAGGGGCACAAGGGTGAAAATGCCGGTGGCTGGGGACCACGCGTAAGTCCCACTGCATCGACTGCAGGCAGCCCCGCTTCTCCGCAGCAGCAAAGCACCCGGCAGCACATCCGAAACGGAGCCGGGCCACGTCCCCACCTCGGCTGTGTGCACTTGGACCACGCGAACTGAAACCTCTCACGAGGGCTGCCTCTTGGACGAGAGAGAAGCAAGATGAAGGCAAACACGTGGCCTTGCTTCTCCTACGCCACAGGACGCTCAGAAATTCCGTGCCACGCCTGAGTCGCTGTGCTTCAGCGCTCTCCCTGAGCAGCAACTGCTTCTGTGCCGAGCACAGCAAAAGCCATCCTGGCTCCCCCGACCTCCTCTGCCCGCAGAACTGGCCAGACTGGAGGAGCTGTGCTGGAAGACCTGGAGAAGACACGACCTGCCGCGGGGTGAGGCCAACAGTGAATGCTGTAGGCACACAACTGGCGGAGAAGTGTGTGCTGGTTTGTTTGTGCCCACCTGCACCGCGGCAAAGCAGAGCAGTGTGAGCCGCGCTGGGACCCCCTGCCAGCGTCCGTCAGGAGGTGTCCCCCGGTACGGACGCGTGGCCCAGGCTGGCCCGGTGAGCGGGCAGCGCGGGCAGAGCCGGTCTCCGGCGCACTGCGGGGCTGCTGCTGGCTCCGCGTCCCCGAGCGGCAGCGGTTGCGGGCGCTGCGGGGCAGCTGGTGTCCGTGGGACCGGTGACCGAGCACGGGGCACATCACAGGCGATGGCTGACCTTCCACAATGACACCAGCAAAAAGAAACTTCCTTTCAAAGCCAAGCTTGGCAAGAACGAGCTCTTGCAAGCATAAAATACCACTGTAGTCAGTGCTAAACCCAAGTCCTCTAATCTTTCTGCTGCTTATTCTAGAAATATGGAATTTCGTTTCCTGGAAACACCCCAGTACCTGACCGGAGGTCTTTCTCCAAAGATGCGTTTTACACCATTTCAGTGGGGCTGGCAGGGCCCGGTGGCCAGAAGCAGGGCAGCCGGGGACACCGGGGCAGCCCTGGGCATCGGGCACCTCCGGGGGGACGGGGCTGGGCCGAGGCCGAGCCGGGGTGCCGGGCTGCGGGCTGGGGTTGGGAACAGCCCTGGAGAGGGGAACCGGGGTCAAACACAGCCCCTGGTCCACACAGCCCACGGGCCTCTCCAGCGCCCTGACAGCTCCGCAGTACTTCGCGGTTCTGGCTCACCCTTTAATCATATTAACAGGATATGTTTCACAACAATTAACTATCTTATACATTTGAGAAGGTTTTGTAATATCCAGAGGCAGTAAGAACATTTTTGTTTTGAAAGGTATCACGATTAGATCAGAGAAAAGTACCTGTTGCAAGCACCAGGCTGCGTTCCCGACTCTTGCCAGGGTCTGCGTGCTCTGATGGATGATGAATCCTTCATACCGGTTGGTTGTTTTTTGTTCACTTCTTTCTTGACCCAAAGCCTGGAGAACCAGAGAATAAGATTATTTTGCCCTTCGAGAGGCACTTTTGCAGCCAACACCTGCATACCTGTGCTAACGTTCCCAGAGGCAAAAAGCAGGTTGTACTTACACGCCAGTAACACTGAAAATAGAGTAGCAGCAGCGCATTTAGGAAACCCCCGAAGTCTGAAGGGCCTACAAAAAATGAAATGAAAAATGAAAGCTCTGGGCTCAGCGGACGCACCAGCGCACACATGTCTGTCTGCACAGGCAAGCCAACCTGGGGGTCAGCAGTGCCGGGGACTGTGGGGGAGCTGGCCAGGTGCACGGGTCCTGGTGGGATGGAGGAGCTGCCCCACGAGTGTGGGGCCATGGGGTGCTCATCCTGGTGGGATGGAGGAGCTGCCCCACGGCTGTGGGGCCACGGGGTGCTCATCCTGGTGGGATGGAGGAGCTGCCCAAGGCTGCGGGGGCACGGGGTGCTCATCCTGGTGGGAT
>Ga0181612_138045_pt1 | contig 11249 bp, 5 predicted proteins | sample HoacroProtozoa21_FD_119630 | JGI IMG/M metagenome (GOLD analysis project Ga0181612, IMG submission 119630) | Hoatzin crop microbial communities from Cojedes, Venezuel. Combined Assembly of Gp0051906, Gp0051904, Gp0051908 | reverse complement strand
GTGTCAGTCTTTCCAGTCCACCCAGTTAGAGAGTTTCTTTTCACTTTTAACTTTCCATCTGGATTCAGAGCATTCTGAAAAATCAGTTCTCACTCTTCCAAGGGTTAAATTTCTGCTAACAAATATGGACTATTTGATATGAAAACCATTATTGTTTGATATGTCAAATAAAACATTTGTCAATCAAAAGTCTTTAAGCACTGGGCTATGTGACATTTACTCTTTTATAAACCGACAAAGTCCCTGGTGGCATGCCTTTCTTCCTCTCATTTAAATAGTGGTAGGAGAACAAATCACACTTCAGGGCAAGTTGATAACTGCCAGTCACGATTCCTGCCTTGTTTACTATAATGAGGAGGGTAATAAATGCATCTGACCATTTCGGCTGGCATTTGCATAGATGAATGATTTGTCCAGTCAGTTGCTCTCCAGTGATTTGGGCCTTTTTGTCAGCACAAAGAGCATTCAGTCTCCCTGGAATTTACAGCAGCCAAGCTCTCATTAGCAAACATCCTTTACCATGAATGATTCAGATAATTACCACTGAAATAATAAACTGTTTCACAAAAACATTTTATTTCGATGGCTCCAAACATCAACTTTTCTGAATTGTTGACATTCAAATAAGCCAGAGAGCTTTATTGTTGAACAACAATGATCCCCTTGTAAAAGGGTGGGCATTGTTTTACCTCCAGCAGACCTTTAAACTTGGCCAGATATCAAATGTGTCCCTCAGACAGCTAGCCAACGTGCTGGGTAATCGGAGGGCACGTACCAGATGGAGCTACTGTATGTTCAGGCTCCCAACTAATTTTCTCTAGATTTACTTAGGATATTGTGAGCGTAAAAATCCAGACTAATTAGCAGTAAGTTATCTATTTGCATCTACAGGAGTTGTATAATTATTAAAAGCTTCTGCTTACACTGAGCTCTCAGTTCTGAGTCCTTTTCTGTAATGATATTCTCTGCGTATAATTAAGTGTTATTTAATATAGTTTTGGAGTTCAATCAAATGAGCAAGCAACAATTATATCCCATTATGGTCTCCTCTAGTGCCTGGCAATAGGAATGATGTCACTGCGTTTCCAAACCGGTAGCATGAGGCAAAAGGAATTTCCTGGTATCACTCTCCTTTACCCTTTCTACCATGCGTAATTAGAAAAGTTTTATGAGTTAATTTAGAAGAGGGCTATTTACTATGGGTGTTCATAGGCTGCAGGAATGTATTCACTTTTCATTGCAGCATTGTTTGTATGGGTATGCGCATGAAATTATTATCTTAATATCAACCAAACAGGATTCAATTGCACATTTTATGCTTCTCTTTACTGCGAGGAAGCAAAACACAACAACAGAAGGGGGAAATATTTCATTCATCCCAGCACATTCTTCATCGCATGATTTCACTTTTGCATTAAGGTAGGGTAGGTAACAATAATCTTAAACAGCCTAATACCTGAGACCTTGATGTTCAGAAATAGAATAACTGAGCCCTGATTTTCATTTACAGACCCTATATATCCCTCTGGCAAGATAAATTTCTTATGCTGCCAAGGAGAGGTAGAGAGCTCTTAAAATATGTGAAAGTCAGGCCAGTAAAATCAAATACATTAAAACACATGACTGTTATTTGCAAGCTATAAAGTGTACTCCTTAAAATATAATGTCTGATAATTGTTCTGAGCCAGGAAGGCAAATATTTAGAACCCAACTTTTCATACTTAGGTATTTGCAATAGGAGGCACAAATTCTGCCTCATTTTTATTCACCCAAGGATAATTGCCCATTACAACACACAAATTTGGGACTATATATCCTATTTAAGCACCAAGCTTTGTGAACTGAATCCAAGAGAATAAAGTTACTTAGATAAATTGTACACCATCTTTGAGTTTTCCAAGTTTGTCCATGGGCATTTCTTTTTCACCCAGCCAAGCCCATTCAAGTCCAGCCTAGTCTAGTGTTATTTTTTATTTCCTCCTGCTGTTTCTCTAGTCTGTAGTCAGTACCTAGATGAAATAGACTATTTCTCATTTTCCTTTTTGCCTTCTCAGGTAAAACACCAGGAGGAAATTAAGAAATCCCTTAACAATTCACTTCTGACAGATTTTTTTTTTTTTTTAATTCCCAATCCATTTTGGTGTTGACAGAGCTGAGGAACAAGCAGAGTTGGCCGGAGCCACACACAAATGACCAAGTGCAAAGAACATTTTCCATACCTCCTGGTAGTCCCATGTTCTGATAGACTGAGAAGAGCTTGCTAACTTGCAATGACGAGCAGTAAAAGCTCAGTTAAAAGCAACACTGCTTGCCAGAGCAGTCCGTTTTACACATCAGCAGGAAGAGAAGAGAACCTGCACACCTACATTTAATTCATAGTTTGCTCTCTGTAGCCTTCTGCAGTAAGTGCATCGCATTGTTAGCAAGTCGCTAGCGTGCCACAGGTGAACGTGCTCTTTCTGCCACCATCAAGCTAGACTTTAAAGTTAACTTAACTAATGAGTTATTTAATCTCAACTGCATACATGTTAGACATCACCACTATCTAGACAGCAATAAAAAAATGGCCGGTTTCAATGAAAACAAAACAAACCACGATTTAAAACAGAATTTAGAGTGGGATTCAGCTTTGGATATAGATACATATGTTTAGATGTCTACGTAGGAAGCAGGTATCTAACGTTTTGTCTCAGTAGATAAAGACCCTGTCAAAACTGTCAGTGGACCATGGGGAAAGCACTCAGGTCTCCATTGGCTGTAAAGAGTAGATCTCTACAGGTTACAAAGGAAGATTAGATACCTTGATCACCTGTAGAAATCTCCATGTAGAGACCTAAGGCTCAGTTTAGTTACGTAAATACGGGCACTTGGTGTTATCTGAGATGCTCTGTGGTATCTAAAGCATCTGCACAGGGCTGTGAACAACTTGCACCGCTCTGGACCAGCAGCTGGAGGCTTAGTGCAAGCAAGATGCAGCACCTTCCTCGCGTCTCCCCACTCATCATCTGCTGCTGCTGCCAGTTCTACCTTGTAGTAGACAGGGAAATCTGGTCCCAGTGTGAGAACTATTTACAGAAAGAAGTTTTATTTAATTTTTCCAACTCACCTTGCGGTACTTAGACAAGGTACATGTTTTAGCTCATCAAGCCATTGCAATTCCTTGTGATTGTAAAATGCAGCTGTAGTCCATTGGTAAAACATTCCTTAAATCTCTAATTTATGTTTTTCTCCATAATTAGGAGACTTCCTACATTATTCATGACTGTTTTTCACTTCTGCAAAAACAGAGAAATACTATGTAAACCTAGTGAAATTAGTAAATCAGGCTACTAGTAGTAGTGAAAGTGCCATCTGTAAGTACCGCTGTGGTGGATGATAAGAAGTTTCGTTAGATCACCTTCTGTATTACCCTTCGTTGTGACAAGGAAATCCCAGTTAACACTCATAGAATAGGAAAATGGAACTTTGGGGTTTTTTAATCCAATGCTCTGGCAAGGTTTTTACTGGTAGATTTAAAATTCTAAACACAAAAGCTTTCTGTAAATACGTGTTGTTTGCAGTTGTATTATCTATAGCAAAATTGGTTAATTAAAAATGGACTTGCAAAGTACCCAAAAACTGTCAATCCAGAACTGTTGTTTTTAGAGTTTAATTCAGACTGTTTCAAGTCATATTTCAGTGAAGCAGCAATGATATGCGGCCTGTAATTTTATTACAAACAGATATCAGATCATTCTCTCTCCCATGTAAAAGGGGTGGTTCTGAAGATGCAAAGGGTTACAGAACAAACTACCCGACAAATCTGTTATATGACTTCTCAAAGGGAAAAAATATCAATATATATTACGCAATTTCTTATCCTTTTAATTCATTGGGAAGGTTCTTCTTGAAAATTGTATAGTATAATCACTTCTAGTTATTATGGCAAAAGTAAATATTTCATTAGAATTATCACATATTATATTACCCCCAATTTCAGGCAAACACACTGAGTAATTTTCAGTGATATCCAGAGTAAATTGTGAGTTTACTCCGACAAACATAGTTTATGCTGCAGGAAATGCTTGAAGGACTTAAGGTATAAACTGTTGCACAGAATATGAAGATTTTCAAGGTAATGCAACTTTAGACTTATGCTCCAAGCAGTCCATTGTATTGCATCTTACTCTGTGTCTGGATGTTTGTACTGGATGTTCACCTTTTTATCAGGGTAGTCTTTTCCCGAACACTCTGGTCCTTCTCTAGCAATATATTTAGAAACCGTCAGAGTTATGAATACGCTAAGTACATTAGGTGGCTCTCGGTTTTGTGAGACCACTGTCTGCTTGACCTCTTTGGCAAAGCTTCAACTGAAGAACCGAGGGAAAAAAAGAGACAGTTCTCGTAAGAAGCAAACTTCTCTCTATAAGGACATTGTAAAAACCTGCTTTCTCTTCCTCTGTGGGTAAGTCACCAGAAGTGACCATTTATGAAGTCTGTCCTCAGACCTCATGAGTCTGAAGTCTATGTTCTTTCTGTATGCAAATTTACTGTTTAAGAGCTAAAAAAAGCTCGACAAGCCCTGAAAATAAATAAATCCCAGCTACTGAATTCCTTTGTAAGTCATGTCCTCTGAAAAGCTTTGTCTGACTCCTCCAGAGGTGAGTCATTTGGCCTGAAATCTTTTTGTCAGTGAGCCAGATACTGGTTCCTGCCTTCTTTATATTCCTCCTGCAAAGTAAAAAGCCTGTAACAATCTCTGGCAATTCCTCAGGTGCAAAAAAAGTAAATCAGTGCCGTGGCTGTGCCTTTACCATAGGACACGTGTCCTCAGAGCCCGGCTGGAGAGCATCATAGCTCTGTTGCTTCCGTGCAGTCCAAACCTTGGCTGGATTCTAAGCCAGCTCAGGACCTGGGAAGCCCTCTCTGGTGGTGCAGTCTTGAAATTTCCTACATTTATACTGCTCTTAGGCCTGTGCCATACATCCTCAGAAGAACAAATGTAGCCAAGAGAGGGAGATGGTGGCTCATGGGTGGGAGAAAGTGTATTCAATGTGCAAAGTGTGCGTACTGTCACAGACCATACCCAGTGTGTAAGGTTCTCAAAGCAGAACAACTACAGACAGCAGGGAGCAGAGGAGCCCCTGTGGCCCACAGATGAGCCAGAATTAAGAAGGTGACAAAATTAGAACATTGTTTTATTTTCTTTCCAGTCCAGCACCCAGTACTTTCTCATCAGCTTCTAGAGCTTTTAGCCTGACTCTGGAGTCAGAACAGTACTGGAAAACAAAAGGGGAGCTATGTAAAAAGCTTAATATGGAGATATTATGCCTGGTCCCTAACATTACAAAACCTGTTCTATAACAACTGAAAATGCAGTCTCTTAAATCTGCAGAGGTCTTCATCTTCAGACAGGTAAGTGCTTCCAGGGAGTCCTCCCTATCCAGTTACCAAGTTATAGGTGCTGTTGTACCAAAGCTATGGTGCTGTAGTACCAAAGCAACAGCTGCTGTGCGGCTGCAGCAGCTGGCGTGCAGCGGTGAGAGTGATGCTCTGCCTTTCTGGGACACAGCACTGGAGCACAGGTCCAGTGCTCTTTCTCCTTCCCTCCAGTGCAGCAGCAGCTGCTGGGCTTTCCCTTGAAACCTTCCCCTCCTCCTGAGCTGCAAGCTCTGTGAGTTTGACTTCATTTTGCAGGAGACAGTAAGGAGTTAAACTCCCACTGTGCTAAAGGAAACTGTACAAAAAGGATGTGACTCCCACATATCCCAAACTTTCAGATGCCGAGCATATTTTCTTGAATGAAAGCCCTTTTGGTGTTTTTCATTGGAGGGAAAAAATGCATTTCAGGAGAATCAAAATCAACAAAGAGATTACAGATAGCAAATATAACACTGCACATATTATAAGGGACAAGTACAGTAAACATTGAAGGCTAATTAAAGAAATTCTTGAGAACGTCTTGAAGCAGAATTGCTATGTACATTTCCAATGAGCCAGCCTTCAAAGGCATCGCATTCAGGAAAAGTAGTGGAAAATCTTGTTCTTCCCTACCAGAACTGCTTTATCAAAAACGTAGCTTCACTTTTATTGTTTACTAAGCTAACAGCAGTGCTTAGAATTTCCAGCTGTTGATCTAGCTACTTAAAAAATATTGTAAAAGACAGCTGCTGACTCAGACTTCTCAGAGAGGAAAGCAGAAGAAGATACTCCTTTCAGCTCTCTTCAGATCATCCACACAACACCAGGGTCTCTTCTGGGCCAAGTGGTGCCTCTGCAGATTTTAGATGTAATCATGACTCCCTCCATGTATTTCTTTAGTTTGAGCTGCTGGAGCAATATGAAACCTGCACTGCAACCCCCTGGAGCAGTGGGGTTTTTATTTTTTTACAAAATTGAGGGCTTCACGTAATGTGTCCCGGAGAGTCGTGTTGTGGGTCAAAGCAAGTCAGATAGTGCTGGAAAACCGTGCCAGGCAGGAGGATCCAGACCAGATGAGGTCTTCTCCATACTGCCTTTCAGGAACAAATCTGGGAGTGAATTCAACAGGGAAGGTACTTGTGCCTTGTCTTTGCACAAGTTGTCTGCAGTGATCCAAACCAAAGCCAGGAGGGGGAAAGCAATTAGAAGGGTGCGTGACTGGGGCCTGGAGTGAGAACTTATTCTTTGGTCCTCATTTGTAGGAGGGGTGGACAGACAGTATGTATGGACAGACTCCTATAGACGTGCGAGAAGTTGCAGGGATAGGGCAGAAACTGAAGCTGTATCTCTTGAATCTCAGCCCTGTTACTCAACCACTGGATAATCTCTTCCTCACTTCATCTACTGTGAAAAAACACCACTAAGAAAAAAAAACAGTTCTAGTATCTTATTTAGTGTTTAATGCTCTCAGAGGAGTAAAGCTCTTTCCCCCCTGCTGCCCTCACCACTTTCAGCTCCCCATTTCTGTCTTCCAGAGTTACAGCAGAAAATCCATGCACAGAATGGAACCCTGTTCCTCATATGCCAGGTATGGTTTGTGACAAAAAGCAAACTGCTAGTCTTTCCCAGATAGAAGAGGCAGATAAGGGACACTGTGAGGATATTCTAAGCAGGATGTTTTACATAGGTTTTGTCTGATTACTCATTGTAAATTCTGAGAAAGAAACACATATGCCTCTGAGGAGAAGACCCAGGGCCATCTGGAAAAAAGCAAAAAGTCATTATCAGAATCTAATGCACTCTGAGTATGAGCAAACATTTCTACTTCTAGAATGACTTTGAGAATTTAAACTGGTGAGGGTTTACATCTGCTCCTGACCTCTTTGACTCTACCTAATATAAAGTTAGCCAAGACCCTGTTTTTAACAGTGTCCAAGGGCAAGTGGCTACAGAAAAGTACCAGAACAGAGAAAGCACGTAGTGATATTTCCCCAGAATACTCTCCTAGGAACCACAAGTTTGCATCTCAGGGGCTTTCTGAGCCAGGGAGAGTGTTTTGTTTTTAACAGCCCTTGGTGGATTTCTCTTCCGTGGATGGCTCCAAAACAGAAACAGGAAACAGTCGGAGACACTACATTTACCTGTCTGAATGCAGGATGGAGTCAATGGAGTGAAAATGTCAAGGAAAAGATTTAAGCTTGGTTTTCCTTGTGTAGCATACACTTTTTTTTTCATGCTGACAGTGTCACAGGATGTGCTCACCTGAAATTTTAGGTATGTTTTGTTAATCACCGTAATGTGGATACACCAGAAAAACCAAAGTCTGGTGGTATAAATTGCCAGAACCTTCCAGATGTCAGTGAACTTCCCCACTTACACCACCAGCAAATCTGGCTCACCACAGCGTCCTCTACTTCAGATTCTCTTGATAAACGGGGCTGTAAAGAAATATTGCATGTATTCCTGGGTTACAGATATAAATGATGGAGGTTTTTGAAGAGAACTTGCTCAAAAAATGTCAAAGATAAAGAAGTGCATGCTCAGTGTTGTATTTGAAGAACTTAGAGCATATCTTGGATAGCCTTGTATGATGTTAGACAGTACAATTTCATTCTGTTTAAGAAAGTTTGCTATCCAACTTTATCAGGCTCCATAAAATTTCAGTATGATATTTTAAAATCTATCTAAAACAGCAAGAACACAGATATGTGGCAACACCATGAATATAAATGCAAACCATTTAAAATATATCTAGGCAAGCAATCCAGGAACATTCTGATCATGAGGGAGAAAAACAGATAATCTGAATTTGTCTACATCTGTGTCTCTCTGTGTAAATATCTATCTGTGCATACTCATAAATATTTCATCTGGTTCTAGTGTGAATTTGGATTCAGCACCTAACCTAGATAGGCAGAGTTCACAAATTGCCTGTTCAATGATCCTGCTTTGTTTTGTAAGTGTACAAGGATGCGACTCTCACAACCAATATAGAAGCAAAAAACCTCAAAGGAAAAAAAACCTGAAGGACAATACCTTCGGTTCTGAATAGTCAAACACCCTGGATTCTTGCTGCAAGGTGCATTATGAAGGGTAGTCAATTCATTGCTCAATTTCATATTAGAGGGATTGAAGTGAGGGCCTGGTTTCTAAATAGCTATTTCTATTGACCTTTGCAGGAGACCATCCAAGGCACTTGGTTATAATGCCGCTGAGCACTTCCTACGGCATGTTTGTTCTCTGCTTGGGAAGACTTTTCTTAAATCAGGAGCAGTATCCATAAGATACTTTTATCCGCAAGAGGTCTTCTTTTTAAGACCTAAAAACTAAGAACACCAGTGATGTTTTCCTGTTTGCTTATATAAAATTAGTTTTCATCGGTATGAAAGAAGAGAGAAGGAACTCTGGCCACATATTCTTAGCTCACCTTTTCTATAAGCTTTTTGTTTAAAAAATTAACTGGTGCAACATATGAGTTCAAACATCTGGATCCAGGAGGTACAATGGGTTTTGCCTATGAAAAGAATTTTACAGTGAAAGTCACTGGTTTTCATTATTCTGTTCATTACACACAGGTTTAGGCTAAGAAGAGTTATTTGAATTTCTTTCTAAAAAGTAACTTTTCAGGTAGGTTTAAGATCTTGAAAGCAAGAATTTAGTGACAGCTGCCTGCTCAAACATGGTTATAGCATGCTATGACACTGTTAAAACAAAGCCTTTCACCCCTGTGCGCCCACCCGGCTCGGACAGGCAGCGCCAACAGTGCTCCCCTCCAATTTGCCTGTGAGCTGCCGTGCTGTTCCCCAAGAGGGTTGTCCCAACAGAAGAAGGAGGACCAAATGGAGATGACAATGTGGCTTTCCACTGCTTCAGAGGAAACAGGGGCTGCAAGGCTCAGCACAGGACCATAGCATTGCTTTAGGCGATTGCTTCTCTTTGCCTCACTGTTGCTTGGCTGTGAAGCTGGAATAAGAGTATCTAAACGTTAGCAGAAGATAAATAATGATCATGCTTGCATGTTTTTCTGTTTTCTCAATGATAGGATCCACCTGAGAAGATAGAGCCACACAGGTTGTGGATTTTGTTTGCTTTCTAGGGAAAGGAAACATGATACACAAAGGCTACCTGGAAGAAGGAATATAGATTCCTTCATGTTGGCTTAAAGGAAAGTCCTGTTAATCCTGATCCTCATTGAACAATTGTTTCTGAAGACTTCCAGCAGATCTATTAATTATGCATTGCATAGATGTGTAACAGTAAGCAAAAGTATCAATATCTGTAAAAAACCTTAATTTTGTCCTCATAGAGCTTCACAGAGCAAAGAACTTTAAAAAAAATTGTCCAGTTGTATTTTATAGACTGACATTTAATGAACTTTTTTCTCTTCTTACACTTCAAAATGGTAAAAAACAGACTGTGAAATGTAACTCCTGTTACATAGTACTACCAAGCTCCGGAGTAGCTGAGATGACAGCATGCATGGGTACCCCCAGCACAGAGAAACCCAGGCAAATGTGCACACAGCACAAATTTAGGTCCCGATTCAGCAGAGTCCCTAAAACATGAGCATAATATTAAGGGATACGGGTAGTCCCAGTGAAGCTGGTGGAATTATGTTCCTTCTAGTTAAGCGCCGTGTTCTGAGACACATGTGCACAAACAAAGCTATAGAAACCCCCATCTATCTTTCAAATAGCTCCTGTTGTCAGCTGCTGAATGCGGACGAGCGTGCCCCACGCCATTCTGGCTTCTGCCGGTGTTATTTCTCGTGTCACCCCGGCGTGAGGCCGAGGGAGCGCTGGCGGCTGCTCCGGGGGGCCAAAGGGGACTGTAATGAACAGGAGGGAAGCAGGCAGAAGGGCCACATGGAGCTGTAAGGAGCGAGGGAGAGAGATGTGTTGGCTGCAATAAATCCCCTCACTGGAGCCATAAAACTTGGGTTTTCCCCTTAATAGGGCTCTCAGTTCCTCTGTAATGTGATCTGAAAAAAAATACAGCATTAGAGACGAAGGAAAGGAAGCTTCTTGGAGATCTAGGCTGATTCAAACTAATCCGACCAGACTGTTTCTTCGTTAAGACAATATTCTCTTAAATCCACAAGAGGGTATTTATTCCAGTATTCTTCTCCTTTTAAAAGCATACAGTCTCTTCCTGAGCTCATCTGTGTACACTAAGGGAGGAGGATGGGAACAAAGATCTATCACAGTAATCTGTGACGAGACACTTGCTGTAGGGTTGTAATTCACCACGGCATGGAGCAGTTACACAGGTGCCTCTAGCATCCCTGTCCCCTTAGGGAAGAATTAGATAAGGCTGCCAGGGTCTCTACACTCAGACTCAATTTGATCTGAAGATTGTAGATATATGTCTGGAATGTATAGTGGAGAGAAACTCTACGCTTGCTGTATCACCTTTGTTTTCAAAGGAAATTCAGTCTATGTTGTTATGCTCTGTATTTGTATGTGAATCCACACCCTCTCTCCACCCCCCCAGCACCATCTGAACTTAAACCTTTGGCCGGTTCTGACCAAATTTGACAGAGGGGCATAGGCCCAAGGACACAAGCTCCTGCAGTTCTGTGAAAGCAGGCAGCTGCCCAGAGAAGGGAGATCCACCTGAAAGAAAGGCAGACTTGTGCGTTCAACCCTTCTTCCACACTGGAGAATCCAGGTAGCAGAGGGATGCTCGGGGTGCCCAGCTGTGGCAGAGGCTCACTTGGAGCAAGACCCTTAGTAGACACTTGAGAATCCGACCAGAGACACGGACTGGTCCATAGGAAACCAAGCTCCCGTCGTCCCACCAGCCAGGGGGCCACCCTGCTTCCGAAAACGAGGAAGATAATGATACCT
>Ga0181612_138005_pt1 | contig 11249 bp, 8 predicted proteins | sample HoacroProtozoa21_FD_119630 | JGI IMG/M metagenome (GOLD analysis project Ga0181612, IMG submission 119630) | Hoatzin crop microbial communities from Cojedes, Venezuel. Combined Assembly of Gp0051906, Gp0051904, Gp0051908 | reverse complement strand
GATTTTTTTTTTTTCCAAATTTCTTTCTCGGCATACTGTTTTCAGTCTGAGCCTTGCTCCTCCCACTGGCTGAGTGGCCTGTGTCACTGGGACTGCCTGTCCAGCCTCAGCCCAGCCCCAGGCTGAAACAATCCTGAAGTCGCTGAAACAATCCTGAAGTCGCTGAAACAACACTTGCAAGACAGAACTGGCATGTGGTACCTCTGTGGTACACACCTAATCCTGCTGGTGGTACTTGTGATGTGGGTGGGCATGGTGAAAGTCTGTAGTTCACTTCCTAATGTGGGGTAAACACTTCTTACTGTGGGGTAAATTCTAGTAGGGTTAGTAAGTGTCTATACCAGCACACTGAAGTATTCCTGGTGTGGATGAAGAATCTCTGCTGGCATCTCTAGAGCTAGTGGCATCTCATCCAGAGTAGATTCTCATCCCTTGTACTTCTGTGCTGGTTGCACAGCCACCTCTCTGAGCCTTTAATGCTTTATGCCCTAAAAGAGTACATGCGAATTGTATTTTTCAGTTGATGCAAAGGCAGTGCTGGCTTTACAGTCAGCCTGTCCCTGCCAAGTTGAAAAATAGTCAGTGGCTTTCATGTTTGCTGGTGGTAATTTGGCATTGCTTTGGAGATCTGTACTGGAAAGGGAGACATCGCATGGAGATCTGATTTTGGGTGGCATTGATAGACTGGAGCTTTTCATATTGCTGAGAAGAAAAAATTTAGCTGCTCAGATAGCAATGGTTTGGGGTGAAAATTGTTAATTATTTTGGTCATGGTTTGGGTGCACATCCAGACCTGTGCTACCTGTCCCTGTGAAGCCCTTAGCACCCAGCAGAGGACATCGATTGCACTGATCGTTACCTAATCTTCTTTCCCTCCTGCTCAGAGGCTTTTCCTCCAAACTCCTCTCTTTTTTAAGAGGCTGAGTGGAGTGGAAGGCTGACAGGGACCTTCTGGCAGCAGTTGTCCTGCTCCTCGGTTCCTGACCCGTGCAGGTGAATCCTAGGCCTGTTTAGAACTCTTGCATTTCAAGTCAATTAAAACCTTGGTCTCCCAATGCTCCTGTCCTATTTATCTGTTTCTGGACTCTTGTGCCCTGTTTCTCTGGCCCACCAGGTATTCTGCTGTTGTATGGGGGGAGGAGGGGAGGCGAGACAATCTGGTTAGTCGTTTTGGTTTCCAAACTGCTTGAAAATCCTGAATGCATACGTTGATAAGACCCAGGGTGAAGGGCCATCTATGAACCTTCAGGTTCTCATGTGGAACAGTATCTTTCACAGACTATCTGCTATCATTCCACCACTATTGTAATTACCTGCATGGCATGTTAGACCTCAGTCTAGTAACAGTGACACTGGACAGTGTGTACAGTCGGAAATTCAGGTACAGACCTGTGTCCCCTTTGCATTGGGTAGCTGTGCTTGAGGTTAGGCTCAGCGTAGCAGAGCCAGATGGCTTAACCTAGTTCTATCTATCTTGCCTGTCAGGGCAGAGCTGAACTTCGAGTCGTCTCCTCTCCTGGTCTCAACTTGGACCTGAATTTTCCTATGTGGTGAACCAGCTGCCACCCTGCTTGCTAGAGCCAGCATGAACAATTTGGGGTCTGGACCTGTAGCTTAAGATCCAAGCTTGCACAAATATAACTGGGAGGGACTGAGAGATTTTATCCTCAGCTTACCTGTAGCAACTGCCCTGATCCTCCTGTGTAGACCTGAGAAGACAGCTGAGTACTGCAGAGGTTGATTCAGGATGAACCTCCTGCTGAAGATGTGTCCATGGACTGTAAAGGCTGATCAAGTTCTTTGTCATACACCTGTTGTGAAAGGCCGTGGTCAGGCATGCTGTGCCCTAGGCTAGTAGCTATTCTCTTAGCAATGCTTTCAACCATTGCCATGTGAATGCAATGCTCTCCCCTCTCCAGTGAACACCTTCCCTCTGCCGCAGGATGACTGGGGCAAATGTGTGTGCTCAGGGCTGGGGTGAAAGAGCAACAGTAATATCTCTGTGTGGTGCATGTAAGAGCAGGATTCCTGGCACGGACCTTCATCCACATGCTTCTCTGGAACTTGCAGAATTCGGGCAGCACTGTTCATGGACATATTGAATCTTTTAATGGTTGTGGCATGCTGTAATCAGGCTGGGCATCAGGCACTGTCCATGCCATGCCCCTGTTGATACTGCGAAGACACGTCTCTTCTGGGCTCTTTATTCTCCTTCCTGGCTCTCTGTTTGACTTGACAAAGTCAAGCATAATCTCCTGCCCATGTTTCCTACATCTGTTGGGGAGGGGTGAGGGGGAATGGGGGTCAAAGGGGCTATATGCAAGAAACTACTCAAGCTCAAGATCTATAAGCCCCATGGTGAGGCAGCTTCAAAAAGGGGTTGAAAAATCAGAATAATTTTAAAGAATAAACATTTAGGGAGCAGAAGAGTTCTCATGTGATGTACGCTTCCAGGCCGAAGGGATTTTGTGTGCATCATTCTTCTGTGTGACAGATGCCCCTGGGAAAGGGCTGTGTCTTACCCCTGCTCTGGACACAGATACTGGCAAGAAAAACAAGGCATTTTTTGGCATCATCTGTGACTGGGAAAGGGACTGTGCAATGAATAAATTAAAGGCACAGAAGTGAAGCTGGGTTGTCATGGCAACCAAATAGCTTCTATTGTTCCACGAGGAGTGTTATTACTTACTGCCCCTTGTAGGATAATTAATTAATCCTCAGACATCCTTTTGGGAACAATGGCCCTGGTGCTGGGGCTGGGCAGGCTGAGGAGACCCCCCAGCTATCCCATGCATTTCCTTGGGACTCTTAGCGTCTGCTGGCTGTGTGATGGTGGGGAACAAGTGCTGTCAGTGACTAGCCATAGTATGATTCAAAAAGTTGTTTTCTACAGGAGTCCAGCTGGATGTGGTGCTGTTGAGGAATACAGCTCCACCCGTGATCTAAGGAGCACTGCTTGCCTTCAATCCCATGGGAGCTGTATTCCCAAAATGATGATGTGGTGACATTTCAATCCTGGAGGATATAGGGCACTCTGCAAATGCAACACAGTTGTGTCTTTATGCTGGAGGTTCCCAGACACTCTGATATACAGAATGCTTTGCAGCTTCCTGTAAATGCTGTGTGTGTCCCGGTGCCTTGCTATACAAAGTCGATTCATCTCCACCTCCTTGAGGACCATGCCCAGATACTGTGCCATGGTACAGCTCAGAAGATGGAGTCATGCCAGAATGCAGGACGTTCATAGGTACAGTGCTGGCTTTGTAACGATCTCCCAATGATGAGGGACTAAAACTACAGCCCTTATTTAAACAAAATGGCACCTTCTTGTTCATTGTAGCTGCTGCCTGTGTGTGGTCAGCCGTATTTTCAAGCTCACTCGCTAGCATAATGCTTTATTACCATGTACTCCTCTTAGCCCTGCTAAGCAACGCTGAGCTGCAGCCTCTGTTCTTGTCAGTGATTAGAAGGGTTATTTGCTGAGCCAAGATCAGTGACATCAATTGAAATGCCTGGGAAAGGATGCCAGGGGCCAGGCAAAATAGATATTGGGGAGGGCACAATTGACTGGCAGACCCTCTGGGAAGTGCTGATCCACGAGGATGAAAGGCCTAGCTGGAGTCTTTTCATCCTGTATGAATTTGCAAATTGGGGATTTAAAGGCAGGCTGAAAGGAGGAACGTCTTCATAATGATGTTCAGTAGCTCAGGTGATCCACAAAGAATGGAAGGATGGTATCTCCTAGGTCTCATTAAAGGAAGTGGGCTGGATAAGTTATCTGGTAAATGTAATTTTGCTACATACAGGTGGTTGAACTGAAGTAAGCATGGAACAACATGCAGGTATTTACAGATGCTTGTTGGTGTATAGTGGTACTTGGACAGTCCTATGTTCAGACCTCTTAGTACGGTACCGAAGTTACTAGGAGTCTAGCAGTGCTTCTGACCCAGGTGAATGGAAAGCATTGGCAGTGTGGAGCTCAAGTCACTCTGCAGGTGAAGCAGCATGCAGGTTTCTGTCCTTGTGGTATGTGGCCTGAGATCTGCCAAAAGTCACTACCAGCTTAATGCTCTGGTTCAGCCAACCTGCTTTGGTGGATCCAGTTCTGATGGTGTCCAATACCAATGGCTTCAGATGAAGCTGGAAGTCTTACCCCACTCCTGCATGTCCTTTCAACAGCTAGCTGAGTGCTGGCCTGTTCAGCATCTATTTTACTTGCTGCACCATAGGACTAGAGGCTAATAATTCCAACTGTAGACTTCTCTCTTTCTAGGTAATCTTTGGGGACATATTTTTCTAGTACCAGACAGTTCAGACTCCCTTCATGTGTTAATGAACTATTTCAATACAGAAAACAACGAGAAGTTTTGTATGCGTTTGAAATAAGAGATGGTTACCCTTCATAACGCTTCAATTTTCCTGCCCTATGATTTGTGCAGTCCTAAACCTGCTCCCTCCTGTGTATCTGCACACCGTAGACAGCTGAAAGCATCCAGCCGTTACAGTTATGATTTCTTTGTGGCTCCTATAATTTATTCATCCCAAGATGCTCTCCTACATCTGCAATAACATTGTTTCAGTTTGTTATAGCACTAGCTTTAAAGTTTTATAAACCTGGTGACAAGTTGAAAAGTTACAAGAGGATTGTTGTAGAGGGCTAGTGTAAGAAACAGTGCTTCCAGATAGAAACATTTGCAGGAATATACATGTTAAAGGAACGATGCCTGTGGGATTGGCAATACCATTTGCTGGGCACAGTCTGCAGTGCAGGTAGGTTAGAGGTTGGTGCAGGATGCTTGACAAAGCTGACCTTGATGTTTTGCTTCATTGCCTCCTTCTCCCTTCTCCTGTGTCACCTGTTGCCACACTGCTGTCTTGTCGGAGTAACTGCACTCACACTCTCATGCTGCATGGGGTCTCTTGGGGGTTATGCAAGGAGACTTCATGTCTATTATTTCCCAACTTCCCGAAGCTTGTTTGAAAAACAAGCTGTCTTGTCTGGCAAAGGAGTTTTCCCTGTTAGAGATGTGTAAAGCACGTCCCAAGATAGCGATGAGCTGCAAGGGTTTTAAATTGACTTTTAACCTGAAAGAAAATGGATCAGGTTGTGTGTAAGTGTGTTCTTGACCAGGACATTTCATACTACAACCTGTTAAGTCATCATCAGTGGGGCATCACTCTTCTCACTGCATCAAATTTTCCATCTATTAGGCATGCTTGAAATAGCCTTTGTAGTGGAATCTGTCCTGATCAGACTTTGCAGTTCTGTTTCACTGTTCTGTATTCATATTCATGAATATGCACTGACTAGTTGAATCTCAATTTCAGTGTAACCCATGCACAGTAGTATTTCTGCTTGAGTCTGCTGTATGCTGGGAGTAGTTGATGAAAGAAGGCAGTGTGGATGGCTAGGCTACATATGAGAGGCTTGCTTTGCCACACAACACAGCAGCTTCTCAGGCTGTATGTTCTCCTGGTCAGAGCTCTTGACCTTTGGGCCCTTTCAGGAAAGGGGAAGCAAAAGGCAGGAAAAATGTATATCCACGTGGGATCTCTGTTCTGGATGCATGATGTCCAATGCATTCTCAAACTGTTCTCACGGTCAAATTGTGTGTCAAACCCTAGTTTCCTTGAGGCTGATGCGTCTTTGCCAGTAGCCTTTGAGGACCCTCAGCAGACCCTCTGTATGCCTGCAAAAATGGACAGAAACAACTTTGCTGCAATATGCAAACTGAAATGAATTTTCCATTGGTATAGATGTCTTGAGCTTTAAAAACCCAATATTTTTTAAAGAAGAGGTTTCTGCTATTATGATGTACCTTATACTACCATATATTCTTTTCAAATATATCAGCATTTTTTCTTAACTAAAAGTGTTCTGTTATGTTGCCATCTCTTTTCCATGGAGAAATGACATACAGATATTTCCCAGTCAGTCTATTCTATGTCCCTGTGTATCCAAAGGTTTTAAAAAAGCAAAGGTTAAAGCATTTAAATCCTACAGTCAGAAGTTTCTGGAGTTATATGCTATGAGATACAAGTATGACACGACACTCCAGTGCGGTAAATGTTTCCCTGCAGCCTAGGGTATCTCCAGCCCTGTGACGCTGCGATATCTGAACTGAATGTGTGTGTATACATTACATCTTGGTATTTAAGGCTGCTGAATATTGAAGACTGCCAAAATATGGTGGAACTAAGAGGCAGCTTTAGTGCTGAGCTAATGACGGTGTGCTGTAAGGTGTACTGCAGGGGCTGTAGTCCTGTTGGATTGCTGTGGGTTCCTGGGATGGTAGTGTTGCAGGTAGCAGAGGATGCTGTGGGGTCTTGGTGCTGGAGAAGGGACAGATCCTACCAGCGTGGTACGGTAAGAGTGGTACAGCTCTGAGTTGGGGTGAGATATACCCGGTCTCTGTACTGGCATGGACAGGTAGGGGTTATGTGCGTTTGTCACATGCTAGGGGCTTCTGTGCTGTGATTTAAACTAAGGTATTGAAAAAACACAGCTGAGATGGAAGTTTTCTTCAGAGCTGGCAAGTGTCTGCACCTTCCTCTGCTGCTGATCGCTTCAGTAGGTCATGCAGCTATTGTCACTTCAAGTCCTGGTGTGCAGGGCTGCAATGCATTGATGGCTGTTTGCTTGGGAAACCAAACAACGGCAGTTCTGTACACATGAAGCAGCATTTTCCTCAACAGAGAGTTACCAGGGAATGCAAAGGCCAGTCCTGCACAACGGTTGTGTGCAGTGTCCTGTGCACACTGCTTTCAGTTACATGTAGTCACCTTGGTGGCCTTCTCATGTCTCTGCTTCTCCAGCAATAGGAAGTAGCTTGTGCATAAACACACAACCCCTTGGCTAGCTGAAGGAAAGCAACAATATCTTGAAGACTTCTCCTTCTGCTAGAGCGATCTTTGGAGAAATAAAAAGATGGTTGTAGCGGGCTGGAGAGTAACCTCAAAACCTCTCTAGACATCGCAGCTTTGAGCTGGTCTCTTTTGCAGGCGGGAGGTACAACTGCCTGCTCTGTGGCTTATCTACATAGATGGTAAGAGTAGAAATGAACTCCTAGAAATATCTTTGCAACAAAGCAGATGTCAGGGACTCATTTGCCACTGCTACATTTGAGGTTACTTTGTCTACCCTTGCAGTGGTGGCATTCTGCGTCTGCTGAGGTTGACTTTCACGAGCATAGATATAGTCTAAATAGTCAAGAATCAAATGTGGATATCTGCTCACACCACATGATGCTTTTCTTTAACAGAAGTCCCATTGATTGTGCTGAAAGACCCCTTGGACTAAGGTAGTACATGAGGACAAGTCAAGTATCTGGCCCCTGGGGTGCTCTGCAGTGTGATGGTAGGGAGGAGTGGAAGCTCAGTTTTAAACAAGCAGTGGTCCCTTTCTGCCTCAAAGACAAGGATGGTCCTTCCACAAGAAGGTAGGGTTCTTGCACAAAATATGTGAGAATAAAGCAAACTTGTGAAGGGGCCCATTCATTCATTCTGAAATTGGTTGCAAAGAGATTGTCTTGGCTCAAAAACCACAAAATAGGTCAGTGTGACTCATATGTCAATATTTACTGCATTTATGGCAACTTGTAGAAGGGAAAAATCTTATCTGTCTTCCATAATATTTCACAGATTATCCCACTCCTATGACAAAATTCTCCCTATGCTCCTGGTCCTGATGTTGCTTGACTGCAGAGACAGCCCAGTAAATTCACTACACCTTAAAGTCAAGTTGCTAAGTAACAACCCAGAGATCACCATACAGTCTCTTTGAATGTTGTGGCCAGCTGAAAGCTAAGCTCCGCACAAAGCGCCAGGAATTCCTTCTGAGACAAAGCTCTCAAGGACTCAGTGCATGTGTAGCAGAGCAGCCTGGTAAATCAGCAGTTCTGCCAGGTCCCTGCCACTGTACTGCCTGGAGGTGTGAGAGGGGACAGCTTCATCCCTTGCTCTATAGAGGGGTCTACTGTGTTTATGCTGAAGGGCTCTGATGTTTTCATCATTAATGATGTCCTTGAATGAAACATTTTTGCTGGATGAGTTGCATGATTTTGCCATGTATGTAGATCAGTAGATGTTGAACTGCGGAAACCTTGAAAGCTCTCCGTTGAAGAAAGACTCTGAACTGCTGGACTAGAGAATGACTCTCTGCCCCTGAGGCTTTCTGTTCTACCGTGCTTGTTTATTCCTGGGGGTCTTGTAGCATACATATAATATCTTAATGGTAGAGTTTGAAGAAAGCTTTTATCTGCATAACTGGAAATTCTTAGTTACGGCAAAACTGCTGTGTAGGCTGGCTGATTCCTAGCCTAGACCTTGGGTTTTGCAGCGCAAATAAAATGTGGTGGCAATGCTTGTTGCAAACAATTCCCCCCTGTACATCTTTCCATGATGCTGTTATCCCTAAGGAGCAGCTCTGCAAGTCCTCCAGTATCACAAGTTCAAGCCTCAGGAGGGCTGACTCAACCCTGCTCTAATATTGAGAAACAGAGTTCACATGTTTTGCTCACTATGCGATTTCCTAAATGAGAACATTTCTGTGCTCTGACTGAAGAGGCTAAGCTCACTCTGCATTTCGTAGCTGACTCCACCCCACGGTAGGAGAGAAGTCATGTTGGAGAGGATCAGGGTCCATGGCTATATAGTTTGCAGCATGCTTTCAGCTGAACAGTGCTCCATCTGTTCCTGTATCAGCCAAGTTATCTTTAGATCTGAACATGCCAGTGTTGTATGGTGGTGGTATGAACCACTTCAGCTAGCACCCCAGCATTCCTGTAGTAGATAGGATTGCTACTGCAGAAAACTTTGCCCAGGATAAAAATTACTTTCTTTCTTTCCTGCCTAAGTTTTTATTCAGGTTTTTACACAGGCAGAACTCCCACAGCCTTTATATATTTATATATATATATATAAAAAGCTGTCCGTATTTGAGAGCAGTGTTTCAAACTGCCACCTGTTTCAATAGCAATGCTGCAGCATTGGAGAGGTTTACTGCGGAATGCTAACGTGTCTTCCCACAAGTTAAAACTTCATCTGCTTTGATTGAAAATCAAATTAGATCTTGTGAATCTGACCTTCTGACATCCTGTCATATATACATTTAAATCATCTAGCAATAGAATATATGTGCGCAAAAGCACCTCAATATAGAACGTAGATTCAAATACAAGTGCGTGCGTGTCGTGTTGCTATTTGAATATGTAAATAAAGGGGGCTATATATAGCTCTATATGTTATGTACATGTTAAGTGAAGGTGGCAGATACGACAGCGGAATAGCTTTGCTGTTTCTGAATGCTGTTAGAGACTCCTTGCGTGCTCCCTACCTCTCTCGTGCTTGTTCCTACCTCTCTCATCCTTTCTGCTACCACATTTTTCAGGCCTCTGGAGAAGATCGTGTGTGGGGACAGGAGCTGTTAATATTCTGAGTCTGTGCTGAGTTGCTAGGCTACAGAGAAAAATGAACATTCAAGGAAAAGGAATGGTAAAAGGAAGAGGATCTGCTGAGCTGTCTGGAGATCCAGAAAGGTTCTCTAGTCAGTAGCAAGGGATCATTTGGGGAAGGAGGGTGTGTGTGCGTGTAGGATGAAATGTGGGTAGTCTTTGCTGTCCTGACACAAATGGAGTCTCAGCCCAGCTCCAGCCAGAAAAATGTCAGAGGAGGGAGTAAAAAGCAAGATTCACGAGGTCCTTCCACATCATTGCTTGCAAGGTGTGCACAGCTGGCCTCCTACTATCTGTGCCAGGGTGCAGTGGGTCACCAGGCTAGAGTATGTCGTCTTATACATCCTTTGCCCCCTCTCTGTAGGGTGCACTGAGCTCACATCTGAGGCTCTAGTGAAGAGGGAAGCAAACCCAAAACATACTCACTGCTTACAGGTTGGACCTCATCTCCCTTTTCTACTGCAGGAACCTGCGACCACAGTATCTCCTTTAACTTCAGTGTGACTGCAGAGGAAGGCAGCCTGTCCATCCCCTTTGATGCATTCCAAAGTCATGGGTACACAAAGTATTGACCCTTTTATCCATCAAGAGTTTGCAGCTAAGGTTCAAGGGGACTTGAGGTTTTGCAATTCACAAGCTCCTGTCCAACCCTGGGTTTCATGAGTCCTGATCTAGTTCTGGAACACAAACGCTCTTCCTTTTCAGCTGTTGCCCCTGTAAATGACAGTTATTAAGCCTTACAGGCTGTGAGATGTCAGACCTACCAGGTGCCTTGTGTTCCACTCTTCTGGAAGGATGGGTTTGCCCCTGTTCCTGTCTGCAAGATTTCTGTTCCCTCTCGATATTACTGGCTGTATCAGAACCCTCAGAAAAATTTAACAGTGCCTTTGGGTATTTTTATTATCTGGATACTTTATTTACCGAGCTCGCATGGGCTCCGTGCCAGTAACTTTCAGCCAGCTCTGCAAATAGAGCTCCTTGGCTCCAAGACTGTTGGTCCTGGTACTGCAGAGAGCACTCACTCAGCATGGACAGAGACTGCAGCTTGTTCTCTGCCATCCAGTTGGCCGTGAAGTCAAAGTCTTCTTGCCTGTGGACCTCCACAGACTGCTGAAATCTCCTTTTCCTTCATGCATCCTGTAATAAGCTTGACTTGTTCAGCAGAATCAGGAGTGTTTCATACAGCTGCACTTTGAATGCTATTGTCAGTTAACTACACTGCACCCGTCCATCAGATTTATGATGCTGCAGCCAAGACTTGAATTGCTACAGAGGAAGAATGATAGTATGGGCCATATTGCGTGCACTGCTGCTGGTGTCAGCCTGGACAGGTTCCCTGGACTTTACACTGGCATAACCAAGGGCAGACTAACCCATGGATGGAGGCAAAGGTAGACTAAATCCACGATGATACACTGTCTGTTCAGTAGCCTTGACAGTAGAAATTGTTTCCTAGAACAGATCAGTTGATGCTCCTGTACTTTTTGGTTGTCCCAGCATTGCTATACACTGCTCTGTTCACACTACAGTTGAAGCAGTTTATTGCTAGCCTTCTTCTCTAATGATAATTCAATCTTACTGAGTATGCCAACTTCGGGGCCACAGATACAGCTATGCAGAATATTTGTATGTGGGAGCAATCATCTCAGATATAGAACTGAGTCCCTGTGTGCAGGAGTCTTAGGGTGTTCAAGTGCAGTAGTTTGCATCCACTTTTCTTGGGCTTGTTGAAAAGTTGTCCTTGTTTTTTCAAACCACAGGGCTGCCATCCTCTACCCTTAGGAGACCACCCTTGAT
>Ga0181612_133349_pt1 | contig 11249 bp, 9 predicted proteins | sample HoacroProtozoa21_FD_119630 | JGI IMG/M metagenome (GOLD analysis project Ga0181612, IMG submission 119630) | Hoatzin crop microbial communities from Cojedes, Venezuel. Combined Assembly of Gp0051906, Gp0051904, Gp0051908 | reverse complement strand
TTTTTTTTTTTCTTTTTATTCAGCGGTGGAAAATGAGACACTAGTGCTATTTTTTCACCTTCAGTTTGAGCATTTTTAGCTGAAATGTAACGGTAGGAGTCTTTCAGACTGGAAATTCTTACCTCACTGTCCAGTCCAGTACATGAAAGCATTCATGTGACTCTGTGATGCTGTCCTTTCCTTGCCTAGGAGTTTTCAGAGAGTTCCTTGCAGGGTTGATGCATGCAGGAATCAGGACTGTTATCAGGCTGAGAGAACCGTGCTGTGGTAGCACACACAGCGTGATGCCAGCATCCCACCTAGGTGCTGGTCTTCTCCAGGAAAACGAATTGCAAAGCTTTCTAAGCCAGTGCACAGGTGGAAAAGAAGATCCTTGAGAACAAGATGAGACCTTGGCATTATTACACGCTACCATCGTAACTGTATACTATATTGACACTATAAAGTATATTGCCGTTGACCTGTGGATATTCAGTTTCCATAGGTCTACTGCAGTTCAAGAGATACATTACAGCTCTGAGTACATAAGATCAGACACATTATGAAGCTCCCCACAAAAGTTATGACAGATGTGTCATAGTAACTTAACTATACTCTGTAAAAATATTAGCTGTGAAGTGTGTTGGTTTTCATAAGCTTATTTCACGCCATTATCCACTTAACTATCCAATAATGTACCAGGTATGTCCAAGAAGTGGCAGGAGAGATTTGCTGTGCTGTGACTTCCCAATTATTTTGAATGGATGTTCAAGATGAAATAACAGTCAGACATTCTGAAAAAACACTCAAATATTCACCAGCCCCATAAAAGAATTCCCTTCCTCTCGCTTTTAATAATGTCAGTTTTACCTTATCACATTTGATAAACTTTTGCTGTATTCGTTCTCAGATGTGCAAATTTAAAGATTGAAAGGAGTACGTTTCCCACTTTGTTCTATAAAATGTGGGATGCAGCTGTTATAAAAGGCTTGCTTTTCTGGCAGGAGAAAAACCTTAATAAGCAATGCAGTCAAAATTTAAGTCTGTGAAACTGCCACCTTGCATTGCCTCTGATTCGGGTTTGTCCTTCCAAGCAGCTACTGTATGAACTTGTGAAGAAACAACTTCTGGAAGTGATTTTTCCCATATGATAGCATTTTCCTTTTCAGTAAATTTGCAGAATAACTCAGAAAGAGACAGACATCCCAAACTCCTTTCTCAATATAAAAATCAGAGTGTCTTTCTTAACCAACAGATTCTCCATGAATTCAGCTAACTAATAAGGTTTTGTTGTTTTCCCAATTCAAAAGCTGCTAATGTGGATTCAATAAAAACACATTAATATGTTTGCAGAAGACGGAGAAGTATAAAGCTCCTGGCCTGTCTTCCTTGCTTTTATTAAATGGGTGCATACAAACATGAAATAGCAAAGATATGGGAGACACACAGGTATGAGGGAGCAAAATCAGATGCTGTGCTAATGAGAGCAGGACAGGTACATGACTAGAGTCAAACAGGACAGAGGAGAACATATTATTTACTTACCCGATCACACACAATCATGTTTTTGAAAGCAAAACAGTGTAAGTTCATCTTTGCCCTTGAATTTAATAGGTATTAGATGCAAAAATATTTTTTTAATCTGACCTTTAATGTCTAAAAGCAAAAGCTAAGGGGATTTTTTATTTTTTCTGGTCAAAATGAAAACATGTATTTAATAGCAAAGGAAACATTGTCTGTCTTATTTTTCCCCTTTATCAGATACCGACTGTTGCCGTAAGCTTCCCACTGTCACATAATTTTCAAGAGACCTGCACACATGGCTTTGACAGAGTTGAACCAGCAATGGAGTTAACCTGAGAGTCCTTCTGTACAGCCGTGTAATATGTGATAAGACACAAGGTTTGAGAGCAACCACCTTAAACATGCGAAGATGGATACATTTGCCTTTTCCAGCTCTGGCAGAAGTCACACGGAGTTCTGCGAAGTGAGATTTGCTGAAGCAACTCATTGTCCTTTTGTGACATGAAGAGATAAACTTGAATTGGGAATTAATACGCGCTGTCCACATCTGTCTTCTGCAAATCCTGCTCAGCTTCGTGCATTCAGAACAAATTCTAGGCAAGAAGCCACTGGGAAATTGTCCAGTTCTCTGTACCCCATGCCCAGCTCTGTCAGACTGGCTTCAGAATAATTTATTTCATACAGTTCTCCTGGCCAAGGAAAACATATTTGCGCCTTGTGGCAGGGAAGCTCTGCAATGAAGGCACTGTGTTGCAAATTGTACACCCTAGGGGTTGACCTTAGCTCGTGTGCCTCCTGACCTGTAGGAAACTCCACGCAAGTAGGCAGGGGCGAGTAAGAAATGCACTTTATTGGTCCTTATGCCTTCAGAAATCAATTTATAACCAATGGTGTGTGTTAACTTTCTCTTCACTTCATAAAAGTCCATGATGAATTGATTTTGTTGCTTTTTTATTTACAACTGAATGCAAGGTAAAATTTGTTTCTAAAAGGCTGAAGAAAAGACCCTTCAAAATGAAATATCACGATGTTGTTTTATGTCTCTAAGTGAATCTGGGCTGAGGGAGGGGGGAAATGGCTGTGTAGCCATACCCAAACTTAATTTCCTTGTTTTTTCTCTGGAGCGTATTTTTTAAAGGTATATTGGAATAGCTTGTCTTTGGAAACAACCCCCCCCCAACAAACTCCGTTCCTCATTCTTATACCCCAGAAATAGTTTACATTGAAGGAACTGAATGCAATTCTTTACTTCAATCATACAACGTCGCCATGGAAAATTTTGTCACTGGAACCTAATTTGGGGCAAAACGGTATCAATTTAGTAGTCAGTGAGAGTGTTGCCACTGAACTCAGTGGGACCAGAAGCTCATCTTTCAATTCCTCCTTTCAGTTGCTCTTCTTCGGCTCGTGCATTCCTAGCAGGTCTGGAGCGAAGAACACACTCTTTAGGCTAGACATAACATCTTTTATTCTCTGAAATATCAATGTGGTAATGAGTGTTTGTTGCCGTGGTGTGGTACAGCTGCCTGGGAAGACTCTTCTGCTCTGCTCTAGCAATGGTGTCTGTGACAGGACTCATCTTGTGGTTCACAAGGAGGACCGAGGGATGAGAATCTGCTAGCGTGAAGATTATCTGAACATGAAGGATTTCATTCAGAGTTGTAATTTCCTTCCAAACTTTCGTATGGTTTTAATGTCAAATGGTTCAGAGGAGCCAAAAGTTTCATCTCTTACCTGACTCTGAGACTCTCACTCAAAGCCAGTCTGATTTTTAAGTCTTTTACAAGCCCTACTGTCCCTAAGTTTCACAAATTTCTACACTACAGATTTCACCAGAAGCCAGTTTCAAGTCTTATCAGCTATTATTTTTATGAGCTCCGGGTGACATTATCAGAACGGCCCGATCCAGCAGACATTTTTCTGTATGAGCATGGTGAACCAGAGCTTTAGCTGGTGTAAGTCAAGATGTTTTCTGCTCAAGTCCCAACATCTGGCATATTAACATTCTTCACATAAAAAGACAGCACAGGGGCTACTCACATGAAGAAAGTTACTCGCGTATGTTTGCAGGACCTCATTCCTAATGATCTAAGACACCATTTTATTAAAAAATAGTGCAAATTATGCTTTCAGTTACACTAGTGCCAGTGTGATATAACTCCTCTGACAACTCATTGTATTTACTTTGGCTTTCCAGTAGCCCAAGTTCAGTGAAATCACTGGAGTTTCTCTAGATTTAAAATGTCATAACAAAAACTGGGACTCTGGATGTAGAGAACCCATGGTCAGCTGAAGACATAATAGTTCTCAAGAACTGCTGTGCTCACCCTCCATGAGAGGCTGCCGTAGCAAAGTTGTGTTCATAGCGATCTGAGTGCATGTATATTCTAACTGGAAATGAAAATGTTGTAGTGAAATGAAACAGTCTAGTGCTGCAGACATTAAAGTTATAAGATCTTTCAGCCTTTGGCTCAATTCCAGGTATTAAATTCCTCTGTCCCTTCTGATGGAAATCCAGAGGATCTTTCTTGATAGAGTGAATTTAATTTCAGTTTTTTACTGTGCATGGAGAGGACTCCAGCTCAGTGTTTTGCTGTCCTCATGGCTACTCGAGAGCAGTTTTGAATCATGTCCGCTTTCCACCGTGTAGTTCCTCTGACCCATCCTGTCCTTTCTTTTCTAAGCCTGGAGGCAGGAGGGTGTCCCAAGAGCAAGGCGATGAGCCTGGCTGGAGCGAGGGAGCTCTGTCCTTGGCTTTACAGGCTATGCCATGCCACAGGGTGGGGGTATGGATCTGTAAATGAGGGAAAAGACATTCCTGAGAGACTCCCATACACCATGTCCTGTAAGGAACCAGCAGCATGTCCAGCCCCGGGGGACTCAGAAACCACAACCGAGGGAGTCACTGAAGAGCTCTTTTAAGAAAACTGGGAGGGACGCTGCTTTGAAATGTTGCACAGCCATTTCCTACCTGAGGAAATGTGTGAAAGACTCGGCTCAGCTCCCACAAGGACTTAGCACTGTTATCAAGTATATTTGGTTTCAGTCAACTTGCAAGAAAACAACTTTTAAATTCCTTGCTTTATTTAGTGGCTTCTGCTCAACTCCAGCTCCACGCTGCTCAACAGAAAGGCTGAAGAGGAAGGCAGTTTATTAGTTCTCCTCTTGAAATTCTCTTTCTGAGCAACATTTGAGTGTGTATCTAATAAAATCCTTCAGAATCACATCTACTTGTTGCAGGACAAGTACAAGGGTACAAGTCTACCCGTGCTGCTGCATGTATGTGAGTCTGTAGGAACTCCATCTCCTGTGCGGACTTTGTGTGTGTGAAGTCCTTGCTGCATCCCAAGCTACACCCTTTGGACTGAAATTTTATGGAACCATATGGAAACAGAAAGATTCCTGCCACTCATACCCTTCTTTGTCTGACTTTCCTGATGCTCAGTTAGACACAACCCTCATAAAGAAATTGGCTGAAACTGGGGCTCAGAAGAAAGGGAGGTTTTGTGCATAGGTGTGGGTATGTGGAATTAGGTAGAAAGGGTAGCCTACCTACATTTTTAATAGTTTCTTTATGACTGTGATACAGGTATTTTCCTATAATAAAACAGTAATGTTCCCAACCAGCAAGTGCTGTTCTTGGCATCTCATTTTATTCCAATTTGCTTTTCTTGCAACTGTGGGCAGGATTCATGAAAGGGCCATGCCTAACAGGTAGGTAAGAGAAGGCATTATTTTTTATACAAACAAATGTCATTCCTAAATTATCTACTTTTAGAGTACAACATATGGTTCTAGCGTATCCATGCCTCTCTCCCACCTTCTAATTGGCAGCTGCCTTGCAATACAGAAAGGTGATTAAATAGTGATTTGTTCCACCGAATCTGTGCCAAAACTGAAGACAAATGAGTGCTTGCAAATATCAGTAAGTAGAACTGATTTAGATTTCATTTGAATTTAGGTTTAATTTTTCACAATAAATGATGAGCATTAATGTTTCCCAACAATTTCTCAATAAATGGCTGAAGATTTTCCATGTTTTCCAGAGAGGAAGCTCTCATCTTTTTTCAGAAATTTTCATAGAGAAAATGGACCATTCAATCCATGGAATAAGAAAAGACCTGTGAGTTGGAAGTCAGGGAACTGAAATCTACCATATTCTGCTGTTTACCTCCAGGTGACCTTGGTAATCTCATGTCGTTTTGCTGTGCCCGTGTAGGTCTGTAAAAGTCATGATCATCCTACTCACTTCCACAAACCATGTAGGAAAACATCTGTAAAGGAAATCCAGCTGGGTCTGCACAGAGCAATGCAGTGTCCTGGAGAGATACCTGAGTGAGCACTGTGCTCTGTGTATGTCTCTTCAGTGTTGTTATTTAATTAGAGTCTTTTACATTAATTTATTATATTCTCCATTTATCCCCTCTTGACAGCTAGAACATTTCTGATGGGGCTTTTCATATTCCTACTGAGACCAGGACCTGTAGTTCAAATGCCAGCTTATGTTCCTAAACTCATCCTTAATAAGAGACTAATTCTGAATTGGTCATTTCTGTTAGCAATTGAGTTATATCAGCTCTTTATCAAGTTTCTAAAGGAATGGTAATGCTTAGAACTGAGTGCGAAGCAATACATCCCTCATCAAAATGTGTTTATTTTCTTATCATAGTAAGAAGTATGACAGTAATGGACAAAATGATGAGATAAATAACAGAAACGACTCAAGAGTCACTCTCAAACTTTACCTCAAGAAGCTAAGAAGGAAGCATTCTTTCATTAAGATAGTTTCAGGGGGGAAAAAAAAAAGTATAATTTAGTGAAACTTGAGCTCCAGGGATGCTCAGCCTGTTTGCAGATGGCTGCTGAGGAACAAGTTTTGCTGCTGCCAATAATCTATGGGAGTTACATTACCTGGGCAAAAACGTTCTTCTTTACCTGTTTGCAGGCACCTCATTTGAACCTTCCGCTGCTCTATGCTGCCTTTGAAAGAAAAATGGAAGGACTGTTCCTCGTTCATCTGGTCCTAAAAGCTTTGGAAAAACTGTGTATCAGTGCTGGATAACACTTCAAACTTCTGTTTTTTCTGCCACAGGCTCAAAACCACTTTACAAATTAAAATCATATTGTGAAAGAAAGGATCAAATCTCACATTTCAGAATGCAAGGAAGGGGCCTCTGGCTGTAAGTCAAAGGTTGAGGGACATCCCGGCTCCCCTTACGTTGGAGGAAGCTTGGTCCTCAGGGGACGCTTTTTCAGGTGAGCGCTTTTTCTGCAGCGAATCTGTGTGTTGGAATACCTGTTTGAAAGCTGTTTGTGCTTTGAATCTGATCTACAAACCTTAGTGTCAGTTCTGGAGATAATACTGAACACAGATCGTTCGTTTGGCCACAGCAGCCAAAGGTGTGCATTTCTACAGGGAATTTCTCTGTTTTCAGAACCAAATGCAAACTTTACTAATATCCCTGAAAGCCCTCCTTAGACTGATGGTAAGAGTAAACTTCCCACCTTGCAATTCCAGGAATAGAGCTGCTGAGGTTTTCCTGTACCAGCTCCAAAGGGCCAAGACAAACCCTCGTGTTGGTGGTTCCTCCAAAATACTTCAGGAAGAATAGGATGTTTCCATCCACCACTGTATATTGACTCTTGCTATGCTTCTGACCTTAAATCATTTGATGACATCACTTTGTTACTTTGAATCCATGTACAAATAAGCTGTATTTCCACTAGGGAGCATAAAACGGTCCATTTTGACTCACTCTGCAAACTGTTTATGGGTTACTTGCAGCTTTCAGGATTTTTACAAGAGAACATCCACTGTTCATTTCCTGGCTCGGCTCCAACTGGACATGTTAACTTTGCCTAATTTCCAAGACATTTGGTGGGACGGCTTCATAATAGAAGCATGTTTTTCCACCAGGGAACTTATACCACTTTTTTAAAGTCCATTTTTCCCAGACAAATTAAACCTACTTTTTATGAGCTTCTTCTAAAGGGTAGAACAGTAGCTCGCCTTGTTAGATATTAGTGCTTCTGTTCGGAAGGGTGATCGTGTAACTGCAGGGCCTCAGTATTTTACACTTTCTGGAGTTCATTAACCAGAGGCTTCTGTATTTGAACCTGTAACGTTTTAGCTGGACGAGACCCAGAAAGCGAAATCAATCCAGTCCTGTAGCACAGAACTAATTGTCATCATATCCAAATGTGCAAATATACAAGAAGTGTGTAGGAACAGAGGCAGGGGAAAAGTGAGGGCTTTAGTTTTTAGGGTATTATGTTGCCGAAAAGTTTTTACGTGCTTCCTCACTGACATAAAACACAAAATTGAAAATATGTTTCCTATATCAAAATATCTATACAAAATTGACTGGTTTTGTATACCTACATTCATCTAATCAAATGCTTTCCACTTAAGTCATATGTTTGACCACATATTGGGCTGCCAGGAGTTGGAGGAGATTTCTCTTCTTGTCAAAGCTAGTAAAGTCACCGGATAATTCAAGAAGAGAGGCACCTTTTTCCAGGACCTTCTTCCAGCATCAGGCACGTGAGGAGAAAGCAGCACCATGACCCAGCTCCTCCTCACTGCCTTGGAGAGATTAGAGACTCTCTGAGTATTGAACAATCCCTGATGAACTTCTTAAGGAATAGGACAGTATCTGGCCAGAGGGACATCTGCGTGGATTGGCGAGGTCCATGCGCTTGTGCTCCACCTCCCTGGTCCTGTGTCCTGAATGTGATTTTCTGCAAGGAGCCTCATGCCTCAGGGGCTCTGAGGTCTCCTGCCTCCCAGTCATGCCAGTTGTCCAAAGGCCAGCATGCACTGGGGAGCTCAAAGACCCTTCCAGCACTGATTTGCAGAGCACTAGCTAATATCTGTCAGAATTTTTTAACTTCATATAAAGTCTTCTGTAGCCTTTCAAATGACAGTGAAGAGTGGAATCTCCTTCCAGTGACAATATTATTGTACCAATTATCTGGCACGGCAGAGGAAAGCTCTCATCCTTTAATCAGTGCCCTAATTCAATAGTCTTCACAAAAGCGGAGTTTAGCCAAAATCAAATACATGATTCAACTTGGAGACGAAGGGGCTATTAATAGAAATGCAATCATGAAGTTATCTCCCGTTGTGACTTACAGCAGTAGCATATTGGCAGTTTAATTCTTGGAGCAGAAATGAGAGGGTCTATGTCTAATCCGAACAGATCCTTCCTAAATAAATACGACTATATTTAATTCACACACATTTTGAAAACTCCAAGGATGCGTCCAGAGAAGGGCTTTTTTTTAAGGTGTTGCCATATGGTTTTAATTTCTCAGAAATATATAGACTAGCTTGTTCACTGAGAAAGCCGTGCCAAATATGGCATGTAAGATAGCTGAAAATGTAATTTAACATCTAGTCTTCTCCTATAGTGACTCTTTACTAATACAGTGGTAATGCTTCCAACTGGAAAGTCAAAGGAACAGTTAAAGGACGAAATTGGCAATATTTATTATTTACTGGACATGGAAAAAAAATATTTTTTATTTCCTATATTGGTTACACTCATCTGATATCTAATAATTTTGACAACTCTTTTAAAAATGGTAAATAGCATTTGCTGCTGCAGTTAGAAATTGAGCAGAGTTAGGCAAATAAACCACACATATTGAAGGGCATGAAATTTTCTGTGGAAAGATAAAAGCTTAGAACCCAAAATTACTGCACCGGCAATGAAAAGCTGTGGCTACAGTGCCTTAGTTAAATTAATAAAATACAATATTAAGGTTTTCCAGTCAATGCTTTCATGACCACTGACATTCGTATCCTTCTCTCTATCTCTGTTATGTGTTTATTTTTTTGACTCCAGTATGAGTGTACTGGGTAATTAAAAGTGAATCTTACATTAGGGACCACCACTTCAGCAAAACATTTTCTGTGTAACTATAAACTAAAAAGTTGATCCATGTATTTGCCATCACTGTGGTTGGTCCATTTTCACATTATTATTATTTTGTCTCAGAACTCCTGTGTTTATAAAATAGGGACAGAAACACAGACTAAATATAAATCCAATAGTCTTTGCACCAGAGAAGCTAAAAAAAGAAGCATGAATTCAGAATATTCCCAAATATCCTGGAAGGTGCCTAAAGGTTTCTCAGACATAAACTTGAAATAGTTTTTGTCCTTGGGAGGGACTGGGGAGAATTACATATGTCATAAGGATGATAAAATTATTTATGGATTAGTCTGGTGATTTATCCTTGTGGGAGTCTTCAAAGTGAGCATCATCTGTCAGGGCTGGGTGGAGGGAAATCTCACAGGCATGCACGGCATGGATCGGTATATCTACCGGTGCCCTCCCCAAACAAGGCGGTGGTCTTGCTCCTGTTTTCTGCTGAGCTTCACAGACTGTACCAGAATATCTCTGCCAATTTACTGTGGAACAGGGAGAAGGATTTGAGCCAGTTGTTTCTACTTCTGTATGTCATCTACCCCGGGCGAGTGGATTGTGGGTGATGTAGAACCACACAAAAAGAAATGCAGGATGATATACCTCATAAGAAGGTACCAGCTTCTTCAAACATCAAAACCGAAAATCAAACAAAAGAAGTGAGTCTTCTTGAAAAGGAAGAGAAGAAAGAAGAAAAGCCAAAAGGGGAAAATAATAATTATAGGCACAACAGTGACAGCCTTCACAATATGAAGAAAATGGTTCCTGGTACTTTGAAGGGCTCAGGAATGCAGCAAGACAAATTTAAAAGAAAGATTGGGAATTTCACACCCGTGCAAAGAAAACAAAATCATCCCAGGATTTTTTTCCCTACTGCTCAAAGTAGATGGATAGATTGCTGTGGGTTAAGTTGTAGACACGAACCCCAGCACCATTAAAATGATGATAAAACTCTGTCAACTTTATTTCTATGAGGGTCTGAGAGCACTGAGGTCTTGGATGACTCTTTCCGTAACAGTAAAACAGATAATCTATTGTAAAAAAAATGCTAACACACTTCTATTTTTTTTCTACGTTTCCCTTCGCTCTCAGTATCCATCTCAGTATCCATTCGAGCTTTTCCTGCTGAAGTCCTGGATTTTCGTAATGGTTCTAAGGTCTGACCTGCCTATTGCAATTCACCGTGGAGTCCAGAAGGCATGAATGGGTTTTTGAATGAATACTGCAAGACATGTCTAATCCATCATTTCAATTATTTTTTTCCTCTAGACAGTCATTAAGAAAATAGCCCATTACAGCCAAAACTGTTTCTGTAAAACAATTGGATATAGTAAATGCATTTTGAAATGTGCATTTCCTTTATAGAAAGCAAGCATACTGATTGCCCAGATCACTGTATAAATTGGATTATTAGCAATTAGAATATGTGAAGGAAAGATTTGTTTTAAAACATGATTTTATTTATATAAAATTGAGATATTGGCTGTTAATTTCTACAAATTTCCACTGAACCATGATTTAGTGTTATATTTTAATATTTAAAATACACTTATATTTAGAAAGCTAACCTGTTTTCTCACTGGTACACCCACATAATGCCCAGACGCTGAAGTTTTCCCTGCTGAACGCTTATATATCATTCCACGGAGTTCACTGGCATTGCTGGGTGGCTGTCAGGTGAGCAAAATGCCATGTGCATTTTCCACGCTTTTTTACTTTAACTTTGTATTTCAGGCTGGGGGGTACGTGGTGTATTTTGTGCCGTTTTTTCTAAAAGGGGAGATGTGAGCACCCATCGCGGTGGCTGGCGAG
>Ga0181612_120228_pt1 | contig 11249 bp, 10 predicted proteins | sample HoacroProtozoa21_FD_119630 | JGI IMG/M metagenome (GOLD analysis project Ga0181612, IMG submission 119630) | Hoatzin crop microbial communities from Cojedes, Venezuel. Combined Assembly of Gp0051906, Gp0051904, Gp0051908 | reverse complement strand
ATGGAAGCCGGTCTTGAGACCTGTGATATCCGAACGGTTGTCGCTCATCTTCTGGATCTCCTCCAGCACGCTGTTCATCAGCTGCTGGGGATTCTTGAATTCCGCAGTTCTTCTGTTTCTGGAAATATCCAGAATCCGCTTTTCCGCCTGATCCAGATACTCATTGATATCCGTCTGTCCGGCAAAGCCTTCCTCCGCCACGGTTTCCGCAGCTTCGATCATCTTCCGCATGACAGCCTTGTCATGGACAAGGTTCACGTACGCTTTCGTGGAAGCGCTGGTCACTGCAGCCCTGCTTAATTCCGCCAGATACTCATAGCCGCCCACCTGATTCAGCTGTCCGAGATCCACAAGCCTTGTGGCAACAGACGGCATTTCCACGGGGCTTCCCGTATTGTACAGGGAAATCATCGCCTCGCAGATCTTCCGGTTATTCTCCGCAAAGAAATCCTCCGGCACCAGGCCTTCTTCAAAGGCAATCCTGGGTGCGGAAGGATAGACCATCATGGTTCCTAAAAGCGCAGCCTCTGCCTCCAATGCAGAGGGAAGTACTTTCGGCATCAGCCTTCACTCCCCACCAGCTTCACCTTAATGGTGCCGATGACATTCTTATACAGCTCCATTCTCACCTTCGTCACGCCCAGGGACTGGATGGGATTGGTATCCAGAATCTTTCTCTTATCCACATGAATGCCTTCCTGGTTCAGCTTTTCCACAATCTGCTTTGTGGACACGGAACCGAACACTCTTCCTTCTGCGCCGGACTTGACGTTGAAGGTCAGCGTCATGCTTTCCATCTTCTCCGCAAGCGCCTTCGCCTCGGCTTCCTTCTCCGCCTCAATGGCAGCCTCTTCCTTCTTCTGTTCGGAAAGCACCGCAAGGCTTCCTTTCGTCTCCTGTACAGCCAGGCCTCTTGCGATCAGATAGTTTCTCGCATAGCCGTCCGCCACATTGACGATTTCGCCTTTCTTTCCGACTTTCTTCACATCTTCCTTAAGAATCACTTTCATCTTCTGTCACATCTCCCTCTTCATTAAAGTAAATATCAATATTCTCCAGCAGCTCTTCCTTCAGATCTTCGATCTTCATCCTCGGCCTCTGCAGTGCCGCCGCTGTTCTGTGACCGCCGCCGTGCATGTTTTCCATAATCGCCTGCACGTTGATCTTGCCGGCAGACCTTGCACTGACTGCCGTCTCACTGTCCGACGTATTTCCGATGACAAAGGCTGCCTCCACATTCTGAATGCCGAGAAGGCTGTCCGCCACCTGGGACATGATGGATCTTGTCACATACCTGTCCTTCACGCAGGAAATCACAATTCCGCTTGTATACCGCTCCGCATTGTTCATGATCAAAGATTTCAGAGCGAACTCATCGTAGGTATCCTTCAGCCAGGCATTGGCCTTCACCGGATCCGCGCCCAGCTGCCTTAAAGCGGACGCCGCTTCGTAGGTACGGGCACCGGTTCTCACTCTCCACCGGTTGGTATCCACGATCATTCCCGTCAGCATCATTGTGGCGTCCAGTTCCGAAATATCCACATGCTGGGAAACGTAGGAAATCATCTCCGTGAGTAATTCGCATGTACTGGAAGCACCCGCTTCAATGTACACCAGCACAGGCTTGACGCCCATGTCCGTGGCACGTCTGTGATGGTCGATGACCATAATCTTCTTCGCCGCCTCCAGCACCTTGGAGCCGTTGGACTGCTTGATGTTATGATGATCCGTCATGATCACCAGAGTCGAAGGCTGAAGCTGATTCATCGCTTCGCTTTCCGTCACAAAGCTGATTTCATTTTTCAGCTCTTCCGCATTTTCATCCATGGCAGCCTTCAGCTTCTCTTCGATTCCGCCGGTCTTTGCAATAATGCACACCTGCTTATGCAGGGACTTCACCATCTGTGCAAGGCAGATGGCAGAGCCGATGCAGTCAAAGTCCGCTGTCTTATGGCCACAGATAATCACGTTGGAGCTATTGTTCACCAGATCCCTGAAGGAATGGGACATAACCCGGACTCGCACACGGCTTCTCTTTTCCGCCGCTTCGGTATTTCCGCCGAAGAACTTCGGATCCTCTCCCGCCGTCTGCACCGCCACCTGGTCGCCGCCTCTTGTGGAGGCAAGGTCCATCAGTTTGGATGCCATTTCATCCAGCTGTTCAAAGTCTTCTGCGCCTCTGGCAAAAGCCATGGACAATGTAATGGACACGTCCATCTTCTGGGCTGCCTTTCTCACTTTGTTCAGGACGGAGAAATGGTCCGCCGCGATCTTTTCAAACTTATCCTCATCCAGCAAGAGCAGATATTTGTAGTTGTTCAGCCGCTTTGTCAGAATGCCGTTATCATGGCAATACTGGGTCAACGGCGTTCTTACGCCATTGGAAATTGCGGCAGTTTCCGCCTCATCTGCGTACTGGGTGCTTTCCTCATAGTTGTCGAAGGAAGCCATGCCCAGCACAAACCGCTCTTTCTCATACCGCTTTTCCAGCGTCTTTTCCTCCGTCACATCCCGGAAGATGAGAATGGGCGCATCCGCTTTCCGGATGATTTCATAAATCTCGGCGTCCAGTGTCACGGTCACGGAATCCGTTCTGCCGGAAATCAGATCATCCGCCTCCGGAAGCCATGTGAGAAGCTTCTTTCCCACACGGTCGATGCCCCGTTTCTGGAACAGGTCGCTCATCCATGTGATGATATAGTCTTCGTTATAGATGACCATTCCCACACCGCCTGCCAGATACGCTTCCTCTGCCGCCGAGCCAAGTACGGCACGTACGCCCTGGCTCTGTTCTTCGGAAATGTTGTCAAATTCGCTGAAGAGATAAATCATGGCAATGCATTCCGCAAGGAAAATCGCACCTGCCGTGAGAATACTCTTGTTTACGGTCATGTATACGAAACACAGCAGCACCGCCTGCATCACCAGAAGCAGAATGACCACTTTTTTTGTTTTACTGATTTTCTGATGCATGTCCGAAATCTCCTTTCAGAAGCCTGTCATGGAAGTCCGTTGTAATATACAGAAATCCCAGAATCGAATAAATCGGCGAGAGGAAGAACAGAAGCATTAAATCCAGAATCGCCAGAATCACCGGACTCATCTTCGGAAACAGCTCCTTCCCTGCCAGAAGATTTGCAATAAAGCCGAAGAAGGCAAGATAGAACATGCCGAAAGTGCCGATGCTCTGCAGGGCAATCTGCAGGTTTTCGTTCTCCATCGCCCTTGCGCTGACCGTCATATACAGAAGGAACCCTGCCATGCCGAGATACCCTGCCCATTTGGGCGGATAGTAATACTGGATGGGGGAAGCAGGTTCCACGGGGAACCGCAGTCTCTTTAACATCAGTCTCGACACCACATGGGTGATATACCCTTCCATAAGACCGGTGAAGATCGTCGCCACAATCATGCTGGTGCGGATGGTGCGGGAGATCATCGTTTCCGACAAAGCCGTCACGCCTGAGCTTTCAAACACCTCATTCATCATCGTCTGCATCTCCTCAGCTTCTGCGGCAAGGTCGTAGCCGAAGAATGACGCAAACACAAGCATGGTCATAATGTCCGCCACCGCCGCCAGAATCATCGTCCGTATGGTTAATACATGGGCGTCCGTTTTCTTATAGATGCCGGACCCGTAGACAAGTCCGATCAATGACTCCGATCCCACATAAAACATGGTCTGCACGGAGCCGAGAATAAAGCCGAGGATGACCATGGCCGCAAACACCGTCCAGGAATCCTTCATGCCGTATTTGGCGGAATAGAACACCATGGGCAGGGGAAAGAGAAACAATGCCATCCCTTCCAGAAGCCCGCCTGTCTGCCGGTTGATGAGAAGGATCGCTCCCACAATCGCACACATCATGGCGCCGTCCGTCAGTTTTCGAATATTCCGATTCATAAACAACTCAATTCCAAACAGCACAAAAACAAGATTTATGCTGTCCGTCCATTATACCATACTGGCGAAAAAACAACTTCTTTATAATATTAAGGAAGCTTAAAGCAGCCAGGTCATATACAGAGGCAGATATATAAATCCTTCTTCGATTTTAAGGTCTCCCGAATGCAGTATATACGGCTGATCAAGCTGTGTGCTGAATTTCTTCTTGAATTTTCTGAGGGAAGATAATGTGTAATTTGCACTGGACTTCACTTCGATGGGACAGATATTATGCTTATTCGTGATATTGTTCTTTGCGATTAGAAAATCGATTTCCATGCGGTCTTCCTTATTTTCCCTGCTGGAATTGACATAAAAATACAGCTTATGTCCGGAGCTTCTGAGCATCTGCGCCACAATATTTTCCATGATCATTCCCATATTCACTTCCAGCTTGTCGAAAAGAAGCTTCCGATAAACCTGTTCGCTCATAATTTCATTTTCATCAAAGGCATGACTGACAAGAAGACCGGTATCTGCCATATAGCATTTGAAAATACGACGGTCCTGATTCATCCTGAGGCCGTAAGCCGGCTCATATACGTTATAGCAGTTATTGACAATCATTGCGTCCGAAAGCCAGAACAAAGGATCTTTGAATTCATTATAGCGCGCCCCGTCTTTCAATGAGGATAATTTGAAGTGACGGTTCTGGCTTCTCAGCTGATTCGGTATTTCATCAAATATCGCGGCCACCTTAACAGCATCGTCCGCATGTTTCTGAATATCATCCCGGTAAAGAGCCAGAATGCGCCTTTTGATGCGGTCTGTTTCTTCAAAATCATGTGTATCCAAAAATTTCTGAACTGCCTGCGGCATCCCGCCGATAATCAGGTACTGCCGGAAAAGATTCATCGCCTTCCGATGCAGTGCCTGCCCGACGGGAATTCTTTTTTCAAAGCATGCCTGAATGGTTTCAAGCATTGTATCTTCGCCAAGTGCCCATGAAAATTCCTCAAAGTCCATAGGATACATACTGATATGATCTTCTTCCGAAGGGATCAGAATTCCCTCCGTATTCTTTTTGATGGAAATCAGGGATCCTGTTTCCAGATAATCATACCTCCCGTCTGCCACGAGATACTTAATCACACTGCGGGCACGCGGGAACAACTCCACCTCATCAAGAATAATCAAAGTGTCCCGCTCATACAGCTTCACATTAAACAAAGCCGAAAGCTTCAGAAAAAATGTGTCAAGATCTGCGATATCATACAAAAACAGATCTTTCACGTCCTTCGACGCCAGATTGAAATCAATCAGAATGTAACTTTTATATTCCCGTTTTCCAAATTCTTCCACAATAAAGCTCTTGCCGGTACGTCTGGCACCTTCGATTAATAACGCAGACGCTCCTTTGCTTTTATTTTTCCAGTCCAGAAGCTGATCGTAAATCTTTCTTTTCATAGGCGTTCCTCACAAATCGCGATTTTACACAGCTGAATTTTAACACAAATCAAGATTTTTATTTGGCGTATTTCTACACTTTTCGTGATTTTCATGCAAAAAAGCATCTGTTCCATGAGAAACAGACACTTTCATCCCCTTGCCCTCCCTCACCAAAGGCATCGGTGTCCGGGAATAACCGTAAACTATCATTCATGCGGATGTGCGTTGTCGGGACGTTACAATTCTCGGGAGTCGAACCCGGGCCTGTCCTCGGCCGACCCAATCCGGTTGCGGACTCATTCTCAGCCGCAGAGATGACACCCGCCTGCCTCAGGCTACCATCTAAAAGATAGATTTTATCTTTACTTTTCAATCAGATCTGTGGTCCAGTTGGCTGCCTGCAGACTATTGTCCAGCTCACGCAGCTTCTTGGAGAGATTGTCAGCCTTCTTCTGCAATGACTTCACATCCACCGCAGAAAGAATCTTAATCTCCGTTCTTGTATAACGGTCCGCTCTTGCGGAGGCTCTGTCAATCAGATTCCGGTAGCCGCTGAGCTGGACGTTCAGCGCATCCTTCTCCGCAATCATTTCCGTCAGGCTCTTTCCGTCCACCACCGTCTCGCAGTTGGTATGGTTGATCTCTGCCATCAAAACCGCCAGCCTTTTCACAGCACTGTCGAATTCCTTCAGAAGATCATTGGGATCTTCCGCAGGCTCCTCTCCCTCCTGCACCAGTGCATTGTTCATCATGCGTGTTTTCAGTTCTTCGATCTTTCTGTTCAGATCCGCTCTTTCCTGCAGTGCTTCCGCCAGTTTCATAATCAGTACCTTTCTTTAATCCTTTCCTCTTGTACAATTCGCCGCATCCACGGCAATCACAATCAGTAATACATCCAGCGCGTCTTCATCCCGCACTGTTTCAATTTCGTAAATATCCGTCATGGAAATAATCTTCTTATGGATGGACGCAATGTCCTGAATCACATAGTTCCATTCCATGACGCTTCCTTTCAGATACCATTTCTTCCAGGAGATGTCATATCTGGGCCCTAAAAAGGAAATCCTTTTCGTAACGCATCCGATGTACTTCCCCTTTTTGTATACATCGAACTTGGGCATCACCCTTATTTTTCTCTCACGTACTGCCGCTATGCTTTTTCCCGTGGAATCATAAATCTTCAGATAATGCCCCCATGACAGCTGTCCTCTCACCGTATAGGCTGTATTTCCATTCTCGTCATAGACGTTATAGCTGTCAAGCCAGGAGAAGATTTTCTGCCTGATCCAGAGCTTCATTCTTCTTCCTCCAATAACATCTGCAGCATCCGTTCCCTGTGGTTTATGAAATTTCTCATGGCAGTCACCGATTCCGTGTCTTCCCATTCCACAGGCTGAATGCCCTCTTCCGAAAATTCCAGAAGCTGTGCCCCGGGGATTCCCAAAAGAATCGGAGAATGGGTGGCGATGATGAACTGGGAACCTGCCTTTGCTTTCTCATAGATATAAATCAGCAGTGTCATCTGCCTTTGGGGAGATAAAGCCGCCTCCGGCTCATCCATGAGATAGAGACCGTCTTTCCCGTACCGCTGCAGGAAATCCAGAAAGCTTTCCCCATGGGATTTCAGATGATAATCCTGCAGGTCATATTCCTGTTTTGCCACGGTTGCCACATTGAAGAAACTTTCCGCCCGGAAGAAATACCCGTCACCCTTTCTCCGGAAGCCTTTGTACAGAACCAAAGCATCATTCAAAGAACTGACATCCGAAGCAGTGGAGAAGTTGTAGTTGGCAGTACCGCCTTCCCCGTTGAATCCCGAAGCCACAGCCAGCGCTTCCAGCAATGTGGATTTTCCTGTGCCGTTTTCTCCGCAGAATATGGTGATATGCCTTTCAAACCGCATTTCCGATAAACCTGAAAATGCCGGAATGTCCTCCAGCCAGAAATCATCTGTCAGCTTGTCCCATTCAATGCGGAAGCCCTGCAGAAACAGGTCTTCGCTTGTTTTACTTGCCATGTCTTTATGATAGCAGAACGCAAATAAAAAATAACATATAAAAGACAAGTATGAATAATCTTAAACAACAATTAAAATTCATAGCAGTCAAACAGCCTGTATAATAGAATCCATGAAACAGAAAAGAAAAGTCATACGGATTCTGGCTGTGATCACATTGCTCTTCACAACCCTGATTCCCGTCAAAGCAATGGAATACCCTGACACCGTCAGTGAGAATGTTTATGTACTGGATTACGACAACGGACAGGTTCTCATGGACAAAGGCGGAGAAGAAAGAATCTATCCCGCTTCCATGACGAAGCTGATGACCGCACTGCTCTTTGCGGAAAACACCACCGACTGGAACGATACGCTGGAAATTACCGGGGAAATGCTGGAGGGGCTGGCAGAGGCCAATGCCTCGGTAGCCGGCTGGAGCGAAGGAACGGTGCTGGACCGCAATTCCGTTCTCCATGGGATTCTGGTGGTATCCGGTGCGGATGCGGTGAACTGTGCCGCCATCTCAGTATCAGGATCCGTCGAAGCGTTTGTGGATCTGATGAACGAAAAAGCTTCTCAATTGGGTATGACAAATACCCACTTCGTCAACCCCACAGGCCTTCATGACGATGATCATTATTCCACATGCAAAGATATTGCGATTCTATTGCAAAACTGTCTCTCCAACGAGAAGATCAAGGAAGTCCTTTCCACGGAAACCTTCACCGACACAATCGGCCTGACCATGACAAACACATGGAAAAAAGCCCTGATAAACGGCGGCTATACTGTGCCGGGACTGCTTGGCGGAAAGACAGGATATACCAATACCGCAGGACACTGCTTTGCGTCCTTCGGAGAACTGAACGGGATGAAGATCATCTGTGTCACAGCAGCCGCCCATACATCCATGTACAGCAATGACCATCTGCTGGATGCGCAAACCATCTATACATGGCTGGAAAACAACTGCCAGAGGACAAAGGTATTAAAGGGAGAAGAGGAGCTGAAGACCATTACCGTCAAGCGCCTGTTTGATGAAGAAACCATCACCGTCATCTCTCCCGCAGACTATGAAATGGACGTCTTCGAAGACTCCTCCCTTTCCATTGAGACAGACCTGCCCAATGTGGTGGAAATCAGATCCAAAGCACAGACCATCGAAGGCACTGTCTATGTGAAAGACGACAATGAAACCGTCTATTCCACACCCATCACCATCACGATTCCAAGGGAAGAAAGCTTCTTCCAGAGAATCATCCTGAGGGTGCAGGAATTCTTTGAATAAGAAAAAACCTGATACGGAGATCAGAGATCAATGTATCAGGTTTTCTTTTACCCTTTCCCGCACTCTCATGTTTTCGTCCACCACAAGACCGCCGAACGTCAGATGATAATGCATCTGCATTTTCCCGTTGACGAAGGTTCCTTCTTCCACCGTACCGCTATACGCAGTTCTGCCGAATTCCGGATCGGAATTATTCTGCATCATTCACAGCGCAGGCAAATACAATTGAACCATCCTGCGCCTTCACAAGCATCAGGAAAGGTCTGTCCAGCGTGAAGTCCCTTTCCTCCGGTTCCGTCATTGCCGCACCGCTTAACATCATCGTAAAGGCAGCGCCTTCAATGCCCTTCTCATCCATCTTCAGAACCGCATGATGTTCCGCACTGTCCAAAGACGCATTGTCGGATAAAGCACTGAGGTCGGAAAGATCGGTAATCCCCATCTGTTCCATCACGGAAAGAAGATCCTGACTTCCTTCCACTTCCACCTTCGGAATGTTCTGATGGATCACATAATAGGTACCGCTGTCGTTATATTTTCCCATTAAAATTCCTTCCATGATTTCGGACTCCGCCGCTTCCTTTAAAGACATGCCTTCCGGCGGAAGCACAAACATCACAGAACCCGCTTCCGAAAGACCCTTGTACCGGACAGTGAATCCCTCCGCCTCATAAAGACTTCCTTTCTCTGTTAAATGCATCATCTCCACTTCCGCATCCCCGTTCAATCCATGAAATGTTTCCGTGGAAGTCTCTGACTCCTCAAACTCTTCCATCCAGCTGTTACGGTAATACACTGCCGTACATAAAGCGGCGGTAATACTGGAATCCAGGGAAATATGATTCACGCTGTCCTTCAGAAGATTTCCTGTGGCTTCATTCAGCCAGTCATGAAGCGTATTGTTCATCTCCGATGAACCTAAATCTCCGATATAAGAAGACATGTGATACGTATCTCTAAGCACTGTCAGACAGTCATCTTTGAATGTTTCATTTTCATTTAAGAACAGTGCACCGGAAAGCCTGCTTGTAAAGAGAGGCATTTCAAAATCATTGGAAAGATACACCGCACTTACCGCAGCACGAAGTGTTTCCAAATCCATTCCCATCGCATCCAGAATCTGACTTCTCGTATTCCCATCCGCACACTCCGCAATAGAACCGAAAGCCATCAGAAGATTCAAAGGAGAAAACACACTGTTCCCTTCCTCCTCCACCATACAGGCGATCAGCTTTGCATAGAACGGCGTCAGAGTCTCTTTATATTCCAGCGACGCATCCCTTTTCTCATAGTAATCCGTCATCCAGTCATAATATTCATCAGACTCCACATACTCCTCCACATCCATTTCCACCGCTTCGCTCTTCTCAGCCTCATATGCGGCAGAGACGCTGCCGGAGGAGCCGCAGCCCGAACAGAGGAGAAGATTCACAACGACCGTTATTTTCCAAATGTTTCCGAAATTGAGTTTCTTCATCTTCCGCTCACCCCGCATTTCTCACACATGCCGCAAAAACCAGAGAACCGTCATCCGCCTTCACAAACATCAGATACGGACGGTCCAGGATAAAATCCTTCTCCACAAGCTCTGCGGTTTCCAAAGCCGCCTCATCCCAGGACATCACCGTATAGGCAGCCCCTTCAATTCCCTCTTCATCCATCTTCAGAAGCGCCGCATGTTCGGCACTGGACAGCACCACCGGCTGATCCGTGAGATTGGAAAGATCATCCATGTCAGTAATCCCAAGCTTCTCCATCACCGGAATCAGATCCGTATTCTGATGCACCTCCGTCTTCGGAATGCCTTCATTCACCATATACGGATGCCAGTCCAGAGAATTATTCAGAAGCGTGTCATACAGTTCAGAGGAAGAAAGAACATCTTCCATCTTTACACCCTCATTGGGAAGCACAAACCACACATTCCCGTAATTCACAAACTCACACTTCGCAGTGAAAAGATCATTCTCCACAAGCGCTCCTTCCTCTGTTCTGTGCATCATGGAAACAGTCGTATCACCGTTTTCCCCATGGAACGTCTCTTCCGTGGTCAGGCTTTCCTCAAAAGACTCCTGCCAGGAATTCTTATAATACAGTCCCGTCATTAACATCAGTGCAGTACGCTCACTGCTTTCCACCTTCGACACGTCATCTTTCAGAAGATTATTCGTCGCCTCATTCAGCCATTTCTGAATTGCGGAATTCATCGAATCACTGCCCATCTTCCCTGATACGGAAGACATGTAATACGTATCCTTCAACGTTTCAAGACACCCGTCCTTCCATGCCAGATCCTCCTTCAGAAACAGTGCCCCACTGAGCCTGCTGGTATACAGAGGATTCTCCGTATCATTGGAGGCATAAAGTGCCGGAACCATATTCCTCAAAGTTTCAAGATCAACACCCAGCGCCTCCAGAACCTCACGCCTCGTATCACCATCCGCACACTCCGCAAATGCGCCGAAGGCCATAAAGAGATTCAGCGGAGAAAACACTGCATTCTCATTTCCCTCCAGCATCAAGGGCACAATCTTCTCATAATAGGAACGAAGATCAGTTGTGTACGCTTGCGACGCTGTTCTGAGTGCCTCATGTTCTTCATTCCATTTTGAATAGGCGGAAGAACT
>Ga0181612_110845_pt1 | contig 11249 bp, 6 predicted proteins | sample HoacroProtozoa21_FD_119630 | JGI IMG/M metagenome (GOLD analysis project Ga0181612, IMG submission 119630) | Hoatzin crop microbial communities from Cojedes, Venezuel. Combined Assembly of Gp0051906, Gp0051904, Gp0051908 | reverse complement strand
TCACAGAATCACAGAATCACAGAATAGTAGGGGTTGGAAGGGACCTCTGTGGGTCATCTAGTCCAACCCTCCTGCCGAAGCAGGGTCACCTACAGTAGGCTGCACAGGACCTTGTCCAGGTGGGTCTTGAATATCTCCAGAGAAGGAGACTCCACAACCTCCCTGGGCAGCCTGTTCCAGTGCTCCATCACCCTCAGAGGGAAGAAGTTCTTCCTCATGTTCAGACGGAACTTCCTGTGCCTCAGTTTGTGCCCATTGCTCTGGAGATAGACAGGTACTATCAGGTCAGGAAGAGTAACTGTGTTTCTCAAGGTCTTCCTCACTGAACAAAGGCCACAAACAATCCATTCTTAAGACTGGGAAGCAAAATGTGTAAATTTGGGTATTTTTGGGTTTTTTTAGCTCCTTGTGACTACTTTTTGTGTCATGCTGTTCAGTAATAACTAAATAGAAGTCCTGCTGATGACTTCTGTATTGAATATAGATTATCAGTCCAAGGCTGATGTGGATAATCATATTTTGGTAAGAAATAGCTGTTATCTTATTACCTTGAGAAGAGATATCTTTGTCCGTACTTATTCACTACTGAGGTACATGTATGTCAGGTTTCCTAGGAAAAGATGCTAGAGATGAGGTTGCCCAGATTCCTCGATTTTTTTTAAGTTATCTCTGATTGCTAAAAATATGTTAGGCAGCTGCCCAGTCAGATAGAGAAGGGGAGAGCAGATCTATATGTTTTAATAATCCATAGATCCAAAACTGACCTACATATAAATTGTACCTATTATATTGGGAACTTTTGTCTGTGCTCTGGCTGACATATGACTCTTCTACACACTCCTACTAGCAAAAAACTCTGGGCTTGTTAATGTTCTGTAGACCATTATTTATTTTCAGGAACACCTCACATGTAGTTAATGTCCCTGAATGATTAGCTGTGAGAAGTGTGTGGACATGGGACAAGTTTGAACGAAGTACACCATTTGTTATCTTTGGCATCAAAGTAGGGGGTTTATTTGCTGAATAGGTTTGTGAGATCATGCAATACTCAAAATAAACTCTCCCTACAGGATTAAATATAACTTTTAATTGTTATGTAGCTGATATAATATCCTAATCAACATCTTATCTTGGATTTATAGAAATGTTATTATAAACACACAGCTTTAACCTTCATTGATTTCAAGGACTCTGTCATTATCCCATTTTCCAGGGTGAGGTGATTTCTAATTACTGAGCATTCTGGTGCTTAATTTCATGTGACAAGCTTGAAACTAATAGATAAATGGTCTCACTTCATTCTAAGGACAAAATCATTGGTAGAAAATAGAAAAGGTGGAGAAAAGACATTTGATAGAAAAGTCTACAGAGAGTACATAGAAACACATATATTTCACACAGCAAAATATGATTTAAAGAAAGCTCACCTACAATTTACTGTTAGGTCACCAAGAATCTCCTTCTGTGTGATTTTTTTTTTAGCACTGTGATAATTTCATCTTTTTAGCCAAATGTCTAAACACAAGGCACACTGCACCAATAGGAGTTTTATTATTCATTGGGGTATTTTCTTCTTACCCCTGACTATTTGTTTTGAAGAAGATATGTGGATTATAATCTCAAAATGTCATTTCTTTCTCTGTCATAGTACTGTACCTTCTAAGGTAAGCTACCCACATAGTCCCACAATGAATACTTGCTTTTTTGCTACTGATGTCAAACTTCTTTACTACCCTTTTTATAGCATTATTTTGCTAGGGTGTTTTAAGGACATGCTAAGTGGCTTACCTGCCCTGAAATGATTAGGCAGGGGTAAAGATACCTAAAGATACCTGTTACTGGGCTGTCAGTGATGAAGGAGATGAGAACTTTGAAGTAAGCCTTTGTCTTTCTGAAAACACACACAAACTTTCTTTTTTTTTTCTATAACCAGCAAGATCTTTTGAAAATCTAGTTTTTGAAAGTTCCATTTCGCAGCAGATACATAGCCAAAAATGGAATCTGTCAAAACAGGGTTTGTCTACCCAAGCCTATCTCATTCTCATCCACCATTGCCATTACAATGGCAGCCAAGTGTCATGTACTTAGCCCATGCAGCACTTGTTACTCCAAGTACAGATTTTCATCAGTGGAAAATAAAGCCAGATGAACAACAATCAAGGCTTTTTGTGGCAGTTAAAAAAACTCTTGTTTTTTCTTTCCCCTCTACCCATGAGCAGCTGTGTTTGAAACAGCTGGCCAGCCTCATCTTAAAAGAGTCTTGGGGACTATTCATGTCATGCTTTTCATTTTAAGAATTCAGCTATAGCACTAAATAGCAAAGTTGGGGATGCCAAATTAAAGAGTAAATTCCTGTTCTGACTTGATATCTCTGCAGATGTCAGCCCTTACAAAACTGCACTCTTACCTGATCCACTCCTCAAGTGCCTTGCAATCAAGACAGTGTCATTGATCTCTGTCCCACCTCAACATCTACTGTGTGACATTACAGAATGCTAAATCTACAGTGCCATGGCCCAATGGGGGTCAAAAGGACAGACACACACAAAAGAAAATATGAAATAAATTATTGACCGAAGTGTTATACCCTCTGTTGTACATGAAGTTAACAGCAAAATAACACAGTTGTACAGGAAAATCCTCTGAGAATTCATCAGGCTGAATAATCTCTTTGCCTAGGAGAAATACCTCCTTACAAGGGACTCTGGTTTAGTAAGTCAGGTTTAGTCTCTGTATTCATCTGGTGTCTTTCTTAACCTTACCTTTATGAAGATGGTTTCATGGTATATTGCAATGGAATTCTGTAGGTGCCTTGGAATTAGTGGAACATCAGCAAGGAACCTCTTCTAGTATGTATTACAAAAACTCTAATTCCATAAACATCAGTTTAGTGTTTAAGAACTCCTGGAAGATATACCAATGCTTTATCAGCTGATAAAAATATACCAGCTGGAAAAAGTCCATAGATGTGGTAGGCGTACATATCCTTGAATTATCTAGATGAACTGAAAACACTTTGAATTCCTTTAGTAAGGACAATAATGCGCCCTTTCTGAAAAAAAAATCCTTTTATATCAATATTTTTATCCTTTCCCTCTAGTTGTTGCATCATAGGAAGAGAGAACAGAAAGTGAACGCACAGTTCTTAAATACCACAAAGAGTTCTGGTTTTGTTCCTTCCCAGCTATCAAATATTTCCTGGATTTTCTACTAGTGGTGTAGAGAATGGACTTTGTGATCAAAATGAGATGTTTTTCTTCAGAGAGAAAGGGGCTTGTTATTTCCTGAGAGCTAGCAGAGTTACTGCTGTAGCTTGAGGGCCTGAGAGAGAGACAGATTCATTCCTGTGTCTGTCTCATCATATTTCAGGTATCTATACAGGGTCCTGCAGTTCACTGCAGAAAAAAGCCACCATGGAACTTCACGTGCTGGGAGTCCCAAATGCTCAAAAATAACTTGTCTAGCAAATTATGTAATGCTAACAATGTATTGATAATAGTCTCCAACAGATGTCTAACCTGTACCGACAAAGAACAGGAACGCTAGCAACTGATAGCTATGTGAGCTGTTCCTTTAGCTCAGATGTTGATGACTGTATGTTTTTTGTTGCTGAAAGTCAAGTAGGTGATTCCTGCTGAGCCCGATACAGGTATGCATACAGCCAGCAGCTATTCACTGTACTAGACTTCGACACATTTTTATGTGCTGTACTCTTTGCATATATGCAATTAATGTTACAGAAATGTAGACATCCCCCCCCCAGCAGCAGGCAAGACCCTTTCCTACATCGAGACCATGCTCAGTGCGGGGGTGGGGGATGCGTGTGTGTGTGTATGAGCATTAGCAGAATCTTGAGCACGACTTGTGTTTGCTATTAATCATTCATCTTTGTGCTGAATCTTAAAAAGGAAGTAGACTCTACAATGATTTGTCCTTAGGTAGTGGGCCCTTGCATTAGCATTCAGAGCCTACGCAGGTTGTCTAGGCTTTCTAGACAGTGCAAGGTTACAGCAAAGATGTGCCCATGCTATGTATCTCAGAGAGAGGGGAGCAAGAGCCGAGTACTGTAGTAACATGGTATTCGGCTGACTGTCTAAAGGAATTCAACACAGCCAACATAATAAAGAAGAAGTCTCTGGAAATAGGACTGGCCAGCACACAGTTACTGAGAGCTGTCCAAAGAACAGGAGATGCTGAATGTGGTCATGTTGAAGCTACTCCTCAAGAAAGTGCTCCCTTCCATTGATGAATCTGGAGGTCATCTCCAGAGGGCTGAGATGATTTCACTCATTTCTTTGTAAAGCATAGCTGCCAAAGGAAGAGGTCACTTTAAGGAAATATTCCTCTCCTACTCAGCACTTCACAGTATCTCTGTAAATAAATCACTCTGGCACAGAAAACACAGAATAATTTTCATTTTCTGCTTCAGGTTTTTAAAACCTTCATTGTTTCCCATGCTTTGAACACAAAGGGCTAGGGTCAATGTTGAAAAAATGATCAAATTTTCAAGCATTCCCCCCAGGTTTTACTTCAAAATTATTATCCAAATAAATGAGCCAGAGGGACGCTACAGGCGAAGTAGTGTTCAGTGATTCTGGCAGAATCACTGATGGATCACACAGTAGTTGGATAAGAGCTCCTTTTATTGACTTTGTTGTAGTAAGGAGCCATAGATTCAGCAGCACATCTATCCCTTTAAATAAAAAAAAATGCATTACTTCTGAAAATGCATTACTCTGTCTCCATATGTATATAAAGCAAGTTCCATATCTGCATTTCAGATGTGATTGAAGTGATTCCTGTGTATAATACTTTTAATATGCACATATCAGCATGCACAGGCATGTGCAGACAGATACTAAAGTGCTTCAGGATGTTTTGAAATAAGAGGCATGTTACTAATGTATTGTTAGTAAAGACTTTTTCCCACAATCTTATTTGTACAATGCTCATTTTTAAGCCATGTCTTTAGTTTTCCATTGTGATTAAACTAGGTGGCTATTTAACTACAAAATGGCACAGTGTTAATGCTCAGCACTATTCATTAATAAAACATGCATATGTATGTTTAACTGTAAGTGCTGAAGTACTGCATTTAGTTTTTGTAATGTGCAACCCAGAGTTTGATCAGACCTAAAATCTTTAATGCGGACTCTGATTTTGATTAGTGGCACTTACACACTGAGGCAGAGACATTTTGTATTACGTGATCTACTTTTTAACTCCATTTGGCATAAAGGTAGAATCTTTTTTCCTTGCATAAAAAAAACGTAAATCAGGTAAGAATTGATTATATTTGTTCTTTTAATGAAGTAAGATAGTGGATTTCTGACTAATGCATTGGAAAGTATTTATGTAATAGAGAGTCCTGCCATCATAAATCACTTTGTGGTGAATACAACAATTTTTTATTGGAGGTCACCAGAGTTAGCAGCAAAATCAATTCAAATCAAATCATACAGCTGCTGTATACATCAGAAGACTGCAAAGGAATTCATACACTTACATATTCACTCACCATGCATGCCTAAATTAAATATTAACAGTTTGCATGTAGAGGTCTTGCATTACAGCCAGTTAATATACTTTTATGCCAAGCAGTCCAGGTACCTGTTCAATAGAGACCAGATGGAGTTTACATTTCAAAAAGTAAACTGCGTCCTGTCAGCTAAAGAATACATTGATAGTGTTTTCCACTATAGAGACTGGGACCCAGTTTAGAAAACGTGATGAATTGCTCTCACAGCTAAAATACATCTTTTGGCGAGAGAAGTTCAGTTCCAAACTTCTAAACATTTTTTCATGTTGTCTATATTAATACTCACAGACCAAAATTCCTGCAGTGGGTGTTGTTGAAGCCATTTCTGCTTCCTCTACAGCTCAAGTTCAGAGTCTGCTCTCATAATTATGTTTAATGAGCAAATTCTAAAATACAAGTACATTTTCCTTCTTTTGTTTTGACAGAACCTGGCATGAGGATACATTGCTCAGAGACATAGAATGATGGGTCTTAAACTTCTGTTTTTGTCAATACAACCAGCGCAGTTCTCTGAAACTGAAAACTCCTATGTAGTTATGAGGCAAAAACTAAAAAAGCCTGTTTCTTCTGACATCCTGTTTTCCTCTGGCAAAAACAAATGGACGTTTACTATTCAGTCCCTCCAAAGAAAAGGATTATCATGTATGTTTGCCTTTTATTCCCTGCTTTCTCTTCTTTTATGTGGTAGTAATTGACGCAAATTCTCAAACAAATAAGTTTCTTGGAAGGTTTTAGTGCTTCTGGTTTGAAATTACTTGAAGTCTCTTGTGACTGCCTGGACTCAGGACTCCAGAAGAGATGATCCCGTTAGAAAAGTAGCAAGATAGAAGAGCAGAAGACCTGTGGGACTGATTTATGTCCTCCAGGATCTTATGGTTAGTTCGTACATCAAAGTGTTGGTGAATGATAAAGGACATAGGACACTCGATGGGAAACCTCTGAGTAAAACAACAACAAAAAGTTTAAAGCACCATCTCCTCAGCAGCAGAAATACCACTCATTGTGATGCTCTAACGGAGAAGATTTCCTCTAACATTTATGAGCATCTGTTATACGGAGGATGCCCCTAGGTTCCTAGATGTGCAAGAGGGAACCTATTTATGCTGTGTGTCCTGCCTACCACCATGACACAGTTTATCAGCATTAAGGTAAAAATTCCATCTTGGTTGTGCTAAGTTCAACAGCAATGTGGCTGCATTCTCCATATCGATGAACACTGTGAAATTAAAACCCCAACCATTTCCATGCTGATTTTCACAAACTCTTTGCAAACCAAGGCAAAGGGTTATTGTTACAAAGGCTACATGTTGAAAGCCACCTAATACATGATGCATTGTTTGACTGAGAGAAACTTGAGGAAAGAGCCAATCTCACCAAGCCACTTCATACTAAACCATCAGTGTCTTCGGGATCACGTGAGTGGTTTGTGGCTCCGCAGTGGTCACAGACTTACAGCCTGGCATACTGCTGCTGACACTACTGAAGATAAGCCAATGCCTTCCAGCGTGTATATTTTCAGAACTTAATTGTTGGTTTATGTATCAGTAATATTGTAGACCTTCTAAATCATGTACTTGGTTAACAGAACAGTTTCTGAGCAGGTATCATTCTGAAGTGTTTTGTTCAAAGTATAAGCTATAAACTAATTATAATGTCAAACAGATTAACAGTTTGTCAGTTCCTGGCCATAGAACTACAGGACATATTTAACAAGTCAGTGATCTAAATTTAAAAGCACAAACTCCAGTCAAATGGACTAAATATAAGCCTTTTCCTGGGTTCTGCAATTGTGTAAATGTAATTAAACAATAGTCACTTGGTGAATTAAAAAAATCAAGAGCCCAGTCCACATTTTCCTTACTCTTTTTAATGATTTAAGCTTCAAATCATGTACAAGGGACATTGGGAAAAAAACCCTACTCTTTATTTACACCTGTGTAGCTCCATTTGGCCCGGCGCCTGATATGCCATGAACAAAACAGAACCACTTTTTATTGGGCTGTGGCCCCTTGAGCACAGTAGTACAATGCAATGGGAAGGAGCAATATAAACCTAGCTGAAGAAAATCTAAAACACATTCCTGAGACCTATAGACCTGCATGAATTAAACAAATTCACTTTCATGTGTGCTAGATACTTCCTTATGTTTCATGTCACAAGAGATACACACCACCAACTATTAATACCATAAATACTTTGAGTCAACATAGATCAGGCTAATCTTCAAATTTCTGAGGTATTTAGTAATAATGTAAATGAACTCTTCCTTTCAGAAGCTAATAATGATTATATAATTATATATTATGAATTATAAATTTATATATTTTGTATCTTTTTTACATAAATATAACAAAGTTATAAATTATAAATTTATAGATCATAAATTATATATTACAAATTATATAATGAGGCACCTAAATAAGGTTTCAGCACCAATATATGATAGACATGTATTTGTTTCATCTTAAACAATTACAATGGGTGTACCTTTTCATTCAATCATTGTTAACCCCTAAACTCCTGCTTTACTTGTAAGTTGTGATGTTCCATAGACTGAGAGAAAAAATTGCATTTCGAAATATGCAGTTAAAAATACTGTAACACAGGAATAAGCAAGAGGCCTACAGGAAGCTGACTAATGGAGTGGTTCCTTGCATATATGAATACCCAGTTTGGTGCAGGCTGAAACCTCACTATTGTACATCACTTCAGCAAAAGGCTAGTTCTTAATGCTAGAATTAACTGCTATGAAACATTCATAACTTGCAATCTTCTTTTTTGTGTTTTACTGGAAAAACCACTCCTGATGTTTTCTGCTGTAACACATTAAATTTAATGTAACTGAACTTGATTCTGCAAAGTGGGTAGGCAGTATTTCCTGTGCTAAATTTACCTCTAACAGAGAGGTTGCTCAGACTCAACCAATATAACTCACCATATGATGCATTATTCACAGTAGTGAATTTATTCTTAATCCCATCAGCTTTATCTCCAAAGAAATGGGATGGTCCTTTTGAGAAAAACTAATGTTCGTTAAAACTATGCTAGTAATTGCCATGAAAAGCATGGATTGAAAGTTTGTAAATCTTTCCTTCAAAACTGGGATTAATTTTTCTCACCTTCACATGACACTGTTCTCTCAGGTTTATTTTGGCCCATTTAATCTTGCTTAGTGCTTCTATCACTTATTTTCAAGAAGGAACTTATAGAAACACGTAATAATTTTGCTTTTCCTCAATGTGCATTGCACTGCAAAACAGAGCACAAAACATGCCAAGTTTTGCAGGGTGCAAAACATTATTACATACTGCAATCTTTTTCTATTAAAGCTATGAGACTTTTTGCTACATGAAGACTTCATTTTTCTCAGAGTGGATTATCAATCCTTTTTCAGTCTGTCACCACTTACCACACTTTAATTAGAGATGATTGTTATTTCCAGGTTATATGGGTAAGGTTATGGGTAGTAAGATTCAAAATATAGTTATTGCTAATGACATTATGACACAAAAATCTAGGAAATACAATTTTAAATATATAGCTGGGATTTAACAAAGCTGAAACAGTTTGAATGGTGATATTGTCTGCGATATAGAATTAAGAGCTCAAAGACTCAGCCAGTATCAGCACGCCCACCACACCAGATAATTCACAAAGACAGAATACTTGAAAGAAAATTTGCATTTCAGATAGGGCAAATTCATAAATACCCTAGATACGAGGAAAGTCACAGAGAAAAAAGGCCCATTGTCATCAGTAAAGGGAAACTGTGGACTGGCGTGGGGCACCTTTCTGGCAAACCTGTTCCCTCAGCTTGAGATGCTAGGCCCTGACAGCCAGGTCACTCTGGGTTTTTGTCAAAATGGATCCTGCTTTCAAGCTCTGCTCAGTTCAGTGTCTTTGCAAAAGCCCAGAAAGATGCTTGTGGTATTTGGGATGTAGGTGACGGAGCAAAGCCCAGCACCCAAGCATGTCCAAATTCAAGACTGAAGGTTCGTACGACCAACAAAGGCAATATAGATATGTCTGGTTTTCTTGAAGAAAAGATGGGTTATTGTCATAGGAGACCCTCTTCCGAGGCTAACAGAAGGTGCAATATGCTGACCAGACCCACTTAGGGAAGTCTGCTTCCTCCCTGGGGCCTGGATTAAAGATGTGATGAGGAAACTTCCTACCCTGGTACGGCCATCGAATTATCATTGCTTTGTCATGTAGGCAGTGATGAAGTTGCAATAAGAAGTCCAAGGGCCAGCAAGACAGACTTCAGGGCTGTAGGAAGACTGATTAAGGGATCAGGATCACAAGCAGTGTTCTCTATCCTTCCAATTGCAGGGAATGACGAGGGAAGGAACGGGAAGAGCCAGCAGATCAACAACTGCCTCCAAGACTGGTGTCGCCACCAAAATTTTGTGATTTTCTGATCATGGGTCTCTCTACCCAGCACAGGCCTGCTGGTGACAGACAGGGTACACCTGTCTCAGAGGGGGAAAAGATTCTTTGCGAAGGAGTTAGCAGGGCTCATTGAAAGAGCTTTAAATAAGATTTGAAGCGAGAAAGGTATAAAACCAGGCTCACTAGAGATAAGCCTGGGGTTGGTATGCCACTGTTTGAGGGACGGTGGGCTAGTGAGGTCCTTCGGTTTGCTCCGTGATGCACTGAGCTCACTGGAGCACATTTGAAATGTTCCTGTAGTAGCGCACACAACACCCTAGCCATCTCAGTGGAGGCAGAGGATAGATGGAGATCCACATGGCAACAAAGATGCAAGGGTTGTTGCAGTGTTAGAAAGCACACAAGTGTCTGAAAACAGTCACATAGGAATTAGGACTTCTCCCCCCCCCTCACAAAAAAAGTGGCGGGATCAATAGCCCAACTGAAGTACATCTACACCAATGCATGCAGCATGGGCAACAAATAGGATGAGCTGGAAGCCACTGTGCAGCTGGAAATCTATGATATAGTTGCAATCACAGAAACATGGTGGGATGACTCACACAACTGGAATGCTGCAATGGATAGCCATAAACTTTTCAGAAGGGATATGCAAGGAAGGAGAGGTGGTGGAGTAGCCCTGTATTTTAGGGAGAGTTTTGGCTGTCTAAAGCTTGACAATGACAATGAAAGGGTCAACTGTCTATGGGGAAGATTCAGGGGAAAGGCCAACAAGGCAGGTATCATGGTGGGAGTCTCTTGTAGACCACCCAGCCAGGATGAAGAGACAGATGAAATGTTCTATAAGCAGCTGGGAGAAATCTCGTGATCACTGGGGGACTTCAATTCACTGTATGTCTGCTGGAAGTACGGTACAGCAGAGAGGAAACTGTCTAGGAGGTTACTGGAGTGTGTGGAAGATAATTTCCTAACACGGTGAGTGAGTCAGCTAGGGAAGGCACTCCACTGGACCTGTTGTTTGTGAACAGAGAAGGACTTGTGGGTGATGTTATGGTTGGAGGCCATCTTGAGCACAGCAATCGTGAAATAATAGAGTTTTTGATTCTCAGAGAATTCGATTATCAGAGAAGGAGGGGGATTAGTGGAACTGCTAACTTGGACTTCCGGAGGACAAACTTTAGCCTGTTTAGGTGTTCCCTAGGGCTCAGTATTAGGGTCAGTTCTGATTAATACCTTTATCAATGATCTGGATGAGGGGATTGCACCCTCAGTAAGTTTGCAGATGACACCAAGCGGGGCGGCAGTGTCGATCTGCTCG
>Ga0181612_101787_pt1 | contig 11249 bp, 3 predicted proteins | sample HoacroProtozoa21_FD_119630 | JGI IMG/M metagenome (GOLD analysis project Ga0181612, IMG submission 119630) | Hoatzin crop microbial communities from Cojedes, Venezuel. Combined Assembly of Gp0051906, Gp0051904, Gp0051908 | reverse complement strand
TTTTCTTCATTAAAAAACATTACTATGTTTGAAACTCAAAGAAAGCCAGAGAAAATGAACTTTCTCCTTGAGAATTATTGTGGCAATTTATCTTTTTTTTTTTTTAAGGCATGTTTAACATTAAAATACATATTTGCTAAAATTTTTCTGAAATATTTTTACAGATTTTTTCAAAAATGATTTTTAAATCCTTCCTTTACCAATACCCTTAACAACTGTAGTCAAAAGGAAAACTAACTATATTTTGAGTTTAAAATGAAAACAGTTTCTGAATTGTGAAATGCTAGCAGAAATGTTTCCACAAGGAAGTCAGGAGCTCTATACAATAATGGAGTCGTCAAAAGGGACCTAGAGGGATCAGGAAACCTCATGTCACTGAGAAACAAGCTACTTCCAGCTATTCCTCTGGGTTCTGGTTTCTCTTTATGCAGACTTTTTCCAAAACCTTCTGGGGCTAGCACAATTACAGCTGAGAATCTGAGATTTCTTAATATCTAAAATGAGGTTTAATGCAATGGAAACACAAAGCAGAATGAAAAGAAGCGCAGAGGTAGAAAATACTGGGAAACAGAGCCTGATTTTTCGAAAGCTTACTAGGTACTCTCCCAAATTCTTTAATATGATGAAAACAGAAGTTCTTGCATTTGTGAATTCAGCTTTCCAAATCTGAGCAGTTGCACCATATGATGTCCAACATAAAATCAGGTGCATCCAGAGGCAGAGCACGAGGAGCTCTGCCCCAGGGCCGTGCTCAGGAAAGGGGGATGTCCAGAAGAGACAGCAACAGCAGCAATTAGCTGAACCACAAGCCACAAGTTTAGCATCCCCACCCTCAGAACAGAGGACATGAGGGAGAGGTAAGGCGGGCTACAACCCAAATGAATTCACTGATCACTATAGACAATACTAAGCCAAAGTTCTCCAGACTTTCAAATTTCACTGACTGAAACCAAAGGGGATCAGCACGGCTGTAACGTGTTTTTGCTCTTGAGCACGTGTCTGGCCAAGCCTCTGTGGGATCGAGCACAACCAGGCAACTCACCCTTATTCACAGACAGCCCGGCCTATGGCCAAAGCAACGTGTCTCGTGGCAGTTCAGAAGTAATTTATTATTAATTTTAATGGTTTATATTTAATATACTACAAATCTCTGTAAAGAACTAACATGATGGCCAAACCCAAAATGGATTTAAAAAAGAAAGCTTCGGGACTGTCATTAACTGAATGACAAACAGCTTGCAATATTAGAGGACAAATAGTAGCTATGAACTTGCTACATCACTGAAACAGCAGGAGCGATGAGAGGCAGGCATTCTGCACTTCTGAAAGCAGGAATATTTTGTCACACTGTCATCAGATACAATTTCTGATGTATAGTTAAATAACCTTTACTTTCATCCCTCCAGTGTAAAAGATGAAAATCTTTTAAAAGCGAGAGTCCCAAAGAAATGTAAATACAGTGTATTCACTACTGACATTTCAAAAGATTTTGCCCCACCAGCGGAGACAGCTATTCTCTATTATCAGGTTTCCTGTCAGTCATGTTGATTAAAGTTGATAAATACTGCAAGCCACTTGGGGTAGGCTAAAGGACACAAAAGAAAAATGTAACTTATTTGAAAAGGACCACATTTCTTGGAAAACAAAAAGCAGACCATATTTGCCAGCATTTCTCAAGTTCAATAAAACCTAGTTCTATTATTATAAAGAAAAAATTAATTTTCCTAGATGTAGTACATACTTATATACATGCATGGACAAAGCAGTGTGATATTGAAAAGTTAGCACAGTTTCTCTGTAGTCGCACGCTATTATGTTTATCGAACTTGGGCAATAAATGAAAATTTACTAGACCAGCTGTTGAAATTTGGGGTCCAGTAATAGTTACATCCTACGGGAACATGAGTCCAAGTGCATCAGGAACACTGGGATGTGTTTTCCAAGACTAAGGTGTCAGTTCAGAAAGCAAACAGCTCTTGAAAGCATGCCATATATTCTCTATAGATGTTTAATATGCAAAAGACAGAGATCAGTTTGATATAACTCCTAGGGTCAAATCAGTTCTAAAGATTCTTCTGATTGCTATTGCAGTTGCATATGCATTATTTTTAATCTTCTAAAAGTCTTCAGCAGAAGTAGCTATTAATTTCAGAATTAATATTAGAAAATCATTGATTTCTGTTTATTATCAAGGCAAGGAAAAGGAGCAACGCTCTCACAAAATGAACTACGGATAGAAAAAGCTAACTTTTTTTCTTTTTTTTAATTACAAAGAAGCAAAAAAATGTTGTGGTAAAATAGTGAAAAAATCTGGAAGAAAAGTAAAGCCTGAATCCAGGAATACTTTGTCAATTATGAGCTTCCATTAAACATCTGTGGAGATACTTACACCAATGTAGCGGAGCATGTGAATGTCCAGGAGCAAGAACTTTAAATCACAAAAAATTCTCCATGAAAACTGGTCTCCTTGTCTTGTCAAATTTTCCAGAAGGATAGCTTTATAACTTGACTGAATATTGTAATTAGATTAGTAGAAATGAGAAGACAGCAGAACCTAATTTGGATTTCTTAAAAAGAAAACCAAAAAAACAACCACTTGAGAGAAAGCTGAAAGTTTCTGTATGAGAGGAGGAATGAAACCCCTAGTAATTTAATTAAATTTTTTTAGTTAAGAAAAAAAATCTTCCATTTATAATAAATGATTAATTAAATTCACTATGTGGCTATAAAAGTATTTGATGACCCACACATTCTTGGCTAATAACATGAACTCTACTGCCAGTGGAATATATGGATTTAAACTCATAGAGGTTTTTTAAAAGGCCTGCAGAGCCTTAAGAAAATGAAAATTATGTGGGTTTGGAAATTGTGAACTAAGCCAAGTTTGCACTAGTATTTTAAGAACATCATGCATGCATTTACCTTTCTGAGCTCATTGTTTAACTATATATTTCCTACAGCAGCTGGAGTAGTTGAAAATTTAATGCAATAAAACTACACTAAATTTTTGACAAACCGTAAAAGAAAGAAATCCAGTCCCACTCCTGTATTTCTTTGGCACAAAGCTGAGGGTTTTTTATAATGAGATTCTTTTTAAAGTGCACAGGGTGCAAAAATGAGTGCGCCTATTTAAGAATCTCTGTCTACCACCACAGAAATATAGCTAACTGAGAAAACCAGTATACCTTTTACAGCAATTTTAATACAGCTATCTTGGGTCTACTTGTTTGTTCAGATGCTTATCCATCATAAAATCACACTGCACAGAATCTAATTACAAACCCTGATGAGAGTTCTACATACGTGGCTAACTATGCCATTATAATTAATTTAGTCAGAAAACCATTATGTGTTAACAGAGGATAAGACTCTTTTATAAATTCTGACATTTTCCTTAGGTTTTAAAGAGTTCTTAATAAAGAAACATAGTATGATGCAGCAATATAAAGATGGTCAAGATCACATTTTGCACAGACTTTTCTTTATTCCCTTTTAAAATTAATTAGATATTTAACACAGTAGTCTAGAGTTTTTAGGGTTTTCATACCATAATTTAGTTCGTGAAGTTGTAATGAGAAACACCTGATGACTATCGCGAACTGAAAATGGTGATAGCCCTCTTGCAGATTTTAGATGAGGCAAAGGGGATGACCCCATGACTCCTTAAATCAATAGAAGCCACAGCAGGAAAAGAAATTACTTCAAGCTATTTGAGCCTAGATTATCACATATTTTTAATATAAACTAATGTGAACTATATTAGCAATGGTAACAAGATTTTATTTGCTCAGGATTTCCTACATGCAAGATGTTTCTAGACGAAACTGGTAGCTTACACAGCTCTTGACTCTTTATTGTTTATTTGGCAAATTCATTTTCATGTAAAAAGCTAGATGATTTTTTCTGAACTAGAATATAGAAAAAAGAAGACAGAAAATTTCAGTGCTGCAAGCTAGTAGTCTACCAAAATAGCTTAAACCATTCATATCACAGCAGCAATATGAAGAGCACCTTGAGTGTTCAGAAGCAATTACGACAGTGATAACTGCAGATGAAATGAAGCAAAATGTGAAAAATTTATCTTCATGTACACTTTTCTACATAACAGAATGGCCTCCATTTATCTTACTTCTTTTTCTGTTAGACTGATTAGCTTAACTGGCTTCAGAAGCAAAATATGAATGAGCTGACAAATTGTTCCCTTCGACTTTCGCACAGTCCAAGAGTAAATACTAGATTTAACATTTAATCATTTAAAACAGCAGATATGGCTACAAGTTCAGATGTGAATATATTAAGCCAAATGTGCTGTCAAGAGGAGTTTTACCTTTTACGCATACCTTAAATGCATTATGAGGATAAACAGGTATCAGCACCTTAATTTTATCCTACATATGACCTTTTATCCTACATATGACCCTACTGAATTCAAACACAGGAAAAAAAAGGAACTCTTTTGTTGTTTAACATTAGAAAACACAGATGTTTAAGGAAAAAGAAGAAAACCTCTTAGTGCAGAGCATAGTAGATGTAAAAATATAAGCCCAAGCCTTTGCCCTACTCACCTTTGCCTCCAGTTACCTACAATTACTCATCTGGATTTTAGAAATACTTGGCCTATCATCACCTGCCTTTATTTTTAAGAACAATGTCTTTGAGGACTCCATGCATACATCTATTAGTCATATCTTTGGAGACAGCAGTTCAAATAAATCCTGATTACGTCCACAGAAAAACAAACATCATAGCCTCATGCCGATACCTGGCAAGTAGTGGCTGCATCACTTCACATAAGAATCATTAAAAAGAAATCATCAGTTTGCCCAAGATGGGTTTTAGGGATGCATTTAATTCATGACTGCTTTAATGGCAGTATAATTTCTGTGCGCTTTATTTTGAGACATCTCAAAAGACCTCATCAGGTGAACTTTATAGCTCTTAGAAATTCAGATTTTTTTCAGAGATAGTCTCAAGTACAAACACAAAGATGTTCAAAATCCTTTCTGTCTCAGGAAGATCTTCACCTTCTGTTTACATTATGATATACAGTTTTATAGGCTGCTTCATTTCTTTTAAAATTTTTGCATGTGTTTCAGACACAGAATTGTGTGTAATATTATATATCTAAACACTTTTAGTCAGCTTTTGACTGCAGTTTTCAACCTTCTCATTGGTCAGTCGAACACAAAAAATGAACGCCTCCTACTCCATGCAGTCTTCAACAGGTATGAATCCTTAGGTTTGGCATCGTCTTGTAATTTCTGTAGTCCTTCTAACACACCCAAACTACATTTGATTGAAAATCATGGTAAGTTTTACTAGCATATAGTTTGTATGTCCAGATTGTTGGTGATACCGTTCTTTATTTATCATCCCTAGCATCTGAACTACCAAAGAGTTAAACCTTCTAATACTCTTTTCCTGGCTGGCTAAGAATCTTTTAAAAAAAGGGTTTGGTTGCAACCCTATTCCTGCAATCCCTCATGCATTGTCAAAAGAGCTATTAAAAACCTGTTACTGTTACAGAAATCTACAGTCTATTCTGGAATGCTCTGGAGCTATGCCTTGAATTTAACTTACAAAAGATGCGTTCTGGTCTGATGGCTCCAGCCTATGGTTTTCTGTATTATAAACTGAATATTCTTTTTCTGTTTTAGACATTTTAATCTCAACTCCCACATGAGCACTGGAAACTGGGCTGACCGTACAGATATTTTCCAGGCCTGTGTTCATTTCCTTCCACTGTATCTTGCTTGTCCAACTGCTGCTCTTTTTGATCTCTTGCTATTTTCATTCACTTCCCCTGAAATTCTTTTCCCTGACATTTTTAGTTTCTGCAATCTGATATTAAAAAACACAGTCAAACCTGTCTCATGCCCCCTTGTACAGTCTGACTTTTAATATATGTGTACAGATCTCTCCCTTCCAAAGCTGTTCAAAGGGGAACTCTTCATGAGGCAGTGCGGTCCAGAGGCCATCCAGGCAGCACGGGGAGGAGGAGGCTGGAGCTCCGTTCCAGCTGACCTACCCTGCAAGCAACCTTTAGGAAATGATCTTTTACCCTTCTGACTTAGCGTGCCTGTCTTGAGGATCTTTTCTGTAAATCTTCAGGGACCTCCATTGTATGCTTTTTTATTTTCACTCAGAGTTTGTACATTGTTTAGCACAGAGAGCCCATGATCTTAGTTAAGGCCCATAAGTGTTACTGGGCTGAAGCACCGAGGGAACTGTGCTATAAACAGAGAGGATACTTTTGTTCCAAAATGAAGCAGACTCTGTACCATCTTCACAGAATGCACCTAATTGAGGACTTTTTTTTTCACAAGTGATATCTTGTTCAAAAAATTTGTACAACATTACTTCTGTAATGAGCTCAAAAGAAAGCTATTTCAACAAATATGCATGCACACATGTTCAAGATTCCACCCCCCTCCCCCCTTTTTTTTCTATTTTAATGAGGGCTTCCTTTTATGCAGATCAGCTTCTTCTTCTGGAACCTACAACACAACATACAAAAGCTGATTTGCGGGACAGGCAGCAAATAGATTCCCAGTGAGCCCTGAATTAGCTTACTGCACTGCCAGGCATCACCACCACTGCTGTACTCAGGAGGGAAACCAAGTTCTGCTCATGCACAAGCAGCCGCTGTACTGGTGACTTGCTGGGGCATCAATAGCCTGCCATTAGGAGACAACAAAAAATACACAGACAGATACTATGGGGAAAAGGCGACTGCATTCAGTTCTCCTCTTCCCTTCCTACTTCCCAGCATCTGTGAAGAAGTTCTGGGTTATGCCAGCAGCAGTATTGATTAAGCATGACTTACTAAACTATACTTAACATATGTAAGATTCCTAGACTCTGTATTTTTATCATAAAAGGTAGACAATTCCATGTACATACTGCTATCTCAAATGTCCGCAAGAGCTGAACTAGCTCACTACTCCTAAAAACAAGATCACTCTGACAGCTGAGAGCCTGATTGCCTAAATGAAATTGTGAGTTTAAGAACAATATATTTCCTCATATTTGTTTTTTATACATCTACTTTCAGATTTCCATCTGGACAGATATTTATACTACTGACACTATATGAAGAACTTCTACTCATTAATCAATGGCTTTATACTTTCCACTGATGCAGTAAATAGGGGCCACTATTACAGAGTAAGTGTTGTATTTATCAGAGTTTTCCAGTGACAGACTAATTCAGTCAAGAACTGGATTAAGGTCACACTGAAAATCCTTAATCACTAAATTATCGTAGCCACAAAGTGAAGGTGCTGAATGAAATTAAAAGAACTATCAAAATAGCAATATCCTATTGAGAGACTAAAAAAAAAAAGATCGGCTAAAGTAAAAATTTTGAATTTTTAGAGGGGTGTTAATTTTTTTTTAGAAAAAAGGAATTCACCCCCCTTGACATATCACCAATCTTCTGTAAATACAATCAGTGAGGAAAATCCATTCATACTAGGTTTTATATCAAAATGTTGCTACCATCATAGCCAAAACATATGAGGGTTTTTAAATTGTTTTACAGTTTTTACTGCCTAAATCTATTTTTCTATATAAAAATTACTTTTTCTTTGTGTTGCTATGAAACAATCTTTTGTTGTGAATACAAAAGAATTACAAATTAAAACAAAATATACATTTAGGAAAGAATATTTTTTGAAATTAGACTCATTTTTTACTTTTTTGACATTTTATAAAATGCTTTCTTACTTAAAATGTTACTGTAATTACTTAGAGATTCTTCAGAGAATTCCTATTAAAGTATTATTTTATAATAATACTTTGCTCTTGGTCATATTTCTTTACAGATATCAGAAATAGTAAGAAAAAGTTTTCCAGCCCAAAGCTATGTGTTTGAAATTTTCCACAATGAATATATTGTATTTTATATCAGTACAGCTGATAACGATATCATCTGAGAGCTTTTCTTCACTCACTCAGGTTCATATTTAATAGGCATCAGAGATCATAGAAGTTTTATGATATAAATGCAATAGATTATGAAATGAACTGAAATTACCGATGTTAGAAATTAATTACACCTTTATAGCAGAGACTCTTGAGGTAAAAAAATTTAAGCAGGACACGATGTAATGGAAAAACATAAATTCTGTATGCACTAAAAATGCATATGAATAATGTCTTCAATATGCTCTTATATTCGTCTAAAATGAGAGCAAACAAAGTAATACATTTTCTAGAGAGGCTTAACATTATAGTTTCCTTGAGAATACTAAATTTATCTTTAACCTGTTTTCTCCAGTTATACTTGTTGATGTGAATTGGAAAAAGATGAGAAATCCTCAGATTAGCTTTTACATCATTTTTGTGGTCCCAAGACAAGAAAAGCAAGGCAGGGTGCTTTCCTGCTTTATTCCCAAATAAAAAGGTATATAATGTATATTAATCTATAGTGTATATAATGAAATATGAATATGTTTGTCAAGACTTGAAAAGTGAATGTTGAAATGAAGCCACTTTTTGTGATAAATGGTGATATGAAGAATGTGTAGGAATTAGCAAAGCAGAAGAAAGCTTTAACATGCTGATAGCCTTGCTCTTTTCCTAAGTTAGTGAACCTCAGTAACTTTATAGCTTAAAGGCACCCGAAACCCCTTATCTGTTTACTGTAAAAGCACATGTAGAAGCCTTATGGCAACACAGCCTCCCTGGTCTTCCGGGTATGAGAAAAACCTTTTCCTGATAAATCTCCCCTGCAACTTACTGGGACTATAGCTCCAGCCACAGCTCTTCCACCAGCAGCTCTCCAGATCCTCTCCAGTGCCAGTTTCCAAATGAAACCTTTTGCTTATGCCTATGAACAACAGAAAAACAGAAAAAATCTATTAATTTAATTTCTGGAGAATAGAGGTCCAAAGGAAGAAGCAAAGAATGGATAGCTTTAGCACCACTTCTTCCTACAGCTAAAAAATGAAACCAAACGTAATGTAGCGGAAAATATGATTAGGATTACCTGTAAACGACTTTGTCCGAAGTGTGCTGTAGTCAACCAAATTTACAAGGTATGTCACAGAGGAGAGATGGAGATTTTGTGTAGGTCAGGCTTGTTAAAGAGATCAGCATTAAAATCACAGCAGAGAGTTCTTTAGATCCTGGACTATGCTGGACTTCAGCTATATTAAATCCAAGCAGAGCAGTAACAGGAATACATCTTAGATCTAAGGAATAATATCAAAACCACTAAGATTTAACATATAGTTAGCTCAACTCCAACTTCAAGAATATAAATATATAACATAAATACGTTATTCTATACATTGTGATTCCAGCTTAAATACGAAAGAGCATTAAAGGATACCGGCCTTATTCTATGTCCTTTAGAGCATAAGAGAAAAATGAATGCTGATTTGCATGCTGTTAGGTAAACGAGGTATGTCTATGAAGAAATACAAAGTCATTTTATAAATCCTTTCTTTTTTGTTGAAGAAAAATTTTGCCAATATTGTGGCAACAATAAGTCCCATGTCCGGAAGGCACACAGAAACAGTGCTGTACACAGACTGCACGTCAACTCACAGAGCAGAATAGGCGCAAGAGCTGTTCTGGAGGCAGAGCCAATAGCCTGCCCTCCAACCCACACAACAAGCGCTGGACAGCACGTGCATCACTGTAGTTTACAGGACATTCAAGGTCCCATAGCTGCTTTCAAGGAGCTCAAAGAATAAGCCATGTCAAGACCTGTACTCCCAGGAGATCACTTTAGTCGTAGCGCTGTCTGCAAAACAGGCACAAAAGGAGTTCTCAGAAGGCAGCACAATGAAATAGTATTTGAAGGAATACTGACTCGCTGTGCTGAGGTGCTTACATTGCAATTACCAACCTGATGAGTGAACAGCCAAGCTTGGATCAGTCAGGGGGCTGTCAGATATGCAGAGTCTCCAGCAGTAGGTGGATTGAAGTTCTTTCCAAACATTCAGTTCTCAGTAGCAGCTGAACATCCTGTTGGCATACTACCAAGGTTAATAATTATTGCTTTTTATAAGTATTTTCACTGCTAACCTTCTACCTCTATTTTTCTCCCCATCCTGTCAGTAAAGTAGAACACAGATGGAACAAAAAGTGATGTAAACTAATTTTAGTTTTAAGTGGGCATTTTCCAACACCCTTCAGAATACTTAATAGCCAAGCAAATATGGAATACAATTTTTAAATTAATTGAAGCTTGTCCTTCTAATGAATCAATTGGAAAACATTTGGAAAAATGGAATTATGCCTTGCTTTCCTAGATGAAGATGGCCAATGATAAAGTAATGTCTCACTAAAAAATTTCTTTTGCTTTTAATTTCTTCCAGCCCAGGTGACTGAAAAGTAACTCAAAGTCTACAATATGTCTTGTGGCCTTAGAGAAATGTAAAAGTTCAGCATTAATAAGGAAATATGATAGTCTAATTGAGAGAAGCTTTTAACACAGCAAGCTGATTATTTTAGAAATTTTCTCATCTACATAGTCTCCTGCAAGAAATCAGTTTTCAAAATGAAAATGAACACAGGATGATCAAATATTTTTACATGCAGAACATCACAGTGAACTTCTGCTAATAGGATTTCATTCATGTAATAGAATGACTTATTGTCTCCCATGTTGAATGCGTGCTCTAAGATAGGGACTGTGTTTGCAGACAAGAAAATCTGGACTTCATATATAGGAATTATTTTGTAGCTGTGTGCCTATTTTTGCCTACATAAAAAAATCACACCAAATAACCAAATATGGGGCTCAAGTAATTTAATGGATTTTTTTAAAGCATTACAAATTTTAGCAACTTTCTTTCAAAACATATGCAGCCCAGCGACTAAAAAGAAAACTATTCTCTAGGAATGACATAATGCCATAGCAGAAATCTTAACACTGGGGAAAACCAAATGGTTATAGAAAAGATGCAACCCTGATGAAGTATTTCACAGCAGAATGCCTGTTAATGGTTCTAGAGAGTAAGCACATCTGTTGCAAATTAATAGAAAATTGTTCATCTACAATCCTTGTAATTCAAACAAACAAATAGTTTTGATTGTTGCTCTAGTTTGCTTAATGCATTGTATTAATAAGCATACGCTACACAGTTAACCTGGTTGAAATCCATGGCTCTGAGCCGTTAAGGCCATAAAAATAACCAATAAACCATAATACTCCATAATATTCTCCAAGCCAAACAGAATTATCTTGAAGCATCAAGACTTAGAATGTTTAGTTTTACTACTTCTATAAACTG
>Ga0181612_144290_pt1 | contig 11250 bp, 8 predicted proteins | sample HoacroProtozoa21_FD_119630 | JGI IMG/M metagenome (GOLD analysis project Ga0181612, IMG submission 119630) | Hoatzin crop microbial communities from Cojedes, Venezuel. Combined Assembly of Gp0051906, Gp0051904, Gp0051908 | reverse complement strand
GCAGGTGCTAGGTCTCCCATGGGCAATGCGGGAGTGAAGGAGGAAGAGGATGGATGGGTAGCGATGAGGCTCAGCTCGTGGAGGTCTAAGGTGTGGATCCATTCTTTGCCATGCACACACGCTGCCTCGCACGGCTCTAACACAGCCTCTAGGTCTTCCCACAGCCTTGGGCAGTGCCTCCTCCCTCCTAAAACCCAGCTCAAAGAATTGTGCCACTCTTTGCCCTTGTGTGTAGCAAGCAGAGCCCCGGATGGATGCCAGCCAGCAGAGAACCGTGCTAGACACCACGTCGTAGCATGCAGGACTCCCCGTCCCTCGGCAAAACTGAGCCAGACATCACGTACTACAAGTATAAAGAGTACAATAAGCAACACCTTAAAAAAAAGGAACTAAGACCACACTGAGTGCTTAATTCAGTGATCTGCATTGTCGCTCCTGCTGTACAGCTGGAGAACATTAAACAGCTCGTACGTGTGCACACAATTGCACAACACGCGGCACAGCCAGAAACGGGGCTGCACGTGTTATCTAAGAAGCATTAACCTTCAAAAAAATCGCCTTAATCACATTAAGTGGTTATGAGAAGTTAGCAGGTCTTGAGAAATATATCGAAAGGGCCCGTACCTTCAATTACCTATCTACAGTCTGTGTTAGGTTGCTACGGTGTGTACTGCATTACGCTGGTGCAGGAGAATTAAGCAAAACGCAGCTGAGGAAGAGAGATATAGAAGGAAGATGAAGTAACCATTTTTCATCCTACAATTTGAAGAAAAGGGAAGAAAAAAAGGCAGCAACTTACTTGTAACATACCATATATGTCTACAATACTCTCCAAGGCAAAAAGATGTAAAAAGTTTGTAATGAGGTTTCATTAGTCAGGATCAGATGACAGTCTGTGGTCTGATTAGAGCCGCACCAAAACTTCACTCGGCTGGTGCTCACAAAGTTAGTTTGAATCACAGTTTAGGTGAAAGCTTTCTACTTTATATTAAACCCTGGCAATACAAGCGTAGTCAAGCGCTGCACGTAAGCTGAGGAGCAGGTAACTGATGGCTGGAAGGAACGTAACTTATCCAAACACTCTGAATGGGGCTAACGCAGCCATCTGATTACATCCTTCAACAGAAACACAGAAAACAAGAAGGACAAAACACTGAAGACTGGTAGCTGAAGAAAAAGAAGGATAATTCACTTGAGGAACATGTGAGGCAACAGAGACAAGCACAAAAAAAAGCTTTATGTAAAGAGTAAGTTTTCAAGAGGAACTGCAGAGCTGATCCAAGGGCCCTGGAAGGCAATAGAAGATCTTCTGTTGACTTCAACGGGGTTTGGATCGGCTTTGGAAATGGAGGGGAAGGGCCTGGGGCTGGCACGGAGAGGCAGGTTGTGGGGAGGCTGGAATGCAGCTACGAATAGACGGAGGAAGCAAACAGGAGCTTAGAGCTGGAATGCAGATACAAACAGAACCGTGTGGCTTTTGCATGTCTGAGAAAAATAATCTTCAAGCCGGCTTGGGCTGAAGCTTGGGGAAAAGAAAATGGAGGCAGGCAGGTCAGAGTTTGAGCTGAACCAACAGACCCATGGTAACCCAGCTACTTATCTGTCTGTAGTAGCTATATAGACTTCCTTACTGTTGTGGCTGAGTATCTATCTACCTATCTATCTATCTATCTCTCTACTGAAGTGCAGGGGAAACAGACACCTATGCTGTTTACACACTCCTGACCATTCCCATTCGGTGCATTCGTACCTTTGCAAACCTGGTTCAAAGTGAACTTTAGCACAAGGCAGAAGCAGAGAAGTGATTTGAATCCAGTTTTTCCCTAGGCTCAGCCTAGTGCCTCAGGATACAACTGTCATTTTGCTTTTAATACTCAGTTTAACCTCACACGGACAGGATTTGTGCAGACCCTTGGTCTAGGGGTGAAGTTCACCCTTCTCTGCTTCCTTCTTCTAATTAAGCAGATAGCATTTAAGAATACCAATAATCTAGCTACTAAATGTTGAGACAAACTTGTCATCCAGTTTTACTCCCCCGCAAATATGAAAACTGCTCACTTAGACATTGCACAATCGTTAAGGGGTTTCAAAAATTCAGAAGCAGCTTTCCTGTCAGCTGAGACCTCGCAGATACCTCTCTGACTACCTCCGGGGGAAGAAGCTCCAGTCAGACTATTACAGAATCGCTGAAGCAAGGGCAGAAACATCAAATGCTTCTCAAATCACAGAAGGAAATTATGCCCAATTCCCTTTCAAGTCTACCCAAGACCTTCACCACATCACATTCCCTTCTTCATGCCAGGTCTTTGTCGGGATGTTGTGTCTATTCATACAGTAACTCTCCTTCATATACTATTTGGAAGTGCAGCTTATTAAGAACATTAGCTTAGGAGATTGGCGGGGTCAGTTCATGGTTTTCAAGTGCGTCACACAGAGAATGAGCTGAGATAAATGCTTGGATAGCAGCCACTCATTTTTAAAACCAGTTGTTCACAGTTATTTTTGTTAATTATTTTTGTAAGGCAAAGATGCAGTCCAAGAATGCGCGGCTTATTTCTATTCATCTAACATCTCAAATACTAAATTGCCTACCTTTTAGACTAAGCTTTGTCTTTACAGAACTAAAAAGGCACCGACGTAAATCAAACCACACAACTCCTCTCCGATGTTCGCTGTGACTGAATCGGACACCTCGGCAGGGTCTGCTCAAACCCTTTCCAACGGCGCTTCATGAATTCTTTGATGAAGGGCTCTGTCATAATCCAGGCTGGCGACACGGTTCGCTGTGCTGTGTGACTTCACTTACAGCAAGGAGGCTTGCTCTGTCGCCAAGCTACAGTGTCCCCCAGAAGTCCCTAGCAAAAAGCATTCCTGTCCTGGGAGTGCCAGGCTGCAGCTCTGTCCTGGGAAGGCTCAGCTCCCACGGCGCTGGGAGGAGGTAGAAGGTCCATCTAGAAAGATGTCTTTTGTCAGAGCACAGTGCTAGCTAAAATTAGTGCGATTATAATAGCAGATGGGAGATTAACATTGACCTGAGTTATCATAACGTTGCTGCAGGCTCACCAGAACTCCTGGGTTTCAGTCACACAGCGGAGAAGAGGTTTGATGGCAGTTATCAGGACTCTGGCTGACAGATGCCCTTTGCCTCTCTCAGGCCCTCTTCCTGCTCCACGGGCTCTCAAACGCTTGCAGAGACTGTTCAAACCCAACTTCACTCATGAAGAACGAGGTGTTTGCACTAGCACATCTCAGAGCAGGCTGGGAGGCCAGACAATATGTGGGGTCTATGCTTACTCTTGTGAAGGAGTATTTTACGCTGCCGTGTCCCCAGTAGAAATGTCGTGCTACTGCCAAAGCAGAGCATACCCTGCAGCAGACCAGAATAAATGATCCATAAAACACATCTGCTGAAGGAAGACCCAAGAGCTAAACGGCAAGAAAAGCTGTACAATGGGCTTGTAGGTGCATCCAGCCCAGCATCCCTCAGAGCAACAGAAGCCAAAGCAACATCACTGGGGCACAGTACTGGCACCTGGGGTGATGGGAGGGTATTCTGCCCTCAGCCCCCGTCACCTACGCCACTGCAAAGCGATGCTAAGGGACAGGAAGCTGTCCTGCTCCTGTTCAGCAACGTTCTGCATCCTTTTTAAAATCACTTTGCCTCACTGTAAATGGCTAAACAAAACGAAGACACAGGAATAATCAGGCTCTTATCTTACAGTCAGGTTTTACTATTAAATAACAAGTTCTACCCTGAAGTTGATTATTGCAATCAGCATTGCAGATAAATTGTTAGTAATTACTACCGTTATATCCTTAAAGAAAGCTCAGAGCTCACTTGTTGGTAGCTCCCAATCTGTCCCAGAATATCTGGAGATTTAGTAAAACCTAAGAGGAAAGTTTGTATTTACAATTTCAGATTTCAACATTAAAAAAATCAGACCACTTTTCAACATATACCTGAGACAGAAATAGTTATCCAATAACAGTTACATTGGAAGTGTGCAATTTTGTTATTTATGGCAGTAAAAATTCTCCTGAAGATTTACATATCTTTATTTATAAAAGAATGTAATAAAATAATATATATTACTGTGTAATGTGTATTGCTAATATAAATTTTTATTCATAAACTGCAGTATACAGCACGATCCATTCTAGTTCTGTGTACTCTGTAGTAACTATTCTAATCTATGAAAAGTTAAACTTCTGTAAAGCAGCTCGGTATTGATAGCTGTGACCCTGAGAAGCACATAGCACTACTTTATTACAACTGGCTAAGTCAATGTGATAAGACAGATTTTTAGAATATTATTTGACTGATATCACCATGATTGCTCACTTGTCTGCATCCCCTTTTATCCAGACAGTATGACATGAACTTCAAAAGCAAACATTACTAATACAGCTGGAAGGGGCAGAGAAGGATCTACTCCGTGTTTATACCGCAGATATGATTCACAGATGCAGAATGCCATGTGCCTTTACTGGTGCTCTACACCCTTCCCTCCCGTACAGACCACACGGTGATCAGCAAGAACTGAAACACACGCTGAACCCCAGCTCTGCGTACCTGTGTTACCCTAAACCTCTTCAATACTTCTCCATTCCTTGAGCCGCCAGTGGTGCCCACTGGTTCTATGGTTTCTATTTGACCAGCCACACTAGAGAAAGACAAAAGCAGGACCACTCCGATCTCCCTCCTCCTTTCTTTTCTTTTTCCTGATGAACAGTTTTTGGGACCTCATTCCAAAGGAGTAATCAATATATCACAATTCGTGTGACATTAACTAACCAGCAGGAACTTCCGCTTGCTGTAACACACTGTGACTTGAAAATTGTGCAACACCTTTAGTAAACACTTCCTCATATAGGAAGAAGAATAAAGCTGAGCAGCTCCCTCGCTCTCATTCACTGCCCAGGAGAGGGCTGCTCAAACCAGAGGCAGCCTGGGAACCCAGCTTGCCCAGACTACGGGGACCACTGCCAGACAAGGGCAACTAAGATGACTCACGCACTTCTCATTTTGGTCATTTTGCTACGTTTTCTCCAACAAGGTATGTCGCCTTTTGTTTAATCCTTTATCAGTGGTTGCTATGGATAACCTTGTACAGCTTTTATGAATTTTTAATCATTAACATGTAGATAGTACTGAAGAACAGTCAATTGAAGCCATTGGAAAGAAATGTTTTTGCTGAAGTTAGAGGTTTGTTTCTTTCGCTTGCTGTTCAAAGCAATTATCTAAAATTCTCTAGGTAGAGAATTACTTGTGTGAAAACTGGCCATAGATTGCCTACAGACCCAGAACCGGTTAGTTCTGTGAGCCAGTTAAGAAAGCAGTTCCCCTGCAAGTGAGCAGACAATTTATCCGATTGGGACTGCTTCTTACACTGACAGCATTTTGGCCTTAGAAGAAAAGACTTTTCTTTGAATTCAGCTAATGACACTACCTGAATTAAAATAGTTAGCACCCTTGCCTGTGTGACACTCCAGATTAGCAGTATTCACATGACTTAACAGACCACACTTTTTTTTTTCCACATGCATTTTTTTCTTATAATTCATGTCAACAGGGAACAGATTTTTTTCAGAGCTTGGCATGCACAAGCATGCACAGGTTTTATATACGTAATTAGACACGTAATTTGTATTCAGGCAGATATCTTTATGATTTCATTTTTTGAACAGAATATCTGAAAACGTGTACAATACTAATGCTTAAAGTATTCTATATTTTGTTGCTTGACAAAACCAAACCTTCATTGTCAATGAAATCCTCACTAATGATTTTCCGTCTTGATTTAGGCTGTTGGAAAGGTACATAATTATTGGTTCCTTGTTAGCATTATTCTAGCTGTTAAGGAGGAATTTCTCTCCTCCTTAAAGCTACTGACTCAAGGCAATGCCTGAAGCCAGACAAAGACAATATGCTGAGCTGATTTAAAAAAAAAACAACTACCTCCAAGAAATCATTTGTTCCAGAACAAAACTAACCCGTTTTCCTCGAAATGCTGTTTGTATCACACTGCAGGAAAAGGACGAGTTTAGTGCTGAGTCTTCATTTAAATCGAGCCTAAACGTGAACCATCTGGGCTACAGCTGGCCTTGTGAAAAGAGTCTGCAACAGGGAATGGATAGATAAAACAGAAGCATAAAATTCTGTCTTGAGAGGCCTAAAATCTTGCTGTGATCATTACGCAAGAACGTACTTGAAGCTCATGGAAAGACTAAGTCTACAAGGCAAAAGATTTTTTACAAGTAAACATAATTAGTTGCTTAAAATAAAAGACAAAACAGCATTTAAATTACAGTAACAAGCTTGTACTTGGTATTTACTAACAGCACGTGCATGGGTAGTTATTGTGCACTGTGTAACAGCTCAGGTGGTGAAAGGTAACTTCTTAGCACTTATTGCCATTACACCATCTTGCCTTTCTCTACAGCACTCACCTTTATCAAGATACAACCAAGTTTATTCTGCAATTATTCTTGAAAAGGGTTTAATCAAATAAACCTGTTAGCAAGAATTAATCTGTTTATTTTACTGGAACAATTTGCACGAGGCTGTGCTCTGTTGTTCCAGATACAGAAAATTACAGTAATGGGACGCCCCACTCCTGTGAAAATCAGGCCTTGAGGCAGGCAATTAAAATGGGAGTTGCGCTCTCCCTTTGTTGTTTGTGGGTTGGTTTCTTTTTTTTCAAAATACAGGCTCTTGTGCTGAGTCCTCAAGAATTTGCCCATTCAGGTGAACTGACCTTTTGTAGGAGATTAAAGAGCTTTGGAGACATATAAAACCTGTGCTTGCCTTGTGGGGAGCTAACACATCCCTCGTGCCACCCTGTTTTCCCCAATGCTGTCCACCAGCTGATATCTGCAAGTGGTGCAACGTGTGCTGACCACCCCTGCGAGTCATGCCACAGATTAGCTCTTGTCAAGATTCACTCCGGCTCAGAAACAGAAAGCAAAAAGAAACACTCTTCATCAGCACTGTGTTTCCTCAAAAAGTTCTTTATAGCCACTGCAGACACGCGACACACCACACAAGTAAGACCAGGAAAAAGGATTTATGCGGATGAAGGAATCACCTGGATTCCTTACCTCCATCAGGATTTTCCTACTTCACTGCCTACCTCCTATTCTTTTACCTGGCCTGGTTCCAATGCCTTCCCCAGCCCTGCTGCTGTCACCGCATGCAGCCAGCCCCAGCCTGACTCCACAGGTGAGAGCGTATCTGCTGAAGTGCTGTCACGAGCGTTTATGCGAGAAGACCAGCTGAAAAGCTTTCAAAAGGAGATATCTAGGCTCGGTCCAGACTTGTGCTGAACTGTAGGAGCTTATTTGCTTATCTAGAGGCAGCCTTAACTTGCACTTCATCACGTGGTAAAGTCTGGAGATCACTGACTGCACAGAGCCATGTAACTGGATTCACGTTGTCTGCAAAATGGGAAGGCAAAGGTTGCACCTTGCAGAGCTGCTCTGGCATGCTGGTACTCGAAACTGCCAGTTGGTGCTGGGGAAAGAAATCCAAAGCGAATTGCACAAAATATTTTGACACCTGGAAATCGCCAGGTATGTCAACTCCTCTGAAATCCAGACTGTAACAAGCCTCGGGTTAGGTCACGTTATGGGGGTGAGTGCTTAGACCAGACGAGCCCACGCCAGAGCCACTGCGGAGAACACATGAGAAACGAGTGGTGCAACAGATGAATGACGACACAGCCCAAGAGAATCAGTCTTGACAGACATGAAATATGGTGTTTAATAAGTTAATACTGTGTTTTCATAAATATATATCTGTTTCTCCGTAGGGAGCACGAGCAAGAAATTACCTGGAGTTGAGCAGTATGAAATAGTTTATCCACAGAAATTGCACACAGTCCATAAAAGAGATGTAGAAAGAAACACAGAGGTATTAAAAGTGATAACTTTTTTTCTTTTTGTCCTGGGAGATGGGGAAGGTTTTCTGAGGCAGAGTACGCTTGGTGTTCAAGGCTAAGAGAATTTGGAGCCAGACACTTAATCTTGCAAAATGAAACAAAAGAGAAAACCTGTCAGAGTGATCCCACATCTGGTGAAGACGGGCTGTGAGCTGGGCTCAGCGTGCAGTGAAGGACCTGGATGCCATCAGTGGGTCTTCTCTGCTTGTGTCTCTGGAGAGATGCAGGGTTTGATACTACTCAGATTTAGAATAACCTATAGACATTTTAATTCAAAGTATATTAAATCAAATGCTTAAAACTAAGCATGCTCTTACATACTTCAAGAGAGTTAGGAAAATGTTTTAATTTAGGCATTTGCTTCAGCACTTTCCTGAATATGCAGGGTATGTGCTTATGATTGTAGAAATACAAAATAAATACAAAGTAAAGTTAAATTTGTTCTTCTAATTAAAAATTCCAAAACAGAGTGACCTCCTGTTTATTCTGTAGCTGCCAGAATACTTATTCTTGGTGAGAAGAGAAAGAAAAGAATGCAGCTGGCAACTCAGGAACAGCCAGCTCACAGTGAGGGCAGAAATTGTAGCAGTCCGCATTCTAACACTTAAATCTGTTTACAGACAAAATACGATGACACGGTGGAGTACGGAATCAAAGCCAACGGAGAGGAAGTCATACTGCACCTACAAAAAAATAAGTACGTTCAGTTCAGCTTCTTGCTTGAGCATTATTCCTCACTGTAAATGGCTCTGTAGGGCATTCAGGATACAAAGAAACAGGGCTTAGGCTCCTGTAAGACAGAGGTGTTTTGGTAAACACAACCTTTCAACTCGGACGAAAGCAGAGGAGAGAGAAAGCATCATGTCGCTGCTCGGTAATGTGAAAGAACCACGCAGGCTTATGACACTACCACGGTGCAATGCCTTGCCTATACCACTTACTCTATTCCCCAAATGGCTAAATCCACTGCACGTTTAACGGTTTTGTACTATTTCACAATATTTCTGTGTCCGTGGATAGTCTGTGGGTTCTATTTACCTGTTCTACGCCAGTAGAAACTACAGAGAAGAACAAGTGAAATATCCATGAAGTGAGGCTATCTGTCTTGGCTCTGTATGCTTTTCAAAAATGGAAAATAGTCATAAGAAATGCAATAATCCTTCATAATTTGGCTCCCAGCACTCCCTACCGTAACACTACTGCTGTTGGACTTTGAGTAGTCTAATATATACAGGTGATGACAAAATGCTTTACGGAAATCCCAGGCAAGGAGGGCTCACCTCCTTGGCTGAAGAGATTAACAGCACTTCCACAGGCAGCGCAGAGGGCATAGAGAAGCAGCAGCCTTGTCACAGAGCAAAGCACACAAAGAAAAGTCCAAAACTGTACAGGGCAACATAAAATAAAAGTTCATTTGTGATTTTCTGCTTGCTGGCTCCACCATAGTATTTAACATGGGATCAAACAAGTCTGCTTTAATAGGTACTTTTGTAATGGCTGTGTAAATACAATAGTACTACAATCAGTTCATGTCAAATAGAGACTATAATTAACTTTTTGCCCCTGTTTTAATCTAATCTAAATATTTGTGGGGAAGGGAAATCATACTTACTAAATCCCGCTCTTTATTTAAAAAGGAATGGGATTGTGACTGTTTGGGGTACTTGCGCCAACAGCAGTGAATGCAGACTTGCTTTGCTGCTGGCTTTAAGAAGATGACAGCCCTGGCTCAAAGTTAAGCATCTGCTTAGTGCTCTGCTGCGTAGGAGCCCGAGTGCGGAGAACCTTGCAGGATCTGGCCTTCCGCAGCAAATCGCAAGTGTCTGTGCTAACAAGAAGCCCAAAGGCACCTTTCCCAGTGGTGGCAGGAATATAGGAATTTATCGCATAGTCACGATGCCCTCCTGTGAAGGCTCAGGAGCACGCATGTGTGCAAAAATAGAGCTTTATGTAGGCAGAAAAGAAAAAACCAAGTTCAGACAGAACGATTACAAAGATGAGAACTAAGTTCTAAAAAAGCTATGAGCAAAAGAATTGGACATATGTGTGTTAGCGTGCTCTCTGCAGAGAATCTCTGAGTGTGTGCACAGGTGCACACGCGTGTATGCACGGGCACATGTGGACTGGGAAGAGACCAGAGTGGCACCAGTTCGCAGACACTGTGGGGTGGTGGAAGCGTCTACACAAACTGGAGGCCAGCAAAGGATCAATACTACATATGTAATTATACATTTACTTTCAGATCTGCTAGGAGACTAGTTTATAGCAAAGAAATAAGTAGACTTTAATTGCTTTCTTATTTTGGAAATTGAGTAAGGATGTTTTGTTTGAGTAAGGATTGCGAAAATGCAGAATTCCCCACCCAGCAGCTTTGCTTCCCTAGTCTTTCGATACTAATAATAACCTGAGTAATCATTCGAACTCCCTACATACTTTGCGTGTTATGCAATTGCCTCATTTTTAGATGACTACAATATATTTTGAATAATAACTGCACTTGACTCTTTGCAGGCATCTGTTAGCCAGAGATTATACTGAAACAGTGTATTCTGGTGACGGTCGACGAATAACAACAAGTCCTCAGATCAAGGTAATAAAAAAAGTCTTCCCTCCCTCCTACTTACAGCCTTGAGGAAGTCTGTATGAGATTCACGGGTCCATGAAATAATAACATACCAGATGGAAAAAAAAGATTTTAAATCAAGGTTCTATGCACTGTAATTTAGGATGCCTCTCAAGGGACAGGGACGATGTGACTCGTGATTTTGGCAGAGCTGCACTGACTTACCCCTGTTGAGAATCAGCCAGCTTTCTTTCAAAAAGACAACCACTTATCTGCTTAGTGGCTGATGAACTCATTACCTGAGCTGAATTTCTCTGTTTTGGCAGGAAAGGGAGTGGAGCCAGGGCCATTTCACTGCCTCCTACCTCCTGACTTTGCCCTCCTGACTTTGCTCACTCTGCACCACTCCGGGACTCGCTTTTACACCCTAATCTCCGTGAGATCATAGATTCTGATAAAGACATTTCCTCGCTGGCTCACATTACCACCCACGCTCACAGCAAACGCACTGCAGGTTGCCCCGGGTGGTTTCTCAGAGCCATGACAAATCAGTTATTCACATCCAGACACAAAGCAAGTCACTACAGAAGTTATTTTTTTAATTAACTGCGCACAAATGGATCTTATCCTCAACAAAGCTCTCACCTGAAGGTTTTTGTCCAATGTCATGTTATGTGTTTTAACACATCTAATTTGGAATACAAAGCCTAATATTATTTGTCATGGAGTGATTAGCAGGAACAGGAG
>Ga0181612_118239_pt1 | contig 11250 bp, 9 predicted proteins | sample HoacroProtozoa21_FD_119630 | JGI IMG/M metagenome (GOLD analysis project Ga0181612, IMG submission 119630) | Hoatzin crop microbial communities from Cojedes, Venezuel. Combined Assembly of Gp0051906, Gp0051904, Gp0051908 | reverse complement strand
CAGCAAGTGGGAAAGCTTTGTGAGGAATCAAAAGCTGAGCAAAGAGACATGGGCTTTAATTGTTCAGCTTTATTTTTGAAATAAAGACATGCAGTGCATCAATTTAGCTGACTTTAATGGACCACAAAACTGAACCTATTCTTTAAAATGCTAATTGAGTTAGAAGATTCTTGCCTCTCGTAGAAGAGGGATGCAAGAAATGCCAGTGCCACATTCAGACGTGTCGGGAGCTGTCGTACAGTTTCATTCAAAGCAAGTGGGTGAAGTGCATACCATCGGGCAAGAGGAATGTGTGCGTATAACAGGATAATCCATCCACAGAGGAGATAGCATCCAGGCAAATAGCATGTCTGTATGTGCAGCCTCATACAGAGTAATATGTCTTTATGTGTACAATGATATAAAATTGGTGTGGGGGTCTTTAATACAAACACTGTATAGTAAACCTGCAAGTTGCGTGAAAGCTTTCGCTCTCAAACCCACAAAGATAAAGGTCATGAACTTATTTTAAGGAACAAAAAAGGGTCAGTCAGTCTTTAAAACACTTTTTTAAGGGAAAAAATCTGTCCACAAGTTCATGTGTTTCTAAGGAAAAAATGCAGTTGGACATGGGAATACAGAATACACATTTTACTTTGTCATCACTGTAAAGAGCACTGCGTGCAAACCATACTAGTTCTGACTTCCAGGGTCAAGGTGATGTGTTTAAAGAAGGAAATTCATCTTTCCACACACGCTAGTAATGTTCTACTAAAAATTAATCAGTGTCTTTCCGCACTGCTGTCTTTCCATATCTACACACGTAGCAATTATTTAAGTAAACTATTGAAACTGGCAAAAATCAATTCTGAAACTAAAAATGAAGACTCAAAGAACACAATTTTGTTCTCCTTTGTTTATATAACACTGATTCTCTCTAAAGCAGAGTTTGCAGACAAAGTTAATAGAGCCATTATTATTTTCTTTCTTACTTGTAAGGTACTGTGCATGGCACACTACAGACACATAAAATGTGTCTGCCCCAAATACTTAACAGTCTAGTTCAGACAAATTTAAAATATGGACCTAGTGTAACAGAGTTCACAGCTTTCATGCGGCTGGGGTCTGTTATTTTTCCACTGCAGGTCCTTATATAATAACTTTGCGTGTATTTATTTCTGTGCTGCAGAAACTTTCCTTCTGACAAATTTATTATTGCTGGGCTTTCATACTGCAAGGCACAGACCTACTTCTTAGGCAGGACGCTATGAATGCTTCAACATAGGGAGCTGACACTTCACATCGCAACTGGACCATACAAAGGCAAGTAAGTGATAAGAGATAAATTTAATGATAAGCATGTAAAAAAATTCTATGGGAAATGTATCTGCATGGCTACATGAATTACGAGGGTTTGCCAAGAAAGGTGTAATGGATTATGGTGGAAGATGAAGGGGAGCTCCCACCATATCCAATCAGCCTTTTACTTAAAGGTCAGGACATTCTGTCTGGGTCCACTTGAGTTTTTGATTCTGCCGTTTCACTATTCAGTGGCACAATGTAACTGTCAGTCTCAACAACGGTTCCTCGAGCCACTGGCTCCACTGCTCACAGGGCAACACACAATATTTCACAGCCACAAAACAATTCACTGTCTGCATAGGCGAACCATATGATTTCCATGGGGAGCAATATTGACACACCCTACTGAGCGCTCTTAAGGGGACTCTTAAAAGAGTTACATCTTAAAAAAAAAAAGGAAAAAAGGCCTATGGCTCTGCTATTCTTCTCTATGACTAAGTTACCAAATAGCATTTTAATGTTCTGTCTCCATGAGATGAAACTAAATGCAAATATTCTGTCTATGCCTCCTACCCCCTTTCTCATTTTACCAGAGGGAGACAGTTTTACTGCTATGCAAAGTCTTTCTGGCCAGTGAGTAGCAGCACGATAGGCACTAGGAAAAAATTTAGCACGTGAATGATGGTCTGTTTGAATTTTCCCCAGTGAGTATTTACTGTGTTCTATTATTCATTTCCAGCTCGAAGATAAATCCAGAGACCGCACGAGTTTATAAGTGCAGAGGACCCTGCCGACGACGCGTGACGCACTGCAGGCCCGCGGCTCCGGTCTGCGCCTCACCTCCTTTGCAGGGAGCTACCTGCAGGAAGGCTGGTCAGCACCGGGGGGACTGCGGTTACGCAGCAGATCTGTTGCCCTGGAAGTCCAGAGCGAGAAACCGAGCATGGAAATGAGGAGCAGAATTACCGTGAGACGAAGGGTCACTGCGGAAACCTGGGGGCCCAGTAGCCCTTAGGAAGCCCTTTAACTAGACATTTATATAAGTTTTAAAGTCTTGTACCTTGCTTACAACAGGCTTAATGTGTTAGGTAGCGGGGAGTGCCACGTGCCCCCGCCTACCAGTAGACTGCTACCCGGGCAGGTTTTCTACCCTACGCTCCTGAGACTGCCATATCTGTTCAGAAATGAATTTTCTCTCATTGTCCCCGCAGCGCTCTCCAGCTCTATTCAGATTATGCAGCCAACTGCAAAATGAAAACGGCGTCAGGCCATTGTCGACGGCTCGCTCTGGCCCCCGATTTTGGGGGAAGCACCATCCCGACGTCGCAGAGCGAGGCGAGGGACGAGGGCCGCCTCGGTGAGACGCGGGCGCAGAGGGCTGCATCGTCGCTGGGTGAGATCCCGGGCGCCGCGCAGGCTGCAGCCAGCCTGCTGCCAAAGCAGCTCGAGGGGTGCGGGCTCGGCTCAGTGCCAGCTCTGCCGCCCGGGGTGGGCCACCTTCGTGACACCTCTGTGGGCTATGGCGCCTGTGAGCGCTACAGAGAGAAATTTCTTGTGAGAATTGGGCTTGGGGTTTAACCATGACTTCGCAGGCACCTTTCCAAAGTTTGCACGCAGGGCTTTTGCGCTTGCATAGGGCAAGATGCAGCAGAGGCATGGAATGGAGCAATAGCTGGGGTTGGCCATGCCCATGTTGTCCAAGCACATTCCGGGGGGCCCTCAGATGCCTCCACCATGTTGGGAAGCCACCTTGCCTAAAGGGCAGGTAGCCCAGAGGACCCGGGAGTGCTTTGGCCCCCAGTCCTGGGTGATATCCCTCTGCCAGCTGCCTTCTTGCTAGCTTAAACATCAGCTCTGCCACACGGAGAGGGCACGTTGCACCGCACAGCTCCGTGAGCGGTGGCAATCCACAGCTCCTCTGAGGACAAGCAGCTTTGCAGCAGTGTGGTCTGAGCCTTCAGCAAAGTGCCGACCCACTGAAGCATCTACCACAGCCAGCACTACACTTTTTTCCTATGACTGAAAAGTTTCCCACTATTAAAAGGGGGGATGAAATGGTCTGGCAGCTGCTAAGAGCCCAGGGGAGTCTGATATGTTTTAAAATCATCATATTCTGATGCTTCTGGAACAAAATACTGCAGAGTTGGCTTTCTTTCCCCCCCACCATTAAAACTCGATATAGAGTTTTAGGATTTCCTGGGGTTGGGTTGCTGCTTTTTCTTTTTTTTTTTTTTCTGTAGAATTATAATAAAGCAGAAATTTTTTCTCCTGATGAGCTTCGCTTACATTTCAGCCATCTGTTGCCTGGGCAGCCCCAGCCAGGGCTGGTGACGGTGTGATTTAATGGTCCCTTCTGCCCTTCAAAGCTCCGAAACCGGTGCGGCAGGATTCTGCTCAGCAGCGAGAGCAGGACAAACATATGGACCAAGCTCCACTGCTGCTTCTTCGGTCATACTGGGCTGCTGCTGGCCAACACACGCTGGCCTTCCTTGGCATGTTGATTCAAGCTACATACCGTGATAATTTTGCTTTGTCAAGCAGCAGCTTCATCCCTAATGTCTGAAACCAAAAATGGGATTGCAAACGTTAGTGCAACATATCTGGTTTAATCATCTGCAGACGTTTTTTTCAATGTTCCCCCACATGCAGCGGACACTGAGGTGCACCATGGTACTTGCTTTCCTTCCCATCAGAAGGGGCTTGGCATGAAGGAAGAGAGTTCTGCACTTGCTTTGCACTGATTTCCAGGGCAGATGTAATCAGTTTATAAGAAAAAAAATGTGTTCATTTTCCTTTGCAAGCTATGAAGGAATGTGGAAGTCAGCCTGACTTCCCAGTTGCTGAGAGATTTCTACCAGTACCACAAAAAAAGTTCCTCCAAGGCACCTTTGCTCAGCAGCTCTCTTGGGTGCCCAGAATCCCACCTCCTTTCCCTGAGCTGTGCTGGTTCTGCACCGTGAGTAGGGATAAAGCATTAGGAGATCTTTCTGCTCCGTAAAATCAAGACTATTTGCTATTTAAAAGGGATACTTAATACTCACACGCTACTGTCAGGTGGGGAACATACAGTTTGTGGCTGGATATAGCCTGTGATTTCATCTCATCCTGACCATCACTGGCTGGCAGAAGCCCCTCCGGTGACCACTGCCAGAAGAGTGTAAGATAAATTAGCCCACAGGCTGCTCTAAATTTAGCCTGGAGCTGGGACTCAGCAAGTCCTGGGGATGAGCAAGAGCATCTGAGATCTGTCAGTAACTCCCTAACACCTGCCTTTTTCCACTGCATATAATTTGATCAGAGCAGAAAATCTCACTTTACCGTGCAGTCACCCAGGATTGTATAGTTCGTTATTGAGCAATCAAATGCCGCTGTTGGCAGAGAATAGATGAGGTCAAAGAGACCTGGAGATCTGAGTCCTTGTAAAAACTCCTTACAGTAATTATAATAAACTTAGGAGTTCCATGAGCTGCTTCTGCAGTGGGAGGAAAAGAAAGAAAAGAAAAAAAAAAGGATAATAAATAACACTAGAAACCAAATACACATGCGTGTGCACTTTAGTAAGGGTCTGGGTTATTTATGAAAAGAAGCTAGCCATAAATAGACTTGTTTCTTGTCAGGAAGGATCTGGTCAAAATATCTCCTACAAGATGGGAAAACTTGCATGTGCAGCAGTCCATGACAGGCACATGTTGCGCCAGACAGCCCCGCGCTGGAACAGTGCTTGCCTGATGGACATCCAGCCCCGGAGTGATTTGTGATGGTAACGGCTCTGTCTGCCGCCTTCGAGCCGAGGCAGCAAGAGACAGATAGTGGCTCCAAGCACTGCAGCTGATTTCTCGCTGCCTGGGAGCTGCTCGGCCACTCTTGCTTGGCCCGAGGGCTCTCATCCCCCTCAGGTGGGTCCCACGGTTTTGCCTAGCATATGAGGAAGATGATGACTGTAAATCTGGATTAAAATTGCCCTAACAAATCTGAGAGGCTGCAATAACACAGATGCTGCGAGCCTTGCTTCAGATAGCAATTACCTAAGCTTTCCTTGATTGGTAGGCAGCCATCAGTCCCAAAGAGCATCAAGCTTTCCATGTATTTTTGGTGTGAATACAGCCCTGTGGCTGTGGTCTTGAGGCACCTCAACCTGCTGTATATTTTTCCTCGCACTCCCCTGCATTGGGGTAGGGCTTTTCTTTCTGGTTCGCAGACAGAGAAACCAGGCCTATACCTACACTATCTGCTAGCTGAATAGCTGAGTCCCCAATTCCCCTGTTGTGAAGGTCTCTGGAAATGATGCTCGGGGGTTTTTGACTCATTTCCATGCCTGTTCAAACATCCTCGGCGGTTTGGGTGTGTGTGCATGCATTAAATCCTCGCGCGTCTCCAGGTTCTCCCAGCTTAGCTTTCGCTGAGTGACCGAGCAGAGTCTCTCCTCTCCTGGGTTGGCATCCTAACCTCTGCTGTTCAGGCAGTGCCCTCCACCCCACGATACAATGTGTGCTTCATCCCCTGGCAGAGCGAAGAGGAGCAGCGTTGCAGTGTCACTCTGGGTGGCCCCAGGACCTGCCCCGCGAGGACAGAGCTATTCAGCCCTAACCAAATTTGGGGCACTATTTCTGATGCACAATACGCTGTGCCCTGCGCTGCACTGGATGTGTGATTTCAGATGTACTTTGAATTATTAATTGATGAACAAAGAACAGCTCCAAGCTGCAGCCCCCCAGCAGTCAAAAGGAGCTCTGTCATTAACTTCCCAGAAAGCAGAATTGGGCACAAAGTGCGTGTATCTGTTGTCAGCATCATTTTAAGTATGCATTGATACTTTACACTATGGAGTACTTGCTGTGTATGTGTGGGCGATGGATTTCCTCAGCTTATTTGGGCTTCAAAGTGTCACAGATACCCAGGAATGATGAAAAAGAATAGGGTAGAAACCTGGCAATGCTCTTTTTAAAGCCATATTCGTGCTAGTTTTCATCATGCCTTCCTCCAGCGAGATGACAGAAGCAATCATAAACTGGGCAGTTTACTCCCCCCTCTGTGTTCCTATTCATTAAAACCAGCCAAGCCTTTAAAAATGCTCTAAAAACCTGTGAATGGCAGGAGCGAGAGGGTAGGAGGTAAGAGGAGGGGGAGAGGGGGGGTAAGAAATTCCCGGACAGAAGCACCAATTCTTCTCTGTAGCTTTGCATGTTCAGCCTCAGGGACACTTGAAACACTTTCATTTATACTCCGAAGGCAGGTAAGCGGGGGAGCTGCCGTGCAGCAGGCTAGCAACGGGGCAGCACCGCACTTCAGCTGGCACGGTGTCTCCGGTATTAGCTCTGGGAAGGCTGAAATGCCAAAGACTATCGGATTTCAGAAAGTAATTCATCTGTCACACCTGTATTTGCACCCCCCCAACACACACTTAATACTTCGGTAAAAGTAAAATGTGGTGATGAAATATGCTGATCTGGAAAAACTGGAAGGTCTGATTTGCAGTATCAGATTTATTAATTTGGTGATGATTATTTCCATGCTGAATCAAAGATACAAGTTTGCTCTGTCCTTTTGATTTAAACATATGATTTTTATATACACTAAGGACACATTAGACCATACTGAAAGAACAGAGGGGCCTTAATGTGTGAGTAAATTATTTTTTATACCCACTTTAAGGTCTATTTATTCTAATTGAGAAAAATCCTTACTGTACTGGAAATCAGTGGGAATTCTGCCATTGACTTCAGAAGCTCCAGGATTTTGCCCAAGCACAGTGTAAAATGATTTATATAGAAGTGGCGACCAGCCTTTTTTTCTAGAAATTGTGTTCTAAAGGTTCAAAAATCCACTTTTAGTGTAGAAACGAAGCAGAAGTGCGCTTTATCCTTTATGTGTGGTGCTGGAGTATTCACTGTTTTCTGCTTAAAAAATAAATCAATTAAGTTTCAGAGTATTAGAAGACTCCCCAGTTGCCCAGGGGGGCTCAGGGAGAGGCGGGGGAGGTGAGAGAAGCTTGTTTGCTGCATGCATCAGAAGACATTCAGTGTACAACACCGTACAGGAGAGAATTTAAAGAAAAAAAAAAAAGTTAAATTTAGCCCGTAGCTTGGTACGGGAGAGAATGTCTCCCCGGGGCGCCTCTACGCCAGGCTACAGAGTGCCATCCCCGGGCTCTAACAGATGCCCAGCAGAGCAGCTCCAGGCCCTAAACCTCACCGTAGTCTCTTGTGTTAATGAGGACTCTTGATGCAGTTTAAGGTACACTGGTGAGCGGCTCTAAATCAGAGCTTGTCCTGCCCGGGAAGGTCTGGGCTGCTGCGGAGGCGGGTCTGTTTGCATTCCAGATGTGCGCCTCCAGCCTGCCTCTGACCAGCATTCATTTCTGCACTCCACAGCTGGTCCATGTAAATGTGCCATATTGCGGCCCATCTGCTCAGAGAGTGCACAGTGGCACATCTCTCTCTGACAGTGGACCATTTTATTGAACGCTATAAATATTGAAATTCATAGGCATGAAGCAGCAGATTTTTAATGTTACTTAGAGAGACATTTGAGCCACAACCTTTGGCAGCAGCACACGCTGCTAGTATCTCAGTACACTGCGCGCCATTTGGTTCAGGCTCATGAACAACTTTTCCAGAGATTTCATGGCTCTCCAATCCCAGGTAAAATGGAGTACAGACCCTGTGGGATGATATTTAGTGTGAATGTCACCCTGCATACAATGTGCATTTGGGATATGGACTTTCCAGCCCTGTGCTGTGTTAAACCATATGTTAATGTTTTCATACTCAGAAAAGATTAGATCGGGGACCAATAAAGTTTCAAAACTACAAATAATAGGCTAACCGAAATGAAATGTGAGGTATTCCTAAGCCTGAGTGTTGTTTTTTTTCTCCCAAAGTCTCTGCAGGTTTGTTTTTTTAAATGGTGACACTGTATTTTGCAACAAGAAACTGGCATATTCATATTTCATAAGCTAATACATGTAAATTTTGTATTAGCGAGTAAACATCTCTATTAATTTGAAATTCATGGCTTCTGATCTGGAAAAGAAGCAAAACACCACTTTGCGGTTTTTTGTTTGTCAAGTAGTCCCTAGTAAGTGTTCAGTGAGCTGGAAACAGCCGAACTCCAAGCTAGGATACATGTATATATTATTTCTGATGGATTTTTTTTCCTCTTACCAAGCCAGCAGTTCCTGCAGAGCATCAGAAACTAGCCTTTTCCCTTTTGGAATGAAAAGGAATTTTTCCATCTACATTAATTAGAGAAGGATCAGGCCCTTAATGAGAGAAACTGCATTAAAAAGGGAGAACATATTTGAAATTCTCTAAAATGCTTTGAAAAAAATCGTGTTCATTTTCATGTGGAGTGTTGAGCCTGCCGTGGCATCCGCGATATTTTCCACTCCTGGAGCCGATCAGGCAGTAAAATAACATCGCACTCAGCGGGCGGTAGCTTGGGGAGTGAGACGGGGCGCTTGTTTTATTCAGAGGTGAGCATCCCAGCTCCTGTGACAAACAGGCTAAAAAGTCTTCTGAGCATGTGGGGTAAAGCGGGGACTGGAAAAAAAGAAAAACAAAGCAGAAAATGTCTGCTGAGGATATTGTCTGGCACGTACGTTTCCCGAAACTGCACCGCTTTTTGAGTTTGCTTCATTGTCTCTTTTGCAGTTGCTCCGTTGTCTTCATTATAATTTAAAAAGAGGGAGGAAAGACAGCATCTTTAATAGGGAAGTCGTACCGTTTGGGTAATAAGCTGTGTCACTGCTCAAGCCGGTCCCCCAGTTCCCAATCAGCAGTGTTATGTAAGGTGGCAGGTTAATAAATGCGACACACTGAAATCATTTGTACCAGATTATCTCTCCTTCCAAACTCTGACAGATGCTAAGTCCAGCTGGTAAAAAAAGTTTATAGGCGAGTTGGATCTGGGGCCTTCACACACTCCACAATGTTGGCTACCAATGCTTGTTTTAATGAGTCACGAATTGCCTGTTTATCTTCTGCTCCCTGCTGTTTCTGCATTTTCTCTTCCAGAACAATCCTAGAAACACATGCTGCTACAGACGCTGGAGCAATGTGTGTAGACATTTGAGCCAAATTATTATAAAGAACTCTTTCTTCTTGGATATTAAAAAAAAAAAAAAAGGCGAGAATTGCACATTGCCTAGCAAATCGTTATCTCAGATGTTCGCTGTGACATGCTCAATATGGCCTACCAGAGAAAGTTGGAGACATTTGAAACCCTAACAACTACACAAAATGACACTGTAATTGGCGGGTTTTGTTGTTCATGTTCTGGCTCTGCGAAAACTGCTCTAAACACTTTGTTTAATGATGTTACATTATGACAACACATGGCTTCTGTAGAGCAAGTCATCGCGTCGAACATGCGACATCACGAGAAGGGGAGCGGAGGGCCGGGCCCCGGGGAGAGGGGCAGGGTGCCCACACGTGCCAGCACACATCCGTGCACATGTGGGGAAAGGGGCGACCCAGGGCTGACATGCTCCCGTGGACGAGTCCCTCTGCCCATCCCAATGGCTTAAAGCCAGCTGCCATGTCTTTGCAGATGCGCTGGTGGCGTGGGGACACCGGCCCCCCGTGATTCGGCAGCCTCCATCACCTTCCCCCTTTTCTGCTGCGGTGGCTGTAGCCCTGTTCTTTGGACAGGCCGGGCTGACTCGGTCGAGCAATGCCCTGATGCAGAAGTCTCTCTGGACAGAGACATGTGCCCCACCACCCAGCTGTCCAGAGCTGAGACCGTCTGTGCTGGAGACAGCCGGGCTTCAGAGCAAGCCACCACATGACGTTTCCATGTGGGTCATGTTGCCCCGCAACATAACCTGAGGATATTTAGCTGTTGTGATACTGTTTAAAAGAGATTCCACTTATACCCTCTGAAATAATGCGCATGCATGGCATGGGATGCAGGTGCAAGACACCCCCACGCCCACAGAGATGCCCTGCGTGTGTACGGGGAGCCCCAGGACAACCCTGCCCTGAGCCCCCGGCACAGGCAGGGACACCGCTCTGCTCGTGCCGTGTGCTGAGGTGCTGGATCTCTGATCACGCAGGAGACCTTCTGGCCAAGGGGACACAGGCTCTCCATGCAGTGGCGAGGAGGAAGAGTGCAATGACACAAGGTACGTCCAGGAGGGCTGGCTGGGCTTCGGGTGGATTCTTGAGGAGCAGAAATGGATGTGTAGGTATTGTTCATCAAATGCTGCAATATGGTTGTGCACCACCTCTGTTTAGTCTGTATGTGCTGAGCACACAGGCATAAACCTGCCGTGTCTGGTGTCTTTGTGGAATGGGGGCCTGATACTGTGAACCATGGCACAGACTCAGCTTCCTCGGATGCGCTGAAAACAGCTGGATGGAGCATCTCTCCAGTGGCACGGGGAACTTTGTGTAGCTCCAGCCGCTGCGCTTAGCACGGCTTTGCCACGGGACTGCAGCAGCGGCTCCCCCTTTTGCAGGTTTCCCAAGGTTTCTTTGTGTGTCAGCTGCCCGGCTGAATGGCCTCCCTGACGTCCTCAGAAAGAAAACAGTGAGGAACCCATTTTTGCCAGCGCTTCTGGTTATTAACAGAATGTTTCAGATTTGTCTATTCTTTGCACATGGGAAACTGTATGGTCATTTGGCAGATGTTGAAACTCACCAATTTTATATCCAGCAGCTTGGAAAAACAATGCGTGTCATACTCTGTTTAACAAAATATATGCTGGGCAGAGTCCATCTTCTGTGCTAGCAAAGTGAATCTTACTCCTACCAATCACTCACTGTCACGAAGGCGAAGGAACCGCCGTAATGCCGTAAGATGATTTGTTTGCAGTTCTAGCTTTCATCTTAAATGGTGTGGCTCTCCCACACAGCCAAGGTGCAGCTATTGCCGGTGCTGCCTTACTCTGCCTTCCCGTTTTATTTAGCCGGTTTAGCAGTATGGTAATGACAGGAAGAAAACATACATATAAAATATTGTAAGCAT
>Ga0181612_151836_pt1 | contig 11251 bp, 11 predicted proteins | sample HoacroProtozoa21_FD_119630 | JGI IMG/M metagenome (GOLD analysis project Ga0181612, IMG submission 119630) | Hoatzin crop microbial communities from Cojedes, Venezuel. Combined Assembly of Gp0051906, Gp0051904, Gp0051908 | reverse complement strand
CCCCGCCCCGCGCTCCCCTCCCGGCACCGTGGGTCTTCGGGCACCAGGAAGGGAGCCGGAGCCGGCCGGGATGCTCCGAGGATGCAGTTCAGCATTTTTACGGGATTTTTCCTGCGTTACAAAGCATGTTTCGACACGACGGGGGAAACGAGTTCCTCCCCGCTCCATCACCACTGCGGCGTGTCGGCTGATAAGGATCTCTCTGTCATAACACCAGCTGAACGTTCTCATACGCCCGGCGCTCGAAGGGGGTTTGGTTCCAGGCAGGGGAGGGCTGCCGGGGTTCTCAGCACCAAAGCAGCTCTCGCTCAGCCAGAAGCGGGCTGGGGGTTCGCTGGGGGATTCGCCGTGCCCCGGCCCCCAGCCCCTCGGCTGCGCTGGCAGCGTCTCGCCCCAGCGTCGGAGCCACCCGGCAGCGTCACAGCCGGGGGAAAACAACGCCTGGCACTGGCGTTTCGGCCGGGCTGGGAAGGAAGTGGAGGCAAAAGAAAAAAAGGATCTCCTGACTTTCTTTTTTCTTTTTTTTTTTGTTTCAAGTGTGTCCAGCTCCCTGCGGTAGAAGGTGTCAGGAGAGCATGAAGTAAGCGTGAACAACGCCAACCTGCTAAAGCAGGTGCTGAAAAGGGCTGTGGGAGGGTTGGTGTGAGCCTCCACCGCCCGGGACGTTCCCGTCTGACTGATGTGCTCCGGCACGGTGGGCGCAGCCCCCAGCACCCCACGTTAACCCTGAGCCTGCCCCGCACCCACCGGGGCACCCGCAGGTCCCGGTGCAGGCGCAGGGACGTGGGGCTGAGCATCGCCTCCACCCCACGCTGCCGCCGCACGAGCAGACCTGTCCCCACGCAGATCACCGGGGACGCCGGCCGGTGCTCCGGACCCTGCCGGGAGAAGCACCGGGAGCGCCTGCAAACCCCCGGCATCCCGGGCCCAAACCCGGGCACCGGCAGGGCTCCTGGCTCCCCCGCACTGCTACCGGCACCGGTTTCGCTATGACTGCACTCGGTAACACCCGGGCAAAGAGGCCGGCGCTTCGCAGCACACCACGCTGCAGGGAGCGAGCGTCGAGGCCGGGAGCGGCTGCTGGCCCGCACGCTCCGGCAGGCGCCCAGGGCATCCCGCGGGAATTTTACCGGGGTAAATCTGGGCTGTTCTCCTCCCTCGACCGCTTGTCCCAGGCTTCCTGGGGAGACAAGGGAAGCAGGCAGCAGCCCCAGGTCAGAGAAGGGCATTGTATCGTTCATCTGTTAACCAATAAAGACCAAAACCCAACTCACAACGAAAGACCAACAGCGTTTTTCAGCAGCTGGAGGAGCAGACTACGTTATCTCCAAATCTCGCCGTGTATCGGCACCCCACGGAGTGACCGGCCGTGTTCTGCGCAGCCCAGCCGCCGCGTGGAAGCACCACGGCCGCAGCCTGCTCCCAGGTCTCATCGCCGCGTTGTGATTTACGGGGCCCAGCGGCGACGGACGCGAGCAGCACCCGGCCCACTCCCCCGAGCTCGCTCCGGCTCGTCAGCCAGCACTCGCCGTGCACGTCCCGGCTCGGGCGTTGCGATGGTCCCTGCTTTCGTGGCTGTAAGGAATGAGCTTTGGGGTGGGGAGCCGCGAAGCACGGCGCAGCACCCGGGGTCCCTTCCACTGTCACGTACATGAGAGTCTACTGAAATTCTTAAAAAATTCAATTTTCAGCACAAGAGGCTCAATTCGTAATGCTAAAAGCCAGTTTCCTCTGCGCTGCCCGCTGTTTAGGTGTAATTCAGCAGTAAATAAACCAAGCGAGACAGACGAAGCAGCTGGCTGGGGCGCCTTCAGAGAGAACGGTCCCAGCAGAAATCTGCTTCGTACCAAAATAACCAAACCAGGAGCAGAATAAATCAGGCTCCCAACCAACACCAGCGGTTTCTCTCCCTCCATTTCCCCCGATGAGGCGATTTGCACAGCTCCGCTGACCTCCCGGCCCATGAGGGTGCTGGGACGGCGCTGCGGGACGGGGACCCCAACCCAGGGCGGCAGAGGGGGGCTGATCCTGGCTCTGCACGGGGCTCCAGCCCTGCGCCCCGGACACAGCCAGCGTCGGCTTCGGCCCTGGTTCGGGGAGGCACACACACGGCGAGCATCACACAGCAGATGAATGGTACTCAAAAATATACGTATTTTAATAAATGACTGGGTTGAAATTCCACAACACGCGATCGCTCAGCACCAGAGCTGTAACGACGTCCCTGCTCGGCAACCCCACACAGCACAGGGAACTTCTTGCGGTTCAGCCCGTCCTGAAGTCACGACTCTGTCCCAGCAGTGGGGGGAAAACGGTGCCGTCAAGGCCAGAAACTGCGAAACTCTCCCTCCTTCCTCTCCAAAACCTGGGCGCGTGGCTCACAGCGAGCTGCTCAGAGGCGGTGGTCGATGGCTTCCCTGCGCTGGGAAGCAGGGGTGGGCGGCCGCAGCCCTGCCTGGCGGGGAGCGGGGAGGGGGAGAGCCATCCACAGAGCGTTTTCACGGACTCGGCAGCGGCGTGGCTGCGTGACACACGTTCGGGGATCGGCGGAGCTTCCTCTGCAAACGATGTTACGTTTCGCCGCATGCAACCTTCTTCATTTCCGTCGAACCATGAGAAGCGTCTTCAGCAGCCGCGGTGCGCGCGTCGATGTCCCCCCGAGATCCCAGCGGGAGAGCCGGCCGTACCGAGCGATTTACCCCACGGGAGCGGGGAAATGCAGCCTTCCCCGGGCAGTCCTCGGACGACGGGGCTAAGCCCTTGGAGGAACCGCAGCCTCGCCGACTGATCGCTTCTTGCCCGGTGACAACGGGGATTCAGCGGGGAAGAGCCGACGTCCACCTGCTCGCTGCACGTGCCTCATGACGGGAAATTGGTTCTTGGAAAAGATCCCGAACCTGTAACTGCGCACGTAACGTCACACACGGCAGGAAAAGAGTTCTCCTCACCCCCAGCGCAGAGCAGGATCTAGGATCGAGCACTTCCACCGCGCTGCAGATAGCCAAGCTCTCTGCAGGCTAATTTATCCTCCTTCAGGTGTACCCTTATTGGGAAAACTGAATGTAGTTTTCTTTTTTGTACCTTAACATTCAGGGAAGCAGGAAGCATTTGAGCCTGAAGAGTGAGCCCAGCTCAGAGGGGGGAAGGAAATTTGGCATTTCTGGGCCCTTGGCACCCTACCTCGGCCCCTGCGCCCCAGCCTTCCCTCGTGGAAGTGGACAGAGCCCCACAGGTACTGGCCTGGCAACATGGCAAAAATACAAAAGCAATGGAGATCTCAAACCATAATGATGGATGCAAAAAGTCCAGCAGAACACACCTAACCCTACATTATACAGAAATACTTTGCAAAGAATAAACACTCACTCAGCAAAACCGTTATCGAATTCATATCTTCAGCGCAGTGACTAATCATACAGCTGCAGAGCAACGATTAGATTAGAAGAACTATTTTAAAAACCAGCTTCAAAGTAATGGTAAATACTCATTTTGCAAAACAGCAGATCTCACTCTGAGGGATATCCCCACGTAAAACCAGCGAGCGCGATCGAGCCGTCAGCTCCCACACGTTGGTGCACGCGGGTTCTCACGGTGCCTGCTGCCAGGACGGGGCGACTCCGGCTGCGAGACCAGCGCCGGGATCCCGCGTGCCAGGGCTGCCGCCAGCCGGGCAGCTCGGCCCCGAGTTCTGCTGCCAGAGCTGCGCTGGAGCAGCGCAGTTTCATCCTGGTTCTCGGCATCCACCAGCAAGGAGGACTTTCCATCAGTGAAAATCAGGATTTCCCCCCGACCGCACGGACGAGCCAACCAGTGATCTCAGCGGGTATCCCAAACACGCGCACCGCTCAAAAACCCCGGCCCCAGAACAGGTCTCCCTTCTGATTTGGCTGTTACTGAGACGCACGTGGGAGTGACTTTAAAGAAAGTGAACAGAGGGGTAAGAAAAATGAAAGTGTGGTGGGGCCACACGCTCTTTAAGACTTAGGGGAAAACCTTTAAAGAGGAATCAATAACACTTCCCAGATGTGTGTTCTCCTTGTTTCGGCCATTTGAAGACCGTCGGGATTGTGGCAGCCGGAACAAGCTGCTCCTGCGTCCTTCTGACAAGGCAACCGACCAAGCAGGGGAACCAGCAGCAGGGCACGAAAACCTCTGTGCTGAGTTAAAGCACACATTATAAAAACAAACGCGCATTCAAAAATAAAAACATCTTAAATGGCTCCGAGTTTTCACAAAAATAAAGTTTGTATAAAAATCGGTCTCTGCTCCTTGGTACTTTATACAGTACCACTCGCCACAGCAGCTAGGCATAGATGCTACAGAACACTGAATTATTAGTAAAAAAAATATAAAAAGGTGCCACCTCCCTGAGATACTCATTTAAAAACTGGCATAGAAAAATACTCGAGGAATTTCTTCACACTGCTTAAAAAACCAAACCAACAAGCCTCCCCTGCGATCTAAACCAAAGCCTTTGGCCTTGGAACGCCGGTCCGTTTATTTGAGTACTACTCGGTGCTCTCCTCGTGCAATGTGTGAGGAAAACTCGTAGCGGTCGTGGCTTCTGTACCCGCAGACGTTGCACTCGAAGGGATCGCGGAACCCGTGGCAGCCCATGTGGATGGTGAACATCACATAATCCAAGAAGAGGACGCGGCAGTGGTCGCACCGGTAGACCCCGATGGCCTCCCCTTCCTTGTTGATGACCTTAAAGGCGTCGCGTGGGCATATGGCGGGCGGCTTGATGATGTCATACGGCCTTGGGAAGTCCTTCAAGGACTGGAGGCCGTTGTGGGCCTGCGCGGGGACCATCGGGCTTTGGTGGAAGGCAGGGTTCTGCCGCTCCTCGTGGTTGCTGTCAGTGTCTGTGGAGTCTTGGCCGCTGTTGTTCGGGGAGAGGGCTCTGTCGGAAGACAGGCTTTTGTCCCTGAGGTGGCCATGGCTCTTCTCCGCATCCTGCGCGTTGCCGTTCGGCACGTCGGCGCGGGTCAGCGGAATGGGGTACAGGCTGCTGATGACTGGCACCATTTCGGAGGTGGGCGCTGGCGGCGTCTGCACGAGCGGGCGCAGGGCTTCGGCCCCAAGGTAGGTGATGGCGTTGTTTATGGCTTGGTCCATCATGCGGCCTTGCATGATGTCGCTTTCCTTCTCGTACATGAAACTTGAACTATAATTAACATCGAAACTATGGCGTTTCTCACCTGCAAGAGAGGAGAGGTATTCAGTGACCCGGGTGGGTAAAGCAGCGTTTGAACTCTGCGATGCCTCTCCGAAATGGCGGTAGTCTCTGGAGAGGCATGAAGTGTTCTCTGCTGAAAGAGGCTGGTCATATACACAAGCAGCTTTTGGGTGGGGTGGGGTGGGTTTTGGTATTTTTTTAAAGCTCAGGCTTGGAAGCAAAAAAAAATCTCATAGAGGAGGTGGTGAGGATACTTACTGGACAAATCCTCATCAGTTTTTAAAAATTATTCTGGGATTTAAGAGGAAGAATATTATCAAAGGTTCCATAGGTTAACTTCTCTCATCTTTTTTTTTTTTTTCCTAGAAAAAGGTAATCATTAATGAAAATACTTGTAAAAGAGCTAATGGATAATGAACCAAAACATGCCATTTTGGGTACCAAGACTGCAACCTTTCGTTCTTGACTTGTCCCCCAAGACGCGTGCCCCTCTCTCAGCGAAAAAGTAAAGACAAGCGCTGGCTGAGACCTGCTGCACTTTTCATTGCTTCTGCCCATCTGACAGAGTCTTCTTTACACTTCCTTGGACACCAAAGTCAATTTTCCCCACTGTCCTCTGCGAGCTACAGCTTCCTCTGCCCCACGCCTGGTTCCTCTGAAGTCCACGCACGGTTTTGGACAACCTCATGCTGGCAGCTACGTGCAGATGCACAGAACACCACCTCCAGGGTCTCCCGACACGGGGCGAGCGACAGCGGAGCGCAGCGCATTCCTCCCCGCTGTGAGAGGCTCCGAGAGCGCCGAATGAGACCGACCGGGAGCAGAGCTCAGGCCGCGTGTACCTGAAATCTGCGGTGCCTCTCCGGGCAGGGAGCGGGGCAGGGCCGGGCGGGCTGGGCAGCACGCTGCGACCAGTTGTCTGCGGGCCAGGGGGAAAGAACGCTGCACCCCAGAAGGACTAAAGTCACTTTTTCGGTGAATGTCTAGAAATAAGTAACCGAACTCTGTGGTTACATGAAACAAAATCGTTCATAGCTTTAAAAAAAATGGACCAGGCCAAGCGTTTCATGTGCAAGTGCCTTGCAAACACCAGATCCACTCATCTCCTCGTTAGGGTAACTGGAGTAGTGCAGATGTTTATCAGTCACCTGTCAACACCATGACTCAATGTATATGAAACCCATTAGGTTTCACTGCAGAGGCAGAAAACCCGGAGCTCACGTTTCTCTTCTAAAACACTCAAAAAGGTTAGCGAACCACAAAAATGTAACTGCGTCCAACCCTCAACCAAACTGGCTCTCCAGCTTCACACAGAAGGAAACAAAATGATAGAGCACGTGTGTATGACTCATTAAACAAGCTCCAGGCAAGTGAAAGATGCAAACAGATTTGAAATTAAAAAAAAAAAAAAAGTAACAAAAGCAAAGATAGACAGGACTCCCTAAAAATTTTGGGTTAGCTTCCTCTGTCATGAGGTAAGACACAAAAAACCGCAACGCACGGTCGCTGAGGCTCTCCCAGTATCCTGCTCTTCCAGAATCCTGGTGGCTGCTCTCCTGACACCCATTAGTGTGCCGTGCTGCTGTACACCCTTAAAAAGCAACGGCACATCATCAGCGGACTCCTTCTATGAGAGCGCAAGAAATCCGGCTGCAAACCAGACCGCGCCGGTTCTCAGCCACCTTGGGAGGAAAAGGCACTACCTGCAGAACAGCTTCTCGCCCGCTCCCCGCTGTCTCAGCGGACGCCCAAGGCCAGCACGTGTCTGATTTCGATACCTCAGCCAGATGCCTGTGTTTAGGTAGGCTGAATCTGCACGAAAGTGCCCCAGAAAGTGCAAATCGCAGCGGCAGAACGCCAAGCTACGGCACCGTGTGGCAGTCCAGCGATGGGGGTCCACTCTTGGTGGCTTGTTTTGTTTCCCCTCAGTTAAACGCAGCAAACCTTCCCATGGAAAGGGACAAAAGCCAGAGCAGTGCTTCCCTCAAACCCGACAGAATCAGTCAGGAGAAAGCTGGTATCAACGATTTAGCAAAGGGAGAGGCAGACACGGGGCCTGGGGACGAGCAAGCTGCACTGTGCCGAAAGCAGCTGATGCTTTATCTTTGTAGCCGGAGGACGACGCAACAGCTTATTCCGAGTTAAGCTGCTATCTGCACCAGGCAAAGTGCCACAAAGCTACTGAAAAACACTACATTAAAAGTTAAATTTACAGGTTCTCCAGTGTTGGTTACAGAGCAGCCACTGGTTAGCAGAGCCGCTTTCCTCTTTCTTTTTTCATTTGTCTCAGCACAGCACAAAAGCTTTCGCCTCCGGAACCCAGACACGAGCCGCGGCGTACGACACGCACTCCTGTGCTGCTCAGCGATGCTTCGCTTGCTCTGAAACGTGCACAGATCTTCGCAGCCTGGCGAGGTGTGGACACTGGAAACAGGGAGTGATCCTGCTGCCTGCCGCCGCGCTGCCCAGAGCCGGCCAGGTCTCGTTCGACTGGGCACACTGGGGGATGATGGTGTTTGCTGCTGGGGCAGAACCGCACCAGCGCTTTTACCACTACGAGAAATGTATTTTTACTCCTGGTCTCAGGGAAGGCTTGTTTCTAAAAAGGAAGAAATAAAAGTCTGTGGGTCAAGATACTCCGCTGGTGCAAAGTGGCAGAAATGCACTGACGGCACTGGTCAGTCCGACTGGTGCCAACTGGAGATGCAGCCCCAGGACTGCTTTACACCGCAGCGAAGGACCGCCAGCGCAGGCATCTATTCTGCCAGGCTATTTTAATTTTTCTTTATTCATTTGTTTTAAGATCTGTTCATTAATCAAACCGGGAAGTCCAAAAAGCCAGGGTTTGTAGATTCGGTCCCTGTACACACAAAATGGAAATCCACAGCAAAACCGGGAACACCAGATCACAAACTTGCATCCAAATCCTCGTTTCCTCCTAACGACAGGAAAAGCTGAGGGCAAAACCTTTGCAGGAGCAGGCTCTGCAGAGGGGCCTCGGGCAGAGGGTAGGAGTCAAGCACACGGTCTGCTGATCCGAGTCCTTATTTCAGACCAACACTTGTGCACCCGAGGCAGCTACTGAAGGGAAAAATGTGAAAAAAAACGGGCAAGACTCCCGGTGCCTGTGTGCATCTCTGCGAAGCCCTCGAATAGTCATAACACGGGGTTTTTCTGATCAATAGACTTCATTCACAGAAATGAGCCAAACAAAGATGCCTTGTCAGTACACCACTCCGTCCCTTCTTCCTGACAAAATGAAAAATCAGCACCCGCTCCGAGAACGCCGCTTCCCAAGCGATCACCAGGCTGTCCCGGCAGATCTGCGCTCCGACACGGGCGGTTCAGAAAGTCACCAAAGCCAAGTCAAGGTCAGACAGACCGCTCTTGCAAACGCACCTCCCAGGGATAAAAAGGACCAAATGAGTAAGTTCTTCACATGTTCTAACAAGAACATGCCAGTCACTCAGGTTCTAGAAAAACAGTAAGTTTCAGAAATCGGTTCTTTTGTTCCTTTAGGTGAACCGCCTCGAGTCCTCCACCTTCTCCACAAAAGCCCTCGTGTGACACAGTATCAGTTCATGCCACCTACAGACGGGGCTGCTGAGCACCATCACCAATCAGCAGGATCTGTCCCACACGGTAACAAGTACGCTGGTAAAACAAATCCGAAAAACACCAGTACTCAAAGTTAAGTGCATGCTGAGTGCTCGTGTCCTGGTGCAGATGTGCTTAAAAAAAATACATAAAGCTTGAATTTGTAACGATTGTAAAACACACAGGGTGAAGCTGATCTCAGTGGTAAAAAAAAGGAAGCTAAAGATTTTAAAAAGTATTTGCATTAGTATTACTTTTTGAATCAGAGCATGAGATGTCAGGTCTAAGTCACAGAGTCAACAGTTTCAATATTAAGAACCCAAAGGCACTCGGGTGGAGCGCGCTGGGGTTACTCTACGCCTGTCTACAAGGTGACCTTTCTCAAGCCGTACTAAGCTGTCTAGATAAAAGGCAGCGGTTTTCAAAGCTGCAGGTCCAGTGCTACCCCCCAAGCCAGCACGAGCCACGCTACCTTCAGCAGTGCGGCCGCTTTGCTGTCAGCGCGGCTGGCGCAGCACCCACGCACCCGGGTCTGGAGCCCAGCCCCAGGCGCTGCGGACGGTCCTCAGGACATCGCCCCGGCAGCCGGGTCCATCTGAGCACGGCCGGGCCCTGCCTGCGCACCCAGCCCCCCGCTGCTCCCCGCCCCGGGCGTGTGGGGGGACACCAGCCCCACAGCAGCCCCTGGGCTGAAGCACGGCTGGCAGAGAGAACCGCCAGCCCTCGGTAGGTAACCGAGCCGAATGCCACAGACTAGGCACCACTAGTACTCCCGTTCTACAGCTGCTGAGCCAGGTCTTTACTCGGGACACAGGAGTGGCATTTTCTTTTCTTAAAAGGCAAATTAATGAAGCAGGATGAGCCAAGAGGACCAGGCATTCGCTGACACACAAAACCTGTCCAACTAGTATTCAAGATCCCCAGCACGCAAAACTCTGACCGTACAAAATGAAATGCAAAGAAAATGCTATGGAAACATCTTGCTGCTTAAATTACCACAAGAAAGGATGTGATATTTTTTCATCATGTTCACGTCCAGCAGGATGACTAACAGAAATCCAATACTTCTCTGTCTTTAGGCCTTATCCCACACAGGCATCCTGCGAGCATCTTCAGCTCCCGCTGACTAGAACCAGCACTCAGCTCCTAACAGCATTAAGCCTTCCTGTTCTTTTCCGATAAAGGACCTAGCAGCCAACATTTCAAGTGCACAGGTACTGGAAACAACACACGGAAGCTCATAAAATATATTTATAAATTCTCTACACAAATAGACACAGAGCACAGAGGCAGCTCCCATCCAGTAAGTTTCTAACAGACTATATCCTTTTTTATTTTAATCAAAAGCCTACAGAAAATCACTAAAAACACATCAGAATAATCGAAGTTAATTCATTTATATTCTTTTGTATTAGATTAGATGACAAACTTGAGAAGGAGATTTAAAATAAGCACAGGCATTGTACTCTAGGTTACCAACTCACACATATTAAACTGTTGCACATGAAAAGGTTTTTTGTTCTTACCAATAAATTTCTGAGGCATTGAGCTTTTTCGCTTTGCCACGTTGCTTGCTAGCCTGTCCAGCACAAGGGCTCTTTCACTCCCCATCTCTGCCTTGATGTGCCTCGCCTCCACGCTTGCTAGTTTGGAAAATGCGAAAAGAAAAAAAAAGAACAAAAAACACAACACGTAGGTGAAAAGGGGAAAAAAAAAAGGATTAAAAAAAAAACAAGGAAGAGATGAATGGTTTAATCTCCAGAGTTTGCCACACTAACTGGGAGGAAACAGTCTGGAGATCTGCTGTAAACTTGTCTTTTCCATCGTTCTTGCTCCCCGCGCCGTGGGCACCAGCTGCAGTCAGCAGCACCAAGCACAGCACAGGCGCCGATCTCGCCGTCCCCAGCTCGGAGCATCAACCATGCAACCCCAGCATCTTCATTAGCAAGAGGAAGTGTAAAATCGACTGGCTGGAAGGGCTGGTTACAGAGTGTAGATGGAGACACAACCTCTGTCAGCCTTTCTTTTTTACTCTGAGTAAGACTGTGTGACACCTGCAGAGTGACACCGCGCTTCACTCCGAGAGACGCAGAGCTCGCGCTACGCTTGTGAGACCTCAGTCGTGCGTAGATGCCTTCTTCACTAACCACCAAGAAACTCGCACAAAATATATCAATGTTAAAATAAAAAGAGTATCATTTTTCAATATTGCCTTCTAACTCTTTTTTTTCAGGTGTCGTTATCACTTCATTTTTTTTCCTAAACGTTACAGACTAAAATTAATTGAGCATGTTTTCTCTCTGGCACACCTCTAAGCGTTAGCATCACGCGTTTTAAAGCTCACTCCACTCTCCAGCATTTCGGACCTCAGGAAAAGCACAAGTGCCCGGTGCTCACTCCCTCGAGACGGGGCCACCGACCATCTCAGGGATCTGCACATCCTCCAGAGCTCTCCCCTGGCCCTGCGAAGCGGTG
>Ga0181612_120641_pt1 | contig 11252 bp, 4 predicted proteins | sample HoacroProtozoa21_FD_119630 | JGI IMG/M metagenome (GOLD analysis project Ga0181612, IMG submission 119630) | Hoatzin crop microbial communities from Cojedes, Venezuel. Combined Assembly of Gp0051906, Gp0051904, Gp0051908 | reverse complement strand
TTCCTCATGTTCAGACAGAACTTCCTGTGCTTCAGTTTGTGCCCATTGCCCCTTGTCCTGTTGCTGTGCACCACTGAAAAGAGTATACCCTCCCCCTCAAACATAAGGCTTTAAAAAAAACCCGAATACTTTGTGTATGTGTGCAGCAGCTGAAATTTATATTTGTAACTATCGTAGAAGTTCATTCCAGTGCCCCGTGGTGCTGGGAATCAGACAACATGGGTATGGTGGTGAAGATTCTCATTGCGCAATGCTAGGGAATCAGGCTGAAGCATCTAATTTAGAAGTCTGGTCTCCCCGTACTTTTACAGTCATCAGAGTGTGGCTGAAACCTCTTAAGCGACACTCAGAGAAGGACATTAACTTAGGTGATACAAATAAACCATGGAAAATCTTATGGACATATGTACAGGGTAGCCAAGCCAGCTGATTTGAGTGCTTGAAGTCTTGGGCACCCCCAAGACAGCCTCGAAGCAATCTGTGTTTCAGCAATACGTAGCACAGGACTTCCCTAGGACAAATCCTAGCACCTTACGACCATTTGACATCAGTTTCATAAAAGCCCTAGTAACAACAGATGAGATGGATGAGCTCTGGAGTTTAGCCACATGGCAGGTAAATATACCCTGAGGTGTATTGTAAGGCATATAGCATTACCTCGATTTTCCCCAGACCTGGCAAGGCATTTCCAGGACTGGTTCACAATTACTGAATATGGCCGCGAACTTGGCTTTGGAGCTGCTTCTGTGTAGTGGAGTAGCTTCAGCCTTTCTTCTCCATTTCTTAAGTCCACTGAATGTAAATACGGGTCCTAACTCTTCACCCGCTAATTTTTTTGCCTAAAGATACAAAAGATGACTGACCACCCACTATGATGTGTTGTGGTCTTTCATCAATGAGTGATTTTCATTCATTAGTCTGACTTCATAGCTTCTGGCTGGTCATTTAAGTAAAATATCCATTACACTGCTAACAGGAGCATTCACAGCCAGCACCACGTCTTGATGTATTAGCACAATAAATCTAGTCCAATGGGTCATTTCTGGTTTTAAGAATCTGAGTCTGAACTGATCTGCTTTGGTATTAGTCAGTCTAATGATTCATCTTCACTGACAGACCAAGACCTGGCTAGAGCCTTTCAAACTGAGCATTTACATTCTACTCCCAGATGCTTTTCTTTTTCTTCAGGCATGAGTCATCGTGGTGTATCTCTTTGGTGTGGCTTACCTTACTTTTTACTGACATCTGCCCTAAATGGCAAAAACACATGGAGGTGACTTGTCAAGATTTTAAAAGAAACATAGAAATGCTTCTTTATTTACAGGTACATTTAGAAGTGATTCATTAGCTATGAGCACCGTTATACCAACACATGAGGCACAATAAATTTTGGTAAAGAAACCTGTGCTTACAGGGATGTATCTGAATTTGAAGGAAATATACCAGCAAAATGCACATACTGGTATGAAAGCACTCTGTTAGGACCAGACTTTGGGCATGTTAAAATGCATTAGCAGGGAATTCTAGTGACGGGTGCACCAAAGGCAGCGAGAATTGCTAATTAGAACTTTTCATAGGAGACAAAAGAATAGGCAAGATATTACATGAAAATCATAAACCAAATATAAATTTAAAAGTAAAATATGTGGAAAAAAACACCAAAAGAGTCAATCTTTTCTTTTACTACATTATGTTAACTACTGCTTGCAATTGTTATAAATGTCACTTTCAGGCTTCCAGCTGTTCTGGAATGGGTTTGTTTTTAATGCTCTGACTGAATAGACTAATTGTTTTGTAATGTAGAACAGTGTGGTGTGTTGGTTTTGCTTCTGATTTTTAATGTATTTTAACTGAATAATCAAATTGTGTTCATGCCTCAGATACCTACAATGTGATAGGAAATACTCACTTCAGGAATCTAAAGGCTTCATATTCACATAAGTGATTTCTCTAAGCTGCTTTCCCATTGTGCAGGTTATATATGCCTATGCCTCTGATTAAGTTAAACTGCTCCTGATTCAAGACGCATGTGGGTTTTAACTATCACTCAACAGCTGGATTTCTAGTAAAACAAAAATTGACTCTTTATGGTTTTGTACTGTGTGGTTATCTACATCACAATGACCAACTTTTTCAATCCATTTTCTTAATTAGTATAGCTATTTCAGGCTGTAAGTTTGGTTTTACGACCCTCTTTGCTGATGTCATTCATAAATTCCCCTTCTCGCTTTTACTGTTGTATAAGCTGGCTGGCCTGAGGCCCTGATTCTCTTCGTATGTTGGTTTTATTTTGTGAAATAAATCTAATGCCTTCAGGGAAGTTACTTGTGATTTAAACCCACAACAGAGGAAAGCCAAAGCTTCAGGTTATAGCAGTATGATCAAGCACAATTGAATTGTGGTGACTTAACAAGGAGTCTCCTGTCAGCTGAGCAGCTACAAGGCTCTGTGAGTGTGCTTTTAGGCCAATTAATAGTGAGAGTGTATAACTTAGCTTAAACAAATGAATGAAGGTGAAGACAACAGAAGACATCAGAATAAATAGCTTTTCGAGGCTATTTAATGCTTGACCATATGGTGTAGCTTTTGTCAACCAAATCTGTGGATTGATGCATCCTGGGAGCCAGGTATTTGTAAGCCTGGTGCTCTCACCCCGATGCTAGGCTCCACCTTCACTGTTAACTTACAGGCTGCCATTTTACAGCCAGCAGAGGCAAACAGTCACTTTTAAGCTGTGATTTATATGACCTGTATTAGATGATTACTCATAGATAAGAGAAATTGTATCCTAGAGCCCATTAACTCTATTAAATACAATTCCAGTGACAGTCAAGGGAGAGAAAGCTGACTGACTTAAGCATAGAGTTATGCATTGCCACCAGCTGAATCCCACCAAAGTGTTACATAGACAGGCTTTATTTACTCAACATAGTTACTGGGACTAAAGGAAGGTGCAGGTTTACTTTGATCTAACTCTTTCTAGACACTTAGGGTGGGATTTGCCTCATCTATTTTTATACATCTAAAATGTAATTGTTTTTGGACTAGCAAAGCCAAGCTAAGCAAGATGTCTGGAATCCATTTACAATCAAAGAAAACAGTCCTTGTGGAAGTAAATACATTTTCTTTCTTTATATTTGTACAGGTCTCTGCCCTATATAACATAGGGCAGAGAAATCATACTCCAGACTTACTTTTTTCTACATTGACTTAGAATGGTAATCTGGATAATCAGGTCAGCTGAGGACACTAGGGAAGATGAATCTCTCAGTGTGCAGTAGCAGAATTAAACATACTCCACTTTCTCTTTATTCGTCCTTTTTCTGTCTTTTCTCCTCTCATGCAGACTTTTCTCTCTCCACAGGTAGAATGGAGAACCATATGCTTTTCGCATCCAATGTGAAAATTAGAAAATACATGCAGTTAGAAAAGTTTTTTTCAGGTCAGGAAAATCATAATTGTAGTGATCAGAATATGGCACATGACAACGATCAGGGATGTCCTGCTAAATCCTGTGAGCTACTTGCCCTGGTTAACAAACCTTTCTCTGACATCCAGGTAGAACTTACAGCAAAAGTAATAGCAAACTAGCAACAGACAAAGCCAACTGAATAATTGACTATGCAGAGGAAAACAGTCATTGTAAGCAGCAAAAGTCCCAAGCAGTGTACAGTCTTGCATCCTTTACCTCAGTAGTTTGCAAAAAAATCCCAGACCAACATTTAATTTTAAATTAATGACAACTGTTTAAATTTACACTTTATAGACTCATTAAATCAGTAAATAAGAACTGTGTACGTGACTGCTTAGTTCACTCTATCACAAATAGCTGTAGACACAGCAAAAAAACATATAATAATTTAATCTTCCCTTCATCTTAGTTGTCTGCTTTCAGTAACCTAGAAAAATTGCTTTTTTAGAGTGAGTAGTACAGGGTAAAACTACAAATTTCCATTCCACAATCCTACTATGTGCTCAGATTGAGGAGGCAATGCAGACTATAGAGGAAAGCCTTAGCTAAAATACACTGTGCTGCTCTATTTACCTGCTGGTGCAAGAATTATATTCCAGGGTTTTGTCCTATCTCATTTGTGACTTGAAAACCTTTGAATAATCTCTAAACAAAACCATGGGAAGTTCACAGTGACAACAACTATAATTAAAAAAAAATAATTTCTTAGTGCTAGTTTTATTTTAAACAAAGAGATAAAGTCATGTTGCATTTGTGGTATTTGCACTTTATGTGTGTTTGTAAAGCATATAAGAAAAATGTAGCCTTCATGTTGATAGAGATTTATAGGACATTACTACAACACTCAGAATATGGATAGTAGTAAAGGATTATCAGCAAACAACAGTCTAAAAGAAGTGGTCTTGAATTAAATGGCATGCAAAGCTCTGAAGGAAACTATGAATATAGAAGGCAATCATTAAAGATGATAAACTGTCTAATGGAGATGCTCATAGGAGAAGTTTTCTTATATATCTTCTAACTTTCTTTTCTTAAATTGCATCTGTGGTAAATAAAGCTTTCTCTCTCCTTCATAAAATGTCACTGTTGCGTTGTTCTCTTATTGGTAATAGTTAAGAATGAAAACATGGTGAAAGACATCATAAACACTTGTGAAGAACTATGGCTCCCACAGCGCACCTGTGTGTGCATAATTCCTTTTAGAAACACCATTCAGGGCTTCATACTTGTTATGCAATTACAGCTTCATTTGAATTTTATATTTTCAATGACTTTTAAAGTGTTAGGATGCTTCTTTCAGATAATAGCGACTCTCTTGACTCAGGGATTTCACTATTGCACATGCCAATGTACTTCACCTTAAGGCCGGTAGTTCAACTCAGATACACATTTCTTTCTGCCTTGCTGCACATCGAATTGGGTTGTAGGCTTGAATTGCAGTTCCCTAGAGTTAGACTAGGTCAAGGAGGTTTTTCAGGACTGCTATGATTGAACGTGTTTCTTAAGGAGCATTTTAGCCATGCAGGAGTCCCTGTTCCAGCAGATATTATGGTGCTCTTCCACCCCAGGAACATCCCAGAGAAGAGATTATACTAATACTCTCCTCTTTCTCTGCAGAAAGATAGCAACTTACTGCTGGCCTACATTCAGAGAAGTTTACTGTTCCCACTGTTCCTGTCACCTAGTTAAGTGGTGTAGGCAAAACTCCCAAAATAGCTATTCCCGTATTCTTTCTACAGAGAAAAAATTCTGCCTAGGGAAGATGTAAGATGTGAATAACCTGCACAAGATATCCTACTTGAAACACAGTCTGTCTTTTCATTTTCTTTACTAGACTTTTTTCTTATTTAAAAGTAGTAAAGGAAAATCTTGTGTGCTCTGAAGTATTGCTATAGTTTGGGTTCATTTAATGTAGTGTACATCTTGCAATTATTTGTTGTCACAGTTAATTTTCAGGTGTGTTGGCAGAAGCCAGACATCTTGCCCATAAAGAGGTAAAATATTCCAAAAGCTATGGTGCACTTTTTGTGATACTGTTCACCCTAATCTTTCTGCTGAACGGTGTGCAATGGCGGATCTGCCAATTTATTCTTCTCGGCTTTCCTGCATACTCACATAAATAATACATGTGAGGAGAGGAAGCAGGCTCAACTCTCTCAAGAACAAGAGGAGGAGGTGTGCCTGTCTCAGAAAAGGATTTGGGAGTGCAGTATTTGAAAAGTGATTACAGACTCCTCAAAAGAAAAAATAAATAATAAAAAGGACCCTGATATTACTTATGACTAAGGCTATACGACTTAGAACTACTAAATAGGTGAAGGTAGAGGAAAGAGAAGCAAGCATTTCTGTTTATTTGATTGCTTTAATCCTGAGAGCATCTTTTTCTTTTCATATGACAAAGGCCCGAAATCTCTGCAAACTTTGCGCTGCTATCTTCAGTACAGCAGTAGAATATTGGAATTAATTTCTCTTAGGTTAAGTTTTTCTCACAAAGGAGAAAACACAATGGTAAATGGAAACAAATATATTCAAGAAATAATAATCTTTAAAATAAAAACTTAATTTTCATGAGAAGAAATATTCAAGACTAAAGTAGCAGGTAACAGCATTAAACAGAGACAGGCATTCCAGGTTAAGATATCCTACTGTAAGATACACTCCCTCCCTAAAACCTCGTAGGTTTTAGTTATTGATTTAAAACACACACCCCCAACACACAGACAGAGACAGACACGGAGCTACACAGCAGAAGTAGACTGAGTCTAAGAACTTCAATACAAGTCTAAGTCAAGCTCATGAACCCGATTTGTGTTTGGAAAATAAAATACAGTGTTAAGTTTGGGACTGAAATCACAATTTAAAACCTCCCAGACTCAAAGGAGGTTCAAAATTCATTTTTTTTTCCCCTGGTCATGGATGGCATTTGAAAGATTTGAACAGAGATTTAATATTTGACTGAGAAGAACAATCTGCCTCCCAAAGGTCAGAATTATCTAAAGTCTGTGATTTACATGCAGGCTAATTTCTAGTTGCAGCTCTTTCCAGGTCTTTAAATTTTTGGCTGAGAATTTCCCTCCATTTTTTTTTCCCCCCTCCCTCTGAGTCTTTAATCACCAGGTTTCTGAATCCAAAAGCTTTTCTCACTTTCAGATCTCATGTGCTTTTTATCTTCTATATACTAACAAAAAGACACTCTGCTGGTGAATCGAACTGCTCAGCAACACTCTTTCATGTCTTCTCTCTTAGTTCAAAACTTTCGCCACAAATTGTCCAAAAGGTGGTTTTCAGTTTCTTCTTGCCTACTTTTAATGAACAAACAGAAAAGAGATGAAAGAGTAAGTCATATCTTCCTAGGCATGTAAGACAATATTACAAAGACTTTGAATCATAATCATATGTTCTGGTCAGAGCTATGCCAATTTATGTCAGCCAGTGATGAAATGCTCCACTTTCACCACAATCCACAGCCAAAATCCTCAAAAATTCTCTTAGGGAGTGCAATTAGGATATTATTCACCACACTGCATGAGGTATTACTCAAAGTGGTTTGTCCCTTCAAGACCCTCACATTCAACAAACACCTTCCATCAACTTCACACAGATTATGCTTGATTTTTTCTCAGGGTGGGAAGGTTGCAACTTTTCCTCTGTCTGCAGAAGCGTATGTTAGACTGTTTAGGCTGGATATTAAACCCTAGATTTGTTTCCTTAAGCAGGTGTTACCCTTAGGGGTAGCATAAGTGGGTGAATTGGAGCTTATCAATTTACTTAATTTGAATATGTGAGGTCCTGAGCTTAAGCGGTACTCTTCATTGGACTATTCTCGCTTTTCTTGAAACTATCCACCTTAAAGCACAGCTGGGAAATCCCTCAAACCCCAGGATGTCAAACTACACATATGAAAAATATGTTACACAAAAAATAAATCAGAGTTCAAAAACAAATAGGATGTTATTCCACAAATACTATTTAAACAGGTAACTGAACCAGTAGACTGTATTAGGAACACAATGAAGTAAAGTTTCAGCCTCCTACCACGAAGTGATAGGAATACTGAATACAGTTAGTAACACTGATCCTCCCCCAAAGTTCCCATCTGACCAAGCAGCACCCAGTTGCAAGTTAAACAGCTAAGACTTCACCTTGAACTCCTCTTTTGCTTTTGAAACACAAAGCTCACTGCTTGCAACACTGCCCCTGTGCTCTGGAAAATGCTCGTGAGTGACTGAACCCAGTCTGTCTCTGCTCCTTAATAGCAATCAGTTGCTGAGCAGCATTGGGCCTGAATTGTGCTGCTTGAACAGAGCGATCAAGCTGGGGATGAAGCAGGTAGACATTGGCCATGACAGCTGAGTTGGCAGGTGAGAGCATGGGGCTCTGACTCTGGGTCACGTATGCAATGTTAACATAGCTTTAGCAATCCTGAGAAAATAAAGGCAAGGTTTTTATATTTTGCAAGGGGTGTTTATTATTAGATGTTTCAAATCTACGTAAAACACACAGCTGCTCGATACTTTTAGCAGTGTGGATTTCAGCTGAGATACAGCTAATCACCGGCCTGTCTGAATACGCTGAAGTCTCTTAACTCTCATCTGTGAGATTATATTTTGTAAAGACATTCTTCTCCCAGAGTCTTATGCACCCAAAGTTCACCCCAAAATCGGCAAAAGGAAGTAAAGAAATTCAAACTCCTTCAAAACTGGCCCATTGCAATGCGCTAAACGATGGAGAACCACCCAAGCAACACTTTGTTTTGTCTATGGTCTGGTATGCAGTTCTTACAGACAGGCTCAAAAAAGCAAATTAAAGCAGAAAAAGAAAGGTGAGATTACAGAAGTTACTATGTCAACAGAGTTATTTTAATACTATTCTATGTAGCTGCTTATAAGATCAAGGTTTTTTTGTCAAAGATCAGGATTCAACTCTAGTGCATCGAGAAGTACGTTCTTCTTTAAGGTGTGGTAATGCTGACTAATATTAGCAAAGAACCAAAATTGAATTGGAGTCCTGACTTAGTGTAACTTTTACTTATAGTGCTTTCCTTTATTGCTTTGGCAGCGTCCCTTCATATACTGTTGTCACTTTGAACTTCTCCCATAAACAGTAATATTAGTGTCATCGTGCTGAATTGTTTAAAAGACATGCAAGTGCATAAGCAAACCCAAAACATACCTTAGAAGGGGATTCCCTTTTATGATTGCTACCTAGTTACGTTTTGAGTAAATTCATTAAAAGAGATAATTTATTTTTTTTAATTAAATACTGAAGAGAGTGGGAAAACTATAAGATCTTTTGAATGTTAGATAAATGTCATGTTAAGTTGGAGCTTTGGCAATAGAAAAATCAAAATCTTTCAACACAAGTTTTTATAGCCTTCACCTAATTATAAAATATGGTTTTGCATTTAGGGCACTGAATACTGAATGGTACTTACCAAGTTCTTCTCATAGATCTGGGCAATGAAATAATAAAGTTTCTTTATTTTAACCACAATCTTTATATCAATACAAAGTTGAAAGCACATGATGTTAAAGAAGGCAGTTTTGTTATTTGTCTTGAAGCCATGAAGATCGTCTGAATAGTAAGAAAAAAGGAATTCATCAACAGATACAACCCCCTTATCTTTTAGATTTTCATGGACCAGTGGACACTTTGTCTTGAAACATTTGCTAAAAAAAGCTAATTAAAGTTTCAGACATAAACAGTTGTAACACAAACTGCAATTCATCTGTGGAACTCCTTCCTGCAGGATATTGACCTCTGGGACAAGTTTATGTAGGCTTAAGAGGCAAATGTAGAAATTAATGGAAAAATGCAAAGTCACAACAAATAGCTGAGGAATTCCATAAGCAGCAGTCAGTGGGCAGCTAGGAGGGACTTCTGAAGAAATGCCAAAATACATGTGCCTTATCTGTACTGCAGATTCAGAGTATTTAGTGCTGGCTGTTACTATTGCTTGCCTCCATTAAGATTGTCCTATCCCTACCAAATACCTCAAAGCCTTTTCAAAGTTCTTCGTAAAAGGATAAAAGAAGAACATGAATTACTCAAATGGTTGCAGAAGACCAAGTAATCATTTACACATGTTACAGAAGACTCTCGGATGTGGAGGGTCTAATTCAAAAAGATGATGAAAGAAGAGCAGAAGAGATTGAAGTGGAGCTGGATGAGAGGCTGCAACCTTGCGCACTTAATACATGTACAGCCCTGGGCTCTCTCTACCCGAAAACTGTACAAGACAGGAGCTGACGAACTGCACCATGGACATACATCTTGTTCTTTAAGGGTGTCTGAGCCATGTCCTCAGGGTCAACTCAGCAGGCAATCTGGCCCATGGGGAACCTCAGTCTCCCTCTGACTGGCAAGAGGTCTCCATCTGTGAAGTGATACATCCTTTCGTGGATTGTTGATGTTGGAAGGGACTGCTGGACATCATCTGCTGCAAAGGGAGCAGGTTGAGAGTCTGAAATGGTGTGATCCACTTGCACTAAAGTGAACACACTTGGTCACCTTTGTCCTTTTCAAATATGAGCATTTCTGGATGAAAGATTTAAATTTTCTAAAAGCAAGGACAGTTATTATTCCTCTCCCCCTCTTCTAGATATGCTTCCAAGATATGTTTTTTTGTACATTTTTCTTCTTAATTTGAATACGAGCATTTTTTTTAACTTATAAATCTGTGAAACAAAATCACTAAACCTTGATCCTAAATCTTTTACCTCAGCTGTTGTAGCTTATTTTGTTCTCATACACAACTAAATAACTTCCTTGAGTATTTACTCAAGATACGGGAGTTTATAGATGTCTATGAAACTGTTATCCTCCAGGCAACTATGTTCATTTTTGTTTTTCTTTAAGTTTCTCATGACTTGTAAGATCATTGGCCAGTGAGAGATTCTCCCTCTCTCGCATCTTTGTGACCCATTCAATTACCCTCAGCTGTAAGTAGACAGGGAAAAAAAATAATCTTAATTTTACTCTTCTGGGAGGCCACGGAGGTGACGTTTCCTTCAAGGCAGGAAGTCCACCAGTCACACTCTATCTTTGGAATGCAGGTGTTGCTGAGCTGTTGCAAAGAAGCAGTCTGGCTCCTACCAAAATCCCAGAATTCCTGTCAGCATCTACTGCTTTGGACATGGATTTATTCTGTTTTAATATAAGAATGCAGACAACTACACAAAGTACAATGCATTTAATAAATATTTCAAAAGTTAACTATGGGGAGGTTGTGACCAACATGCAAGGATTTCAATATTCTATTAATATAGATGTTGGCTTGCTTATTGGCATAGTGTTATCTGTGTTGCAGTTTAAGTATTTCTCTGTAGGAATCTGTCATACAGAAGGATGGGGACAGTTCAAGCCAGTGAACACTTGTGATTCCTTTATGCACAGGACAGGGCACAACTAGCAACTCTGAGGCTTTGATCTGATCACTGTTGAGACCAGGAGAGTACTTTGAAGAGAAGGACTAAATGTCTCTACAGCTGTTGAGACACCCCTACCAGATTTCCGAGGAACTTTTCAGGTGGAGAAGGCAGAAAGCAGCCTTGCTTGAGTCTTGGACACAAAATCCTTTTGGACCTTTGGAGGCACTTAGATATGTTGAAGCTGTTATCAGGTGGCTGTACTGCAAGTAATAGATTTATCTCTTTAAAAAAAAAAACAAACTAAAAAAAAAAAAAAAAAATCCCTGAAAAAGTTTGCTGCAGGGGCTGATTCAGGGGGTGGAAATAAATTTTCCCCTGCCCCTCAGCCCCGAAGGGGGAGAAACTCAGGA
>Ga0181612_163451_pt1 | contig 11253 bp, 4 predicted proteins | sample HoacroProtozoa21_FD_119630 | JGI IMG/M metagenome (GOLD analysis project Ga0181612, IMG submission 119630) | Hoatzin crop microbial communities from Cojedes, Venezuel. Combined Assembly of Gp0051906, Gp0051904, Gp0051908 | reverse complement strand
GCGTGGGAGGGGAAAAAATAGGTGTGTGGGGGGGGGGGGGGGGGCGGAGGGCGGAGAATAAAGACAAACACAAAAGAAAATCCAGAAGTCAGGGTACGCACCCTGAACACTTGAATTCTACAAAATTCAAGGAATAATTTCAATGTCAAACTCTTATGTCATTACCTACAGAATTGCATATAACTTTCTTGGTCATATTTTAAAAGAATACAACACAAAAAAGTTCAACTCATGCACTTTTACTTGCCATCCACATGTTGGAAATCTCTGGATAAACTTCCATACAGCTTCCCCCTCCTCCCCCTCCAGCTACTCAAAAGGGAAAATGTCATCTGTTGTAACAGCAGGTGATCAAACAATCGTGACACACCAATACCGGCTTCCCTGATGTTTAGTTACTTACTGGAGATCACTGATGATACCACTTTTATCCCGGCGGCATAAGTGTAGCACAAAAATGGAAAAAACCTTGCTCTACATGAAAGCCAATGTTGTGAGCCAGAGAGAAAACACCATATGGAAAATTGTTTTCTTCTGTGTCATCATCAATTTCTAAACGCTGTTAAAAGCTTGTGATTTAGAGATTATTTTTATAGACATTCACATACATGCAAGCACTCCTACATTCTTCATGCCATTGTTAATCAGCTATTTATTTTAATAATTAATCACATACTTAGGTAAACTGCTAGCATAAAATTTGGCACAAAAATTCTACTTAACTTTTACTGGAAGAGTTTTCTGCACCTTGTACAAAGGTGTGTCTGTAACCCATTCACTAGCTCCATACTACGTATTTTGTCCAGGCTGCATTATCACTTAACGTCAGAGCATGAAACATACTTCATATCTGTTCAGCATATTTCTGAATGCTTCCCTCAATCTCTTTTCTTAAATTAGAGAAGGCTAGCCTGTATTTAACCTTTTATTTCACCACAGGAATTCTTTAAGATTTCTGTTGGAGGTGACAGGTTGGCCTTACTTTACTTCTCCCTTGAAATAACCAAAATAAAGTTTCAGGGCTTGTAGATGTCTGAAGAAAACAGTTGTATTTTTAAAAATATTCAGATCCTAGCAGCTCCTATTTTGCTGTGATGTTGCAAGCATTCTTGAAAAATTTAATCATTGAAATTCCATGTCTGGAGAGAATAGAAATACAGAACATGAAGTTCAATGTAAAGTTCTACTTATAGGTTGTTTTACATGTTAAGTAGAATACAAATACTCAGAAAACTAAATAAAGCAGTCACTGTTTTTCATGGAATAGTGTGTGTTAACTGCAAAGGACTGTAATCTAGAGAGATTCATCTTTTTCTTGAATTAGTTATGAAAATGTGGTGGTATACCATAACCATATAGCAATACTGAACCTTCACAAAGTGGTTCTCTGTGCAGGAAGAAGAGAGAAGTTTGTACGGTCATAACAACAGCAGTGTATTCTGTCCCAAAACTAATTTTGTACTTGGTTTTGGTTTGTTCTTTTCGCATTTTTTTTTTAACTTTGCCATTGGAACTGACAAAATGCTTTTCATGTTCAGTGCCACCTGTTAGAGGTTACTCAGGTTCAGTGTAACATAAGGCAATATAGTTCTCTGATATTTCAGGTGAGATTTATTGTCCTTTTCTATATTTCTGTGGAACCAAATGTGTTCTAACTCAACAACAAAAAAGCAAAAAGCATTTCTACCCTAGGTAATGGCATAACCAGGAAGCATGCAACTCTATTTAACACAAAAAAAAATTCTTAGAAATGTTGTTTTCAATTGAGTGAATTCTTTATAGTCTACAGTAGATATTTACAGTTGCTCATATTGCACATGGTGTCTTGGGAAGATCTTAGGGAATTTTCATATGAATAGATTTTTTAGGCTGAATGTTACTTCAACCTAATCTTCTGTCACTAAGTGTAAAATGCTGGACAATGTCATTAGCACAATTAATTAAGCAGCTAATGCATTGTGGAGAGGATATTGAATTATATCACATTGGAATTGCATAGTATGAAGTGTCATAACCAGGTCAGTTTGAAATACTTGTACCCATCATTGCAACATCATTCAGCACAACAGAGAGACTGAACTAAATCATCCAGGGACTACCCAGCCACTAATTTCCAATGTCAGCCTAGTTTGACTTGTATACAAATATCCTTTCTGAATTTCCTCCTTGCATGCATCCTATGTGAATACTTAAAGGCAGATGTGGTACAATGCTCATACTAGAAATAAAATGTGGCTACATTTAAACACAGTCTTTACCAAGATAATCCTATTATGCAGAACTGAGAAATACAGTCTGGTAGAAAACTTTATCCAGTACTTTGTACTGGTTTGAAGGCACGCACATTAGTTTGAAGCGTTTTATCAAAATTACTTGAAGACAGGAGATTAATGCTCTATCACACTGAATAAATACATGATATTTTAAAAGTTTATTCCACACCCTTTCTGGAAATTAGTGCAAACTGTAAGAAGTCAGAAATCCCAGAATTTTTAAACAGTGTGAAGATGAGAGAGGTTAAAGACATGCAAAAGTTATGTATCTGTTGACTGGCAATCAACAAAGTAAGTATTTCTGAATAGCATTCAGGAAACTGATTTAGCAATGACATTTGAAGCTTTTACCATTTATGCTTTATTACAAAATTCATTTCTGTTATGCCTGTTACTTTCCAAGATTGCATGAGTAGTAGTGGTGGTTACAAGTTCTCTAGTGTAACCTTCTTCCTCCCCAAAAGTTTATCCAGTAAAAGCTGACATTATTTGTGACAAATGTCCAGCTTCAAGCAACTCTTCAAGTATGTTTATTTCAATACTTCACTTCCAACCATCCCCGCTACAGACAATAAAATTTCATGACCCAATTTATAGTTGTATTTTGAGATTTTCTGTTTAAAATTTTCAGAGTCAGTTTAGGACAGGTGAAAAATTCTCACATCTGAAAAAAGAGCCCTACCTCATAGACAAATAATACTGCCATTCTATTGTTTAACTAGTCTGTCATTTATTTCAAATAAAGCAAGGTGGGTACCTACAGCTGTGTGAGTGGAAGAGCAGTGCAATGACAGCTTCACATTCTTAATTCTGCTGGTACCAAACTTTAGAGAGTAACATGTTTAACACCTAGAGGTGTTTGGCTGACTAACAGGGATAAAGCAAGAAGCTGAGTTCCACCAATTCAAAACTAATTCTTAATTATTTCCTTCCATAAATGGTTTTGTATTTTAACTAGATAGCTCTCTAAACCATAGGGTGGCAACATGCAGATGTCTGACTGTTTTTAGAGCTCTTCAAATGCAAAACAACCTAACTGGATATTAGTTCCCAGGAACACATGCAATTTTCCAGTTAATATGCTTCATGGTCTCTGATTCTGTTTATACAGCAGTCACTCCTAAATTCACTGGCCATCAAATCTGTACCTGGTTTAAGAAGGGGTGGCAATGACTCTGCAGTCCTGCAGACAAATGCAGCATGTATTGTTACCATCTTACTATGTGCTGATTTCAACAGCTGCAAAGACGTAACAGTATTTCCTACTTTTCCCAGCTTTTTCTAGCATACTGCCTGACAAAGATTTGTTGTTACTTTTCATGTCATATTTCAGTAATGCGCAAGATTGAAAGAGATTATGTGATGTCCTGAATCTGGACTTCCCTCCTACAAGCATACTAAAATTCTAATGACCAGTATATCAAACTCCTCTTCATTTAATAGACACATTAACATACCGTGTATTTATGATAAGCAATTGTTAGAATCAGTATTGCTGGAAGATTCTTAATTAAAATGTGATTTCATGATTCCTATGGTTGCTATGGCAACTCAGGCTAAATAAAAAAATCTAAGTGATACTACATCAGCATTCTTCGTTGTTTTTAATGTAGGTGAATGATTGCATCACTACATTAACAGCCACTCTGCTTACTTTATTAATACGATTTATTTCTTTTTAGGAATAGAGCCTTAGGGATACATTTAATGCTACTTATGTTTTGATCAGAGAAAATTCAATAATTAAGTTGCCAGTGACAAATACATTCATGCTATGTGACTGACCTCATAATATTGAATCTGCTTGGGTTCTGATGATGGGTGAGTTTTAAAGAGAGATTTTAAAATTTCCACAGAATTATTTTTGTTCACATATAAATATTTTAATATTCTGAAGAACCTTCCTTTGCAAACACTTGTTTTCTAATTAAAAGCCACTACTTGCTCAGTAGCACAAAAGTGGGTAAAAAAAAGAGCACTATATTTTCAATATGATTCCAATATTCCACTAGCTCCCCCTGTCAATTATTTGAACAGAACTGAGTATCATGGCAAGCATCTTACATAAAAATTATGGTAAAAATTAATGGCAATTGTAATTTTTTAAAAATAGACCACATAACTGTTAGAAGATTTATGACATTTGTGTGTTGTCATGCCATCCCACCGTGCCTTTAACAGTGTGTGACAATTTAACAGTCCACTTCTATGGAACTTACTTAAAAACACAGATGAAGCCACATAGATACCATAGAATCTGACTCCTTTCTTTATCCAGTGAAAAAATGAATAGCAGCTTTTGTGAACAGTAGAGATATGCATGATATACAACTTAGTGTTGGAGAAACAGTGCAGATGAAAATTGCTGCTTGATACTTCTGTATTGTAATCAGCAGCTCACAGCAGGACAGATGAACAACGAGGATGAAGCCGCACCATAACACCCAAAAATATAGCCTGAGCCGTTCAACATATACTGGCTTTTCTCAGATTCAAAGAAACGTGAATGCTCTCTCCAGCTACTGTAACGAAGAATACTGCTACAGGAATTGTTAAGTATAACATAGGTTATATTTTTCTCCTAAGCTCTCGTGTTTGGTGAGCTATTCTTCAACTCTGAAGAACCTTACAGAGCACCACACAGTCAAAACTGGCACACATTTGACTGGTTTATCACCAATAACATTTTTTATTGGTGATCACTTAATTACAGGCCTCTTCGTTTGAGTTTGCTGGTTGGTTATCAAGTTATTACTCTTCTGCTGCTACAAAGTGGATACAAATTAAGTGACCCATGATAATTAGACAAGTAAAAGATAAAGCGTAGAAATATTAGAAATTTTTGCTTCTAGAGATGTCTGCCTTTTTTTAAAGGGGACAATTTAATTTATTGTTAAACTCATTAAGACAAATGGTTCTGTTTGCTAAGACAAAGTAACTTTTGTCCTTTTGCTATAATATAATACATAGATATTTTAAAATCTCTTCAATACTGAAAATTCTACTTAAAAGGCCACCAGGTGAAACCCATGAAAAACTCTAAGCAAACCTCCTCCAATGCCTGAGAATGATTTGAACTAGGGTTACTTCTTCCCGGATTAACATGTTTTCATTGCTCATATCTTCCCACACAATGGTAATATAAACAGGAATTTATAGAATCAAACACAGCAGGGATGCAATTAATTTTCTTTACATTATGTTTTGGAATGGAGATGGTAAATACATGGTGCTGGGTGTAAGCTTGGTATCAGGTCACCAAGGAAACGACAAAGTCACTACTGAAAATTTGCACATATTTGCAATCAGAATTTTGGCTTAGTCAAACACTTTCAAAATAAGTTTGTATAGTAAATGAACGCTTATCACCACACACTGGTTATTCAGCATAATATTTGATTAAACATTTATGTCATTTGAATATCAAGCAAATCTTTAAGCATTTTCTCTGACCTTCAAATTAGAGCTATTTTGCAGCAAGCAAATCCGCAAAAATTTGTTTGAGGAAAATGCAAGTGCTGTAGAAATTAGAAGCAAAGAAATAAATTTAATTGCTTTATCTATTTTAAGGCGAAATAGAAACTTTAATTAAGTTGCAGGGGACTATGATTTTAGAAAATGTGTAATAAATTTTGTCAGTGTCATGATTTGAAAATTTATTCAAGCTCACACAAAAAGAGACAGAATGCAGAACTTGGTTAAACACAGATATATTTTCTCAAGTCAGGAGCAAAAATAGTATAGTGTCCCATTTCTGCTGACATTTGTCAACTGCATGCCATGATCAGGTGAGTGTAGAAATAGAATAGAGGTTATTCACTTCCTGTCAAACATCATAGCAAATATTATTATGCATAGCACTTTTCTTATACTCACAGGTCATGTGCTTTCTTGTTTTTGTGACAACTAAAGGTTGATAGCAGTTTGCCTCTCATATGAATGGATCTGATGCTTACCAAGAGGAATCTGATTGCAGGCAGCATAGGGGTGAGGGCAAGCCAAGGTTTTTGCATCTTTTTCAGAGCAGTATCTTGCGAACAGCATAACAAATATGTAACAAACCTTAATACTCAAGACTTCAACAGGAAAGACTACAGTTACTTCAAAAATGTACGTAAGCCAAAGTTGTCAGTGTATCACAGACTATGTTACTTTTCAGTTCATATAAGTAAGGCAATCACCATTTAAAATATCCCTTATAGGTGTTAAAAAGACATATTATGGTACGTTTACTCACACTGAATGTTGCTTTACTATACAAACTGACTGACCTTAATAGACTATTTTCCAGCGCAGGATCAAAACTTCGCTCCTCACAAAGAGTATGATTTAGCAAAAAATTGAGAGTATTTTTCTAAATGTCAGTATATGTATTTTTAGATGCCTGTTAGTACTGGTTAAATGAAATTACAATTATTATGACAAATCAGATTTTGCTGTTATTCCATTCATTTGCAATGCTATCTTCTCTGTATTTGAGTCAACTACAGTCAATCCAAGCTATATTTAAAACACAAGCAAATGGCTGTTCTCTCACAGTGTTTCTGAATTCAGCTTGAAGTATGCACATCCCGTGTTCTGAAAGCTCATTCACATGAAAATGTCACAGTAACACAAATAATACCCAAATTGAGAAGCTAACATCTCTTTCCACTGATACAAAAGACAAGTACCATGTAGCAAATTTTGTTAGGTTGGAAGTACGCACATCAGTTTTAAATAGCAAATTTAGACAGCTCAGGAATTAAAATAACCTACTTAAGTTTCTCGTCTAACTAATTTTAGTTAGATTTTACATTCCACGTTGTTGTACTGGGAATACCTAAGCAGATCAAAATGTAAATGGTATCTCTCTGCAAACACATTGTTTCGGTTTCTGAGAATTTTCAAGAAAAGTGTTTGTTGAAAGATGCAACCTTCTTTCTGCCATCAGCAGCTGTATTTCATGGCACATAAAACATTGCTTTATGATTAGTTATTCCATGCACCAAAAATATGGAAAGGTAACAAAAATTCAGACAAAGGCATTACATATCCACAGGATTCCCATGTCACTATGAAAACCACCAAGAGCCGACCACTAAGTCAAATCCTTTAGCCTCTTCCAGTGCTGCAGAAAGGGAGGCAGCAGACATGGAGACAATGAAATGGATGCTATGCAGCGCTTTCTAGGAGACATTTGCAAAGAGTTCTGCGATCTGTTTTGTTCTGCACAGCTCATTACTTGGAATTTCTTAAGAATTCTATTCTGCTCTGTTTGTAATAAGAGGACAAAAAAGAATTGAAGAATTCTATTCTAGAGAAACTGAGCTCTAATGGGAAGTACAGACTTGTATCTTAGGGTAGAGGAAAATAAACTATGAAGCTTTATATCTCATAAGACTGAAGTTGGAAATTATATGTAATTAAAACAATGGGTAGATTTTCCTTTGGCAGAGAAGAGGAGAAGTAGACAGTCAAAAAGACAAGCTACTGGAAATCAGACCTAATTCTCCAATGCTGCTTTTGGACATCTAACACACATCTTCAGGGAAATGCAAACAGAATTCAATTCATGCCCTTCTGAGATGAATGACAGCTTTGCCAATGAGATGAAGTCTGCAGCCAGTAGAAAAATCAAACATTTACAGAGAAAGGCCTAAATGGTTCTGCCACAGCCAGCTTCAGCAGGAGTAACTTACATTGATGTTAATAGTGCTTTAGCCGAGAACTCAAGGCAAACTCTAAGACATGAAATTACATCATCTCTGCGTGCGTACGAGGATTCCAACATTTGAGTTATATCCTATTCAGCTGCTCATATTTTTGCTCTGAATACTACTCTCAATCTCTTTAATTCTGTGACTTCTTTTTTTGCATAATACATTAAAAGCCAATTGCAATTGAATATGACTCTTTTCTTTGACAGAACAAAAAGAACTTAGGAATCTGCCAATATTAGGTAAAACATTTTGTTCCCCATAATCGCTGTAGACAAAATGCTCAACAGGCATCTCATTCTGAATATATTTTAAATTCTCACTGACAGGTGACTTCATCAATGTCACTATAAGAATGTTGTTCAGTCTCATTAAAAAAAAAGGGAAGAAAACCAATATTCTCATCATACTTCCTTTAGTCACTGATTTTCAGAAGCTATTCACAGGTCTGCAGTCTTACTTCTTAACTCTCTATCTTTCTGATAAATAGGCGACAAGTATTCAAGTAAAAGAGTCCTATTCACCTAACGCTAAGTTTGAATATACTTGGACATTTTATGAGCTGGTACAAAAGAAACTAGGTTGGATATTGGTGGTTTTTTACCTCAAGGAATACGCTTCTCACAATAAACTAGGAGTAGCACTTGTTAGACTGATAGGAGAATGCATTTATGATCAAGCCATGCAATCAGACAGAGCTAGGTATTTTGGCATGGTAGAGGGCAGCAGGTGTTCTCTGATAGATATTGAGTAATGTTTGAGCTGGAGACAAATGGACCTTCCAAATCAGTACTTAGCTGATATATCAGACAATATAACAAAAGCCTTATCATTTTCCCCATATCTAACATGTAGATAAATAGCTATGTCAACATTCTAAACTCACAAGATTCCTTCTCTTAAAACTTCTATTTATTAGAAGTAGTTTCAGAAACATTTTCTAAACCTTAAGTCCAATTTCTCAGTGCTGATCTCAAAACCTGAACAAGGAACCAACCTAACAACATTACTGAAAACATTATTTGGTTTATCAAATGAATCACAGTAACAGAATATAAATATTTAATGAAAGAGATGTGTGAATAGTATAGCTGCATAAAAGAGAATACTTCAGATTCTTGTCACTTTTAATATGCTGGGAAACTCTACTTCTGCCGCTGGCCTAAAAGCTTAGCCCATTCTGAGATACCACAGATTGAAGGGAATGCAGGTCTCCTTTCACCTGCATGTGAAAATCTCTGCACAAACGTGAGCTCAGTGCCAGAAAAACACTGCCTTATGGCAGAGCCCCGCTTCAGCACCTACTCATTAATAAAAAGCTGTGTGAGAAATTAGGTAAGTGGATGCATTTCATTGCATCCACTTTGCATTTTATTGGGGGGTGGGGAGAATTTGTAAATACAGAAAAGTTTATTTCCTACAAAATCCCCAAAAAACAGTTAAGTGTGCTATGTGTGTTGTTAAAACTCTGCTCCCTTGATCATCCCACTGCATGCATAATTCACTCTCTAGCCTTAGTGTTTGCTTTGAATTTAGAGTTCAAACTGAGTTACAATGAGGAATTTTAGTCAGAGGTTTATTTCTCTACAAAGTAGTTTAACTTTAGTTGTTTAATTGAATGTGTAGAGTAGATGTTATCAAAGTCAGTTAGTAAAGAGCAGACTACAACTTAGGAAAGCCTCCCTGGAGAGGGGAGCAGAGACCCACCATGCCTGAGCCCTGTCACCCTGGCTTGCGCCAGTTCAGCCTTCAGGACTAAGCAATGGAAATCCTTCTATTCCAGTTCATTTCATTCCAGCTTAGAAGATAAGAATAATAAGGAGTGCTAATGATTAATCAATTAACCTACGAATGCTTCTGTAACTGGTAAAGCTCTAACAAGTATAGAGACTTAATTGCTTTCTATAGGCAACAGAATAATAAAGTACGAAATGGATCATGCTGAAAAACTGAAACCAGCAGGAAAGAGAAGTCTTTTGTACTCTTATTCACATGAGGGCAGAGGAAGCTCTCTTAAAAAGCAAGCAAAAAGCTGTAATACAACCCAAACTTGCACAATGGTTTCATCAGACTGTGATAGGATTTCCTCTTACAGTTTAGCAAATATTTTCACTCATCTAGTGATATATAACAAGAGCCTAACTCCTGCTCAAATAATATTTTATAGTTATCATCCATCCAGTGCCAAAGGTATAATTAGTTATATGATTATATTTCTGGCTAGGGACTTGAAATCAAGATTCCCTACTCAAAGAGAGTATAACCAGAGAAGCTTGGGCAAAGTCATCCTCTTTTTTTTGCCTGAGATGGACAAAATGCAGACAAACGCTTTATTATTTTAAGGTTTTGAAAGCAACATTTCCTCATCAAACATTTTACAGAGAAAGTCCACGTGGAAAAAGGGACAAAGGAATGGCTTTTGTTTCAGCTGCTGAGATGCATGCTGGTGGGGCTTTTTATTCTCTCCGTAAAGGTTTCTGAAGTACATGTTTCATATCATACAGAATGTAGCACAGGAAAACTCATATCCTATGATCTTTGCACAAACAAAATTCACTGAACTCGAAGGGATTTAAAAAGAATACAGAAAAAAAGGCACCAAGATTAAGAGGACATGGGAAGAGGAAGAGAATGGATTTGACAAGCTAGTAGTCTTCCCAGAAACCTATACAGCTACTCTTCACACTCTTCTGTGATTAGTCTTTTATGTGAATATTTTTTTAGGCAAGAAATAGGCTCTTTGGATATTTCAAATTAGATATGCCATACGATTTTCTTTCATAAAGTCAGTGGGTCCCTTTCTGTAAAGGCTGTCACTTGCCCACTTCACCGTGATAATTATGTTGACAGAAATAGTTCCTTCAACGTTTAAGCCTGTTTTGAAACTAATCAATGAGTTCTGCAATTCTTTATACAATTCTCAAACTATTTCAGTCTGTATGTCTATGCAGAGGTGGCGTACCCCTGAAGCAGGTTTGCAAACTCCAGAGCAGTGCATTTCACAGGAAGACAAATAAGCAAAGAATTTGTTCAATACCACAGGCAGTGGCACTGTAGGCATGGCTGATGGTGCAAAATTTCTGTTTCATTGCTATTATCTCATGCTTGCTGGAACGCTCATGATTCCGCTTGCTTCTATATTAGTAGAGAAATTTCATGGATATCTTGAAAGGTTCTATAAGTGCTATTAATCCAACTGTGTGCTTCTTATTCCTTTTGCTTCTGGCAATAGACGCTAGTAATCAGGAGACCTTTAAACTAATATTTAAGTAGGAATGTTG
>Ga0181612_153319_pt1 | contig 11253 bp, 6 predicted proteins | sample HoacroProtozoa21_FD_119630 | JGI IMG/M metagenome (GOLD analysis project Ga0181612, IMG submission 119630) | Hoatzin crop microbial communities from Cojedes, Venezuel. Combined Assembly of Gp0051906, Gp0051904, Gp0051908 | reverse complement strand
AGCACCGCGGCCAGGCGGGGCTGGAATATCTCCAGAGAAGGAGACTCCACAACCTCCCTGGGCAGCCTGGGCCAGGGCTCCGTCACCCTCAGAGGGAAGAAGTTCTTCCTCATCTTCAGCTGGAGCTTCCTCTGCTTCAGTTTGTGCCCGTTGCCCCTTGTCCTGTCACTGGGCACCACTGAAAAGAGCCCAGCAGCCTCTGCGGGCGCGGGGGAAGAGAGGAGGGCCAGCCAGCGCTGAGTTCATCCTAGCTGTCTGTGCGCAGTCCCTGTGGGTTGGATTTGAGGTCTGTTGGCAAGGGTAGCGGGAGCTCGCAACGCTGCGCACCACGCGGTCCCTATCCCCCGAGCAGGCTGCGGTCTCCAGGGCTACCGATCTGGCACTGCCGCCAGCGCTGAAATCACAGCCGTTTAAAAAGGAGATAATAAACCTCGCAAGAGCCAGTTGCTTAGGATTCGGGCAGTCTATTTTTTTCCCTGTGCCACTCTTGGCTCTGATATCTCGCTGCCTTTGCAGACTAAGGATAGAGCGATGCGTCCTGAAGATAAATTTCTCCTCCTGCAGGGTGGCAAGGGCTAGCGGCTGGCTGTTCGTGTGCTGAGTGGCTCTTGCCATGTGCTGGTGGGAAGGCTGGCGTGAGCAGGTGGGTCTGTCATCCTGTGCCGACGTAGATGAGTGTCTGATGCCGATTCCTGCAGGTTAGGCTCTTTCGACTGCCACCCAGTTCTCCTAACGCAAGGGCTGTGGGACTCGACGGCTCAGGGGTGACATGAGGTTCAGGGCTTGGCCTTCAGCTGCTGTATTGCCATGTGAGTTCCTTTCATCTTATGGCTTTAAGCAACAGAATTTGCTTGAAATTGTGATGTCTTCGTTTACCTTTCCACTGTGTTTTGCACTATGAGGGGTTGATCTTAACTGGGGCTTTTGCAGGATACCAGACTGGCTACAACATCCTCTTTACAGAATATTGGCCAGTAAAGATAGTATAACAAAGTGGGGAGGATCTGCTTGTCTTTTCAAGTCTTTTATTTATCGGTCATGCAAGCTCTTTGCCTTCCTTTCCCTTTGGAAAGACAACGGTACTGGTGTCCGGCCTCGCGAAGCACCCCGAGGTCGCTGGAAGAATATCTCCAGGTGAGATGCTCTTATTCAGGAGGTGGCATGCCCGCTCAGCTGGCTGGGCTGGGCTGCTGCCGAAATGCTGGAAACAGTCTAAAAAAATTCACATTTTCAAAACGTCAGTGTGCTTTGGAATGTTGTGATGCCTGTTCCTTATCTCTTCCTTGGAAAAAAGGCTAGATTTTAGGAGTTGGGGGTTTTTAGCTAATATATAGAAACCCCTCTAAAATACGTTATGTATTTTCAGATAGGCTGATACATGTTGAAGTCAGTAGCCTCATTCCAAATAGCTTTTTCTGTTGATTTTCTTTTTCAGCAGCTTTATCAAGTACATTTTCAAGTCGTGTTTTTATCTTACAGTACTTCCGAAAAGAACCAATTACTTATTTTTAAAATCATTTTTATGCCTTGATTCTTTGGAGGCTGCTTTATTTCAGAAGCAAGCTTTCTTCTTGCATAAAAGGTAGTCACAGTAAATGGCACGATGGGTAGTGATACTTCTGATCAGGTAGACCTTGGACCTGTACAGTCAGGAAATGAGGAGAAGGGGGTCAGTGCCCATTGTTCAGTGGGTATCACCGAGGGGGCTCCCTGAATTCCTCGGCTTGTGGGAATTCCCTTCATTGATGAAAATGACTTCAGCATGACACAACAGGTCTCCACTATTTCTCATTTTCACACACATTTCAGGGACATCACCTTGCCAGCAACAATGTACAAGTTCTCCAGTATTCTTGATCCCTTCAGAGGACTCCACCGCGATGCTGCGGTGATGCCTACCCATAATAAGGCATAAGGAATAGAGCTTTGGAGGTTCAGTTGTGTAGATGCTGTCTTCAGATTTTAAAATCCACCTGGTTTGGGACTTCTTTGTCTAAATAATGCTGCCTAACATTTGTCCTGTATCTTGAAAACACACTCCATCCTCCCAAAGATGAAATGGGACACTTGGTGAAACTGAAAAACAAATCAGCAGTATCTGATTTGAACTTCCATCAGCAGGAGGGTGTGGAAACAGTTTCTTTCTCAGTTCCTCATTAGGAATGTCAACAACATTAAAAAAAAAAGATTACTATTTCAGCTGAGACTTACTGCTTCATTTTTTATTGTTATTTGTGTGACTTGTTCGCCTATTGTCATGTCCAATGAGAAAAACTCCTCAAAGGGCTCCTGAGATAATGCTAGCACTATCTCAAGTGCACTGGACCTGACCTGGTGAGGGTAAGAAGCACCGTGAGAAGTTGAAGATCAGCGCGCTTGGGGCTAACGAACAGCAGGCTCTGTGCCAAATGCGTGTCTGGATCTCACTGATGTTAAACCAGTTGTAGCTTTGCTAAACACCATGGAGTAGCGGTGGATTTACACCAAGACTGAAGCCTGGTTTTCGGTGTGAAGTGCAGGCACTAAACAGTAGCCCGTTTCTACAAGTCGTTGGTGTTTCTTTCCTCATTACACAGTGCTTTGTCACTTCATGGTCATGAGGACAATCCCCTGCGAATGACTTCTTTTCCGCGGCTGCAGCAGAGTAGCAGCAAAATGTATTTTTATCCCTGGAAACACTGAGATCTGAATCCTCTGGTCCTTGTAAAACAAAGCAAGTCTTCAAACTTTGCTACTACTTTTTACCTTTACAGACATAAGTCAATTTATCTTTTAATAACTTCGCTTTTGATTTCAAAACATTGAAAGAGGAATAAACAAAACCAGGAGTGTTTCCAAAAATCATTTTGGGTTTGGATGCTCCATTTCTAGCTGTCCAGTATGAAATGCCTGGAGCGGGCTGGACTTCCAGAGTTCCAGTCTTGGTAAATGGTCTTTAAAAATCTCTGTTCTGGCACCCAAGTTTGACCACACAGGTGCTGTGTCAGCCCAACCCCTGGGCCAGTTTTGGAAATGGTGCATGCTGGGCATTATTCAGACATAGATTGGAAGAGGATTTTTCCTGGGGCCGAGTTTTGTTTCCAGAGCGCACTCAATTAGCGGTTGTCAGGCAGCACGCTATGCGAAATGTCTTCCTTGCTATTTTTTAATTGCTTTCCAGTTTCTACATTTGCCCCCACACAAACACACGCATGTGTGCATGTGCCTAAAGGAACCAGCCCCGTCAGAAAAATCAGCAAACCCTACTGCAACGGTGCGACGGCCCGGCTGCCCGCGTCGGGAAGCCCAAGCTGCCTGCTAACCAGGAGCCGGTAGCTCATGGGACTGATCATTCAAGACAGCCGTTGTTCCTGACTGCAATCCTGCACGCGCTGTGCAAACGACGTGACTAATTTACTAGCTGGCCAAATGTCGCTCTTCGGTGCTGCGCCGCGCTCCCCGCAGCTCCAGACACGCCGCTCCGCAGCATCCCTCTTCAGGAGGGAACTTCGCGGCTGATTTCCAGAGCCCTGCCAAAAGTCGCACTTTGCTACTTCAGATAAATTACTCCGACACTTCACAGCCGTGGCTTTATATTTTTACTCAAGTGCGTGTTTTGTGGGTGAGAGTGCGGCGTGGTTTGAACAGTTGTCAGAAGTTTTATTTTTGGAGAAAGACAGATAGTATTTTGTGAGATAATTAAGAGTTTGTGAAGTTTCCTTGAGAAATGAAAAAGGCCCAAACCATCGTCTTCTGCTCGTAGATACATTTTACACTCAATTCCTCATTTGCCACCTCCTCCTCCACTAGTTTATAAATCTGTTAATTAATGGTGTTTATTCTCCTCTCAGCCTTGCTGGAGAAATGGTTTTATGATTATATTATTAGGAAGTGATGATAACGTATGTGGGAAAAGGTATTTTTTTGTATGTGGGCTTGCCAATCGCTATGGAAACAAGCAAATATTTGCAGACCTCAACTACTGATTAATACCTACTGGTTATTTTAGCTTTATGAAGTTACTGTCTGGATGTGAAGAATTTCTTGCGAGCGGCTCTCTGTGGCAATTTATTTGCATGTGTAATAGTCTCATCAGAAATGACTCCGGTAATTTAAGGTTCCATCACATTGTAGCAGTTTCTGAAACAGCCATTTTATCAGCGTGTGATTGAAACACAAGCGCTAGGCATTATTTTGAAACCCTTTGGTTTGCATTTCACTGAAAACAGTTTTATTACAAAAATATTTCTCCCTGAAGGGAGGGACGCAGATCCATGCGCTGACTAATAGTGTGTTATTAAAGCAGTATTGACAAGGCTGTGGCTGCCAGGAGAGCTGCTCGAACAGAGAAACGCCAGCAGAGCACTACAGGAGGATTTTTCCAGCAACGTGAGCCATGGTCCTCACCCCCGTCTCTCCAACACGCAGCACAACGGGTGCCCTGAACCAGGCCGGGGTTCAGACACAGCGATAATTAACCTCTAGGATACACCTAAGTACACACAGAACACTTTGACATCAAGTGGCGAAGGGGGATGACAGGAGAGAGGAGGGCCAGGTTTGTCTCGATGTGTGAAACTCAGTGTTTCAGAACTTCCCAGAAGAAGAAACATTCTTCTGCACGAGCTATTGGAGTTCTCTATTGGAAGAAAATCTTTGTGAGCTGGGTTTGCAAGTCATAAACCCATCACAGAATTCTATCAGATAGCTAAAAAGCATAAAAAACCAAAACTTTGATGAGCAAAATCTTTACTCTCCACATATTTCAGTCTTAAGAAGAAAAATGAATAGATTTGGTTTTGGATTAGAATGATTTTCATTCTCAGGGTGATATGGAAAATGGGATTTGAACTCTTTCATCACATAGGTATTGAGAATGCTGTGGTAGATGGACAAAACGTAGTACCAAGTGTCCCTCTTACTGAACTATTATCTTGCCCAATACAGAATTACTAATCTACTTTAGATTCTTTCTTGTCATAGCTCCACACTGAGTCATGTCTTCATGAAATCTTTTTCTTTGGTTCTGCATAAACTTATGGTTGGTCGAAAGAGCCAAGCGCGCAGCACCAGAAACTCAGCCTTGCTGCCTTTATGTGAAGCAGGGAAGTAGCACAGCAGAGACCACCATCTCATGCAACGCAGCCACCTCGCCAGCAATCCAGCCTGACTCCTTGGAGAGGTCCATTAGCTCAAGAGTACCAACCTCTCTCTCCTTTTGATCCCCCTACCAAGATCTCTACATGTGCTGGGCCACCGGACGCACGCCACAGATGAAAGATCTCAGCAGCTGGGTGGGACAGCAGAAGCTCTGTGTGTTGTATAGCAGCAACAGGCTGGTGTGCAACCGCTTCCATCAATGTCCACCAATGCTCAAGGATGCTCACTGACATCCTCTGTGGGTTCTTGCTGCCTCACTTCCCCCGCAAATGGAAAATAGGACTAATCAGCAGCTTCTGTGCTTGAACAACCTCATTACACCTTTGATACGAAAGCCGCCTTCAGATTAATTGGAGCCTGGCCATAGCTCAAAAGCCAGAGGTTGGCCACCCATGAACTATTTCTTCAAGGCAGTTGGGACTGGGAGATACACGGGCTGCAGTGGAGGGCAGCGAGGCGGAAGGAAACGCAAAAGGTAGCAAGTGGAGCCATGGTGATCTGAAGGGCCTTGGGGCATCTCTCTGAACATCTGCAGTCACCTCGGGCAAAATCCTGTCCCTACTGAAGTAAATGGAAAATTTGCTGCTGACCTCAAAACGGCCAGAATTTTGTCCAGGAGCAGCTGGGCTTAGTGCACTGAGTCCCAGGGTGTGCACGCTGCCGCCAGACGGGGCTCTGTCCCACCGTGGGCACCTTGCTGGGCCCTCTCCACCCAGGGCAGCTCACGGAGGTTAGCGGGGCTTGGGAATGTATCACGAATGCAAACCAGAAGAAGGGCCAGAGGTTTGCAGCTTTCCCTGCTCGGTTCTTTGACGGCGAAATTTTTCTCGGGGGAAAACTATTTTTAATCCAGTTGGGTTTCACAAGTGAGTGCTTTAATGGTTGTGCCCAAGGTCCTTAGTCAGTCTTAATCTATGTTACAAAATCAGCAAATGTGGCAGCTCACCAGAGGTCTGTCTGAGGCAGCCTCTCCGCTGAAACTGCAGAGAAGCAGAACATCAGCGCTGAGCTGGAAGGGGCCATGTGTGCTGGTAGCCCCCGAAACACCGCCAGCCTGCTACCGGGACAGCGATCCAGCAACACAGCTATCGTTCAGCAAGGTCGGATGCAGGGAGCACGTGCATGCCAGGGCACGGGTTTGATTCCTTGGAAGCCCTAGCTCCTCTCTCTTTGCAGAGTTTGTGGACAGCTCACATAGTCACTGAGGTGGTGGCCTGAGAGCAAGTCATCGAGCAGTTCTGGGGCTTATGTCACTTGACGAATATTCTCCTTTTGTTGTGAATACAGCGATGCTTTGCCTCTTCGTCTCCTTCTGTGGATCTTGAACTCTTTTCCAAGCAATAAATGTGGTCTTCAAACAGCCCTGTGAGGAAGCAGATACCCTGTCCTTGGTACAGAGGAGAAAACCACGGCAAAGGAAGGACAAAACTCAAACCGTGTTGCTGCTGCATGGGATGTTGGCTGTTTCTGCAGCTGAACTGCAGGTTCGGAAACCAAGTACATGGTTAAACTTATAAATCTAAATCATCTTTGTAACTGCAGAATGAATGACTTTAATCACACAGATATTTATTACATAAATAATACTGTAACAATATATCTGATGATTTATCCCTTCATGCTGACAAATTGCCCCTAAATGACTTGCCTGAAAACACTCATGAAGTCCATCTGCCAGGGAAGAGCACAGGCTGGTCTCCTGAGTCCTCGTCCCGTGGACTGACTGTAAGACTGTCTTCTTCCAGCCGAAGGCTTCATCAATCATCATTTAAGTCAGCTTGGTGGTTGGCTTTCTAAGGCCATCCCTGACGATTTATTCCTACCCTTCTCTCTTCAAAAGCTTGCAGACCGTGGCTTCTCAGACGTTTGCAGAGATGTGCTCTGTGCCCCTCGGTGCTTTCCCTAACGCTCACCCTACGAGCAGCCTGATGCTTGCACCGCCGCTCTCAGGCAGGCGGATGGCAAGAGCCCTCCCGGGGTGACCCGCGCTCGGACGCACCCGTACCCGTTCCTCCCGGGATGATGGCAGTCAGCAGAGCTCCTGCCACGAAGCAGGCGTTGGGGTAGGACTGGCGGAGGGGAAGAGAGGACGCCGGAGTATGTGGAGGGCACCGGCCAGGCGAGGGGCATAGGGGTCTGGAGGGACACGTCTGGGTGGAGGATGCTGCTGAGGGCAGGGGACAGCCCGAGGGGTGGGACAGGTGGCCCATGGCACTGCTTTATCCCTTTTCCCTCTGCTGTCCCTGGTGTCAGTTTGGCTTTCTGCTTGTCAGAGACGTGCCTTTCATGTATCATCTTCAGCTACACCAACTCTCATAGTTCACCTTTATTCTCCAGTTTTCTGTCTCCTTTCTTGTCCTTTCAACTCAGGATTGCTTTTTATGTGGTGGTTTTATTTATTTCCACACTTGGGTTTTGTTTTATTTATTAGTCCTCTCTTAAAAATCACTGGTGTTAATTTTTCCCACACTAGTGCTTTTAAAATACGGCATCTCTGTGCATGCCCTTGTAAGAAAGTGATACAAAGCTGAAGTCAAAGCATTAATGGTAGGATTTGCTCGTCATTGATCTCATTCTGCTCCTTCTGAAATCAATGAGACTGGGTTAGGCTAATGCTGAGAAATTCTTGGGAAAAAAGTGCCTCTGACTGTTGCGGTAATACCACACGGTTTGCTTAGCGTGTTCTTAACGGTCCCAGCTCCCGAAGGCAACCGATGATAAAAGCCTGAGGGATTTTAATAACAGCAGGGCAGAGCTTCAACTTATGACCTCCGGTGACCTTGGAGAAAGAAGGAAAATTCAAATAACACAATATAGTCTGCCTGGAATCCTGCAAGTGTGCAGATAAGGTGCTCAAATTTTTGGCAACACCAAAATCCCAGCCAAAACACTTGGCTGTGCTGGGTGTGCAGATTCCCACCTGCTCTTCGGGGTGCAGCATCCTTTGGGAAGAGCTGGCCAGGGGGTTTTTCCCAATGGAAGCTGGTCCTCTTCCCTTGCACCTCCTCCAGCAGACCTACAGAACAAGAGACAGATTCTTTATGTAGGAGCTACCTAACCTGTAGCTTCCATTTTTTGAGACTTCTCATGGAAAATAACCTATGTTTGTAGCAAGGAGGAACCTGGAGGTTTATCCTGGGGACGTCCAGCAGCTGTGGCAGCCGGCGTCCTGGAAAACCCACCTACTCCCAAACACCACCCCGGGCGCTCAGCAAGGGCAGAACAAGCCCTGGTGAGGAAGGAAGCCTTTCCCTGGATTCATCCTCTGTGAAGTCTTCACAATGGTTATTCTGAGCGCCAAGCGCAGCCCTGCGGGAGGTTCAGCTGTACCTCCTGCTTTCCCGCTTGCCTCTGCCAGGTGAATTTTTGTATGTGCATCACAATATTAATAATAGCATCGGCTCGGTGTTTTACTTAGCAATGGTCTGCATCCCTTAATGAAGCAGTCTCCAGCTTCTTCATTTGCTCTTCTTAGTAACCAGATTATTGATTTGTAATTTGTCACAATCATATGGCTTGGTTACTAAATGGGAAATGTTTAAATCAAGCAGCAATTAATGCATTGTAAAGCACTTCAGGTAATTGTGTAATAAGCAGCACATTACCTAGAGTAGTAACACATTTTACAGCTAAACCAGCAGGAAAAATAATGTTTTTTGCCAGGTTATTTTAGGGTGTGAAGCATGCTGTTGTGGAAAGGCAGTGTGAATCCATATTATGCAGAAATCAATGGATACCCATCTTTTCAGACTACAGTAGGAGCTGTGTGACAAGGGCACAGCATTTTTCCTAATCAAGCAGGTTATGTGCAAGCTAAGAGTCAAGCTGAGCTTGCTATATCCAGCTGTACTTTGTTTGCTACTTAATGGAGCAGGTCATGGTTATAACACCCCAAAGAAATCAGCTCGTCTCAGCCCGAGGAGCACGGAGAAAGTGTTGGAACTCCAGCGGCTCTGCATTAAATCACTCCTATAGGTCATCTGCAGAGAGAGGACTCGGGGAAATAATCAACGAGCGTCGTTCTGCTGCTGGCACTTCAGGCTCGTCCCCAGGGGAGGCAGTCTCTGAGTTTAGGTTGGGAAAAGCAATACAGCTAAAGAAACAGTTATTTACGCGTTCTGCAGTCCCTGGCAAACCGGCGGGCAGCGGGCTTGCAGCTCCCCCTCCTCCGGGCAGAAGGACGAGGAGTTTGTAAAGCAGGTTGGCGTGGGTAGAGGGTGATGTACGGCTTCGGCGTTACAGGTCCTGGGGTCCCCCAAGCTCCCCCTCGGTGGGGGTTGCTCCACGCAACACCCGTCTTCTCGCTGGCTTCCAAGCGTTCCTTAGGATCGAAGATGGACCCAATTTCACATGACAGCAAAGATGGCAGGGGGAGAGATGGTCCTTAACTCCCTCCCAGCAGTAGAAGTCATTGTGGGTAGGTAAAGCACAAGCTGATCCTCTGGCTTTCACGGAAAATCCTTCCTTTTTAAAGAAAAAATTGGATTTCAAAGACATACTCCTGCAGCATATCATATTTGGCCTTCCTGAAGAATCATCCCAGTTCTGGGACTTTAAGAGGAAAGAATAACCCGTACATCGTGTTCGCTCCTTTTCATGGCGCTCCCGGTGAGCTGCTGACCAAAGAAAGTGCTAACCATCATGTTTTCACCTTTAACTTTGAAACATGCTGATCACATTTTCTGCTTCAGCCTTCTTCTCTCAGCTGCTCGTGTATTTAGTTTATTCAATTCACGGCAGCATACAATAAAAATCAATAAAAAGCATTTATTATAAAGTGCCAAAGATTAAAATAACTGACTTGGCGATGCTATAAAAACATGGGTCGCTCAAAGAGAGGATGCACACTTCACACGAAATATGATTTATGCTCTGCAGAGGGGAAAAAATCCAGTAAGCAGAAAAGGAAGTTTTATTGTCTTGCCAATGAATCACTGTCCTGCTTTAAAGAAAGTTAATAGACATGAAAATATTAGTTAGTAAAACTAATTTGGCATTTCATTATAAATTTAACTTTTGTAAACAATGCTCCTTTTTCCCTGCTAGCAATAGTACCTTCAAAACTTTCATCAGGTCAGCCAAGTAGCTGCCTCAGTTTCTCTGATTCCCATGAAGTTAATTCCATTTTTCTCATCCGTTTTACGTGTTGACACGTTTCCAAGCGCATCCGCAGCTCTGGGCTGCAAGCTGGAGTGACACCGGGGCTGCGACCGCAGCCGAGGGGTCCCACGCCACAAATCCCATCTGGTGTCCAGAGCAATTAGTCTGTGTCTTACTCCGTGGGGCAGGACCCCAGCGCCCGGGAGCCCGCCAACCGCCCCGTGCGAGCTCCTCTCCTCCCTCCCGCCGGTGCTCCCTCCGTTTCACACGCAGGGGACCCCAGCCCCACTAACGTCCCGCCGCGTACAGCACGCACCTTGCGCAAACAGACAGCTTCTTTCGGTTGAGGAAGACGAGTCTGAGTCGCCGACACCTCTCGGCCGTGCGCCGCTGGTTGGGCACACGGGACTCACCGCTCCCACTCTGGGAAGCGCAGCCCCATTGCCCAGCGCGGGCAGGCAGAGCTTCACGCCCTCATCCCTTTCAGCCACGCGCGGCCGTGGGGAAAAGGTCTCGCCTTCAAAGCCATCCCCACCACCCGGCAGGAGCCGGGGGGTCCCAGGAGGATCTCGGGGCGCTGCCTCCCCGCGGGCGCAGCCCCCCAGCTGCCCTTGCAGCAGCCACGGCTCACACCAGGCTACGGAGGCAGCGAGGACGGAGCCCCGGCGTCCTGCGTCTCCCCTCGGTAGCAGAGCAGCAGACCCCCAAGCGATCGGGCAGATGCCTTCTGTGCACGCCGCAGCACGACGAGGCGGAGCCGTGAAAAGCTGAAGCCCTGGCAGAAGCAGCACGACGTCTCAGCTGCGTGATTAGCTGCTCGATGGAGAATTTCACAGGCAGGTGTGAGGTTTGCTCAGCTTAGCGAAAAGAAGAGGAGAGAAAGCTACTGTAGTTTGTTGCAACAGGCAAACTGAAATTCATTTAATTTGTGACTTGCCGTTTTGTCCTATAAACTCAAATACTTATTAACACTGTAAATATGCCTTTTTACTGGCTTAGATCGGAAGAGCGGTT
>Ga0181612_126305_pt1 | contig 11253 bp, 4 predicted proteins | sample HoacroProtozoa21_FD_119630 | JGI IMG/M metagenome (GOLD analysis project Ga0181612, IMG submission 119630) | Hoatzin crop microbial communities from Cojedes, Venezuel. Combined Assembly of Gp0051906, Gp0051904, Gp0051908 | reverse complement strand
ATTCTCTGCTGAAGAATGCAACTGTCCAGCATTAATTTCATAAACAAATAGGAGGTCTCACTTGCTGCAGCTCCAAGACAAGATAAGGAGGATGTACGTGCTTGCTTGTGTCTAAAATGTGGAGGAAGTATTTGTGTACATGAAAATGCAAACATACAGCCAGACTTCTAAGGCTGAGAAACAAGCTCTCCAAGGAACAAGAGACTAAAAATGACTAATGAAAAATATTTTAGAGACTAAATTAGAAATACTTTCGTTCTTCATCCTTTTATTCAGAAAGATGAATAGAAAGGATGTCTGTGTAAATATTTGGCTTTCCGAAGAGAATGTCTTTTACCTTTCATTTTAAACAACATAAATATCTCGGAATAGATCTCCCACCCTTATCTGTGATGATCTAGTAGCAACCAGTATCTATTCCGATACCACACAAACAGCTGTTGAGATTCCTTTAAAATTGTTAAAAGTGGATTTAGGAGTCAGCATGATAAAATACTCATTCCTCTTTTGACTGACCTCCTCACTCCACCTTCCCCCACAACTTTGAAAGTGCTGAAGACTAAGCAAAATTGAGGGTCATTCTGGTATTGCAGGCATTCAGATCAAGTGTGCTAAATCATCACATCTCACAGCTAAAAGGCTGTGATCTTTCTTATTTTCTGATAAGGTATTTGGAATAATACATATCTGGAATTACTGGGCTAAGCATTCTGAACAGCCATGTTCTGTCAGGGCTCGGGGCCTTTACAATGGTAAACAAGCAGTTTTCTTATTCCTTTTCTATATGGATTAAGTACAGTAAACTTCACCTAAGAAACACCAGTTCAGAATTAGAGGCTTCCTTACGCTACTATGTCTACGCAAATTAGTTCTTACTGAACTAGAAAGCTGTATTTGTAAACTTTGAAAAAAATTACCACCAAAAATAAGTACTAGGCTACAAGAAAAGGAAAGTGTTTTATGAAAGCTGGAGTTCCAAAGGAGCTATAATATCCTAGGATACAGGAGATGCAGCATAGCACAGGTTCACATCTACCTTCTGTTCTCATGCATTGGACTAGTCATATCAAAAGGGGAAAAAAGCAGTTCTCAAGCACCCAAGGTCTGATGCTACAATGGAATTTTGAAAAAGCATGTCAACTCCGCTGGCACGGAAACAGCTATTGCAGTACAGACACAACAGAAGCACAAGGGAAAGGGATTTATTGGTCAGCTTCCTCCTCAAAATGCATCACACAAAATCCTCCAAAATCTTGTATGGAAAAACAGGCATTAAGCCTGCTCTGGAGAACTATGAAATTGTTGCTGTGTTCTAACAAAAATACTCTGCAGCATAACATGTTTACTGTGGGAATATTCCAAGTGCTCTTCCTTTCGTTTGTTTGTAAGTGTGCCTTTTGACTCTGGTCAAAATATTTTCCTCAATCTTTGTTCATAATTTCAGAACAAAGATAACTAAGACAACGACTCAGACATTGTCACCATCTGGAAGACAGTGTTCACCAAGTTCCCATTAGCTAAATACAAGCAAACACAGTTCAGCCAAAATACGAGAGACAATGATATCCTGTAGAAGTGAACAAGGTTTTCAACTAGTCTGCAACTGTCTCTTTCCGAGCTAAGATGGGTGATGGAAAGAAACAAATCTAATTATCAAAACCTATACTCAGTTTGCTGAGTAGATTAGGAAGCTGTTGTACTTATTTGCTGATTTAATATTGAAAGGTATGAAGCAAGATATGTGGGATCCTATTTAAAATGCCATGAACAACAAGAAGGTCTGCAGTAGTCATCTGTGTTACTGTCACAACATTACAGTCAATAAAGTATTCCAAATCACTACCACAAAATCCAAAGCTATGTGGTTTACTTTGCAAGGACAGTTGAGGCTTTCTGCCGTAACGCTCTTGTCTTTATGATAGACGCTGAGAGATTTGTTTTTTAGCTGCAAAATTAGTTTGTGTAACAAGCACAGTTTTAGAGACTTCTTTCTTATCTTAGCTATTTATTTAAATCAGAGCTTGTCACAGTCCAGATAAGATCTGCTTGATACAAGACACGGCAGCATTGCTTTCAATTTCATGAGAGAACTGACGTCGTCCAGCACCTCTCTGGTAAGGCATGGTACTGTTCTCTTTCTACTTCTCTGGTCTCAAAGCGCAAAATCTCCACTGATTCTCCTTTGGTAACTGCCTTTCCCACAAACAGCACAGACTTTGCCAGGCAACAACACACAACACACAAAATGCCAACACTAAACACTAAATTGTTCAATTTCTTTCCTGTTAGAAGTACAAATCCAGTTCATACTTAAATTTTTTGCCCGATTTGGCCTGAGTTCCTCCATTCCATATGTGGTCGTCCTCTTCATAGAAGAAAAAAATATCAAGTTTCACATCATCTTCACCCTGGAAAGAGAGTTCCAAGCTGTCTTCTACCTGCAAGACAAAAATACACACTGTATATACTCATAAAAACACATGGTTACTTATGCAGGTTTCAGAAAACAAATTTATTTTGGTCTAGTATGCAGAGTGACTCCTATCTTAACTGAAGAAAATACACTAATACTGCAATTTCTTAAATTTCTGGGTTTTTTTTAATGTCTTGAGAGCATTGGAAATTTGCCACACCCCAGTGACACTACCTTCTCTTTCCTCCCTTTAGCCCCAAAAGCTTCGGGACAATTTCCTTGTCCTCTGTCACAAGCAAAACAAGCTCAGTGAATAAACACCTGGCAGGTGTCTTCACTCAACATGCTTCTTCTGTGATAAAACATTCACTAGCACCAGTAATGATGTATCACTTAAACTGGGGTTGAACCTTCATACTCCTGTAATTTTGTTTCTTTTCTCTACCATTCTGCAGCCTACACTCCGAAAAAGCTCAGTAAAGATCCACATAAGCTAATGATGAACAAGCCCAGTGCCTACCTCAAGCCATCCTTCCATTTCTGCTAGTTTCATATGCAGGGGCTACAGATCTTCTGAGAGCTACCACCAGTCCTCCCATGTAACTCTACCTTGATTCTTAAGTTTCCCTACCACCCTTGACACAGATTACAGCCCTTTAAAACTTATTAAAAACTTTTTCTAAGGTGGAATTCAGACTCCCCAAACTGGACTGAAGCTATTAAGAAGGGTATTTTCCCACACGCTGTCCAAGAGAAGACACAAAAATCAACAAGAGTATATGTTTAGGTAAAACACTAATACGTAAATGTCTGCTGAGGAGTCTTCAGATACCCACTTCTACGTAAGTGATCTGCAGCTGTACTCAAACTTAGGAATCTACTGGAAGACACAGGAAACAAATTGTTCACTATCGATGTACCTTGCCAAATTTGTGCTTCAGTGGTAAACCTGCTTTCTGAAAGGCTGGAATGATATCTGCTTTGTAGTCCGTTATAAAGACTCCCAAATCCACATCTTTGCTATGAGGAATGACATTGCACTGTCTATACCAGCCTGAGGGGGGAAAAAAAAGAAAAACTGGTTAATTCAGGAACATGAGAAATGTACCAACAGAACAAAAGCAACATAAAAATGAACTGCCATAAGGTCAGCACGCAGAGATCTTTGAATGAAGCCACAAACAAGACTTCTGCCTTTCTCTAGTATGAAATGAACCACATCAAAGAAAACAAACATTACTGAACTTATAGCCAGCTCTTTGCTCCAGAAAGCCAAGAATGAGAGAAAACTCTAACTCTTCCAAAAATAATGTATCTTCAGTTTTCTAATCTAAACGTCTTTAAAGAAAATTAGTCTTTACCCTGGCGCAAATCTAATCAGCAACAGTTACAGGGCTACAGCTGTGCTTTTAATTCAAAACTATTTTTTTAAATAGTATCTGAGATGTTAATCATCTTTCAAACACCAATGCCAAACAGTACGACAAGAAGTGGGACATCCTTTTGTCTTTTTCATTAAAGCAGCTTTTACCAACTGTTCGTTCAGAAAATTGTATTCCCCAGGACTCAACAAATGCAAGTCAAATATGCACACAGATGAGTTTTCACAGCCCATTTCAATAATAAAAGAATCTTCACCAGTGATAAGATACTTCTATCTTTAGCTTGCAATACCTACTCCAATAGGCTGACATCTTACTACAAGGATGTATTTTAAAATAAATACATAAATGTAAACTATATTTTTAAAATCACTGATAAGCACCAAACTGCATGGAAAGCTAAATCAAGTGGGAGCCTATCTGGACAGCAGAAGTATGTGCCCATTGCTGTGTTTTCCAGCTAGCATTTCAGTAAATTCCAAGTCAAGCTGATTACTTTCTAAGCAGTGATCAACGCAACACAGATAATGGCTAGCAACATTAAATGTTTCACTGGAAATCTGCTCAGCATCTCCAAGGCTCAGGTTTCTGAAGAAACGGCACTTTTTCAGGAGCAAAAAGGCCTATTTCAATACCTCTAATGCCACGTACTGTCTTCCAACCCGGCATGTTTAACCTCACCTGGAATCACAAGCAATTGAGGATGAAATGTTTAAAATTTCCGGTGAGTTTAAAAATGCAACATAACACAAATGTTTTTACCAAGGCATGTTCCACTGCTCAGCCAGAACTTTACTCCTAAGTTGTCCAGTGTCAGGGCAGCCAGATGGAGCAAGGATTTTGCTTTTTTTCTGAATTCCACTGCATCAGGAGAGGCATCATCAGGATACAGCTGGAAGGCAAAGGAAGAGTAACCCAGCTATTGTCAGAGAGCAAACTTGTCTCTTCATTATTCAGTGTCCTAAGAAAAAACGACCGTTAAAAATTTACTTAGCTAAAATCTGGGCAGTACCTGTTTTCACATATACAGCCCAGTTCAAGAGCACGCACTAGAACGACAAATTAAAACGTAAACTCTGAAACATCAATCTTCAGTTTTGCTAAGCTAGGAGAATGTGAAACTTCAGTAAAACAGAGTAAGAATATATGCATTAGGCACTGATTCTCAGCGCTGGGCAACACCACAGATGAACCCCAGCTCTGCACATGCTGAAGCCCACACTCCGAGCCCTGGGGGACGACAGGGACCGACTGAGGGTCCCTCCCGGCACACCGGTTTATCTGGCGCCATCAAGTGACACAAAGGATGTTGGCAACTTCTGCCACAGAGCAGGAACAATGCCAACAGAAAATCACACCCATCTTCCAGCTACAGCTGCAGCGAGGTCTCCTGTGAACGCAAAGCCAAATGCAACACCGCAGTCTGGGCAAAAATTACCAAATCAACCGCAGGAACAACACACCACTCAGCTTCACAGCTGATTCCAGTAAGAACTCCCGGGCAACAAACAGCTGAAATGAATACTTAACTTCTAAAACAGATGCCAGCTGCTTATTTCAATATTAAAGCTCCAGCAAAGTTCGATATACCTTCCGAGGCATGTTTTCTCTGTCTGTGGTCACTACTGCCTGAGGTTTTAGAGCTGAAGTGGAGCATGCTTATAATTTCTGTCTTTCACAGGTGAACTGACAACACACAGGTACCCTTGGGTATAGCAACCCTCCTGCTACAAGTACGGGGAGCTACAGCCCACTAGACTGAAGAAGGATGGTCTTCCCTTCCCGGAGAAATGCATTCCCCAAGACCTCAAATGTCCGAAGAATGGAACCTCTAGAGTCTTCTTTTTTCTCCTTCCATGAAATCAGAGACGGCTCAAGTTCTATGACCTGATTCTGACTCCACAGTCTTAACTGTGGTAACTCTTGACCCCTTTATATCTTGATCCTTTTCAGGTTAGAACAAAATGCTCCCCATACTGCAGAAGAAAGTGTTCTGCTTCCTGCTAAATCAGGTAGCAATATTCTAAAAATAATGCTCTAAATAGTGGTGAAAATGTTAGCTTTCAGAGTCAAAAAGCAATTAAATAAGTCCTTTTGGAATGAATCTACCATTTCGAATAAACCAAATTGGGAACATGGAACTGCAGCACATGGTTCAAAAGAATATGAAATTAAATACTACTCAGAACTTTGTGAGAACTATGGACATGTTGGTTATCTCTTCTTTTCAAAGTTTTGGAAAATGAAAAAAAAATGCACTGACACATAAAAACGACAGACCATGATTCTCAGTTAAAGTTTTAGTTTTACTACCACTTACTGATCTCTGCAGATTGAGTTTCAGAGGCTGTATTTAGCTGTATGTATGTTAACATTCGCATCTAGGTAAAAAACAGTGAAGGGTTTGTAGGCCTGGGTCAATCAGCGAGAACATACATGACATCTCAGGCACATGACCTGACTACCACTAACCTGAAAGAAAGCCCGAGCTTCTCTGTACCTACATTCAAGAAACCTAGAGTGTGACATCTCCTCCAGAAAACTGGACGGATTTTTTGGAATTTGAACTTTTAAGTCGTCAATGGAAACAAGCAGAAGTTCTGGCCTGCAGGGAAAGAAAGATGACACATTACCCCATTCAATTCCTTTACAAACCAGAAGCCGCTTTTTCATCTAGCTCAGGTTAAAATCTTAATGCATACTACCAGCAGCGATTCCTCTGTCCAAAATGACTATAACAGAAAAGCAGCAAGAGCTTCAACAAATTCCACACACGCTTCAAAATTCTGTTTAAAAAGAAGTTCTAGGCCTGTAAGCCCATGGTTAGTCAGATCACTGGTTCCTTTACTGACTCATGACTTGCACTGAGTCTGTTCATACCATTCTATGATTCCATAACCTGTACAGCTTCCACGTTTTAAAAGGAAGAAAGAATGGTGTCAGTTTTAAGGAAAAAGTTAAACATTTATTTTCACCTGTGAAACGTCTGACTGTTTTTCTCTGATTTATGGCATATATATATACCCCACAGGAACACTGTTCTCAAATCCCAGTGGTACGTGCTTGGCTTTGAAAATAGTGACAAGAGTTGCCATGACCTATATTTCCTGAAACACTGCTATTGAAAGCACTGTAAGAAAAGGCAGACATTTACAGTAACTTCACCAACGTAATGCAAAGTTTAAGCATAAGACTATGGACAAATACCACCACCAATTCAAACTTCCATGCAAGAAAGGAGTCCCCTCAGCACGCTATGAGGACAGGTTAAATGCAACAGTTGGCATACATCTCTGTGCTACAAGTGTCACCTCTCTTTATTCACGTTCTTTTAACACTGATTATTTGGACTGCTACTGAATGGATTTCTCTTGCTTCCCCTTTTCATGTAATGTTCCATATCCATATTCAGCTTTTGGATACAAGTATCTATCAGCTAGTACTAAATCTCTTGTCACTTCTACTTTACTTCTGTGTTGATAGTACAGATGGCTATCAACAGACTTCAAACTTTTAAATATATCAATGTTAAACCACTGACTCTAGCAGAAGATCCTTTTGATACACTCAACCTCAGTCATGACTCCTCTGCCTGCTTCGATCTGGCTACACAGCAACCTCCTCTAAAATGTAGTTCTTAATTTATAAAGTGTGGGAAGCTCTTGTTTTCGGATAAATAGAAGTGGATTTACCTTCACACCTTAATTCACCTGCACTTTGAGGGCTGAACCATACACGAGCTAAATTTTACAACCTGACTTTCAGAAAGAGACTCATTGTATACACAGGCAAAAGATGTTATTTCGGAAGTGCCATTACGGCTTTTTCCCTCCTCTGTTTTGAACTCACTTTACATACGCCCCAGGGTAGCGACCAAAGTGAAGTTTCCGGAAAGGCACAAACTTTCTGTCCATATGTTGCTTGAGTCTCAGGGGTCCATGCCAGAGATAATTACCACTTCTCTCATAGAAGACCACCAGATGAATGGCATGAGATGCCAGTTTAAATATGTAGTGCAAGGGAATTTCAACCCCAGACAGGTCATCCATCCCATCCAAGCGAGGGTCCTTGTTTATAATCTTTAGCCACTGGAACCCCATTTTCTCAGCAGTTCTAAAAAGGCCCACCTAAAAATGAAACAGAGGAAGAGACAGAAAGAGAGGGAGAGAGAGAGAAGCTAAAGATTAGAGAAACCAAAACTGAATGCTAAATGCTTATTATTTACTGACATTATTCCCGATTTTCATTTTCTAATCAGACTTCAGCACAAACTACTCAAAAATTTCTCAGACCTTAAAGATCAGCAACCACAAGCAATTCCAGCCACCGTATTTCCTTGCCTTAAATTCTGTCCCTCAAACTATTCAATCAAACAAGAAATAAATGCTGTAAGCCATGCTTGGACCAGGTTTGCTCCTTGCCACAGCACCCTCCTCTGCATCGTCAAACTGTTCTCTACAGTTATTCTTGTGCTGAACTTCGTGTTCGTAAGTCCTTCAGTAATGATAACCTTAATACAAAAAAGATTACTGCAAAATATCTTTTATGATGTACATAAATATTTGTCTAAATCTCACCAAACACCAAACATTGCATTAGGTTAACAGGCTTTCCTATTTCCATAGAAAAAGGGAATTAAATTCTGGCTGATAAGAAAAGAACCAACCAGCATACGAAGACTCTTTCAGTTTCCCCCCTTGAACTGTTTTATACAGGCAGATCAGCTTCTACTCTGGATGCTACAGATACTATCAATGAGCCACAAAGGAATGGGGAGGTGGATTTATATTAGTGTGCTGCCACATAACCTTATTCTCAGTTTCTTTAATTTCTTTACAGCTATGGGTAAAACAACTGCCTGATCAGACCCAGTGTGCCACCACTCTTAACTTGAGTGGGACTGCTTCAGCAAAATAGTCACAGACCATTTTAATGTCTTCTGTTTGTTTTTTTTTTTTTAAAAAAAGTGTTTGTCACTTTAGTATCTTTAGTCTGTATCAATTAATCTGATAAATATTTCCATATGACACTTAAGTGACGAAATAATCACAGATTCCAATTTGTCCATCACATGCTACACCTCTCTTTTTAACACATCCATTTAAAACTCTCAGAACACCAAAGAAAAGCAGAAATATCAATACACTAAGCGACAAAATAAAATGGTGTTAAGTACAAAGATACACTACAAGAAATGGAAAACAGCAGACTGTGATAATCTTTCCAGTCTTGTGACATCAATACCTGCATTTCCTCCTTGATAGATCCCCAAACTCAAAACTTATTACAGCTGTACTTCCATCACAGGCTTAATGTTTTCCTTCTTCCTTTCTAAATGCCCACTTCTCTTTTCTGTTTGGCATGGCCTCTTACTACAAGTGTTTATGAATATTGCAGACAGCTTCTAAAAACTTTCAGTCATCTGTAAATGACTTTTAATGCATCCAGGCTAGTGCCTGGATACCTTTTACTTTTAAAAAAAGTTTCCTGTATATAATAACTTTACTAGATTCCCCCATGATGAATTCAGAGGCCTTAACACAAACATGAAAGCATTACGTCACACAACCATAGAACAGCTGAATGCATTACAAGACACAAATGTAAACTGAAGAAAAGGCACTTACTTCATGTTTCCATGTCTTGTCCAGTAGCGCAAATGTAGTAAAGTCTCGCGGAGCACAGAAATACTTGCATTCTGGACTAGGGCCATCAGGAGAACTTCTGATCTGCTCAATGTCTTTACCAACCAGTCCCAGAATCAAAGGATCGATCAAATACACTGGTATATTGTGACTGGATATTAAACCTAGGAACTTCCTAACCACATGCTGTTTGACAGAGGATAAAATTAGAAGTTAGAAACAGCATCTTTAAGCATACAAAGTTTAATACATTAAAACTCTTTGACAGAAGCAGAAAAACCCAACCTATTGACAGAAGGAAATCCTATCTCCCAATACATTTTCTGAGCGTGCACTTTACTTCCATGAACAATCGTGGAAATGGAAATTTTCTCTTTCAGAAAAACAGGCTGCTCTCAGGCTTGCCAGGTCTCTAAGACCAGAGTGAAAATAACCTTTCAGCTTCAATTAGAACTTTCTACAAGGTAAAGCACTCTAACTCTAGAGTGCTAGACTTGAGAACGACTCTTAGCTTCTCTCCAGCTCTAGACTGAGCTGGAAAGCACTTGAATAAACCACAGATTATAGAATGAGATGTGATGTATGCGTGGGTGCTGTCAGAGCTGGCTGGTGTCATTCAGAGGCTGCTCTGCAGCATTTTGAAAGGCCACGGTGGTCAGCAGCTGTTCCTCAAGTCTGAGAAAAGGCAGATCTCATGTCATCTTCAAATAGGAGGACCTGCGGAACTCTGGTCACCTGAATCTCAGTCCCTAGGAAGCTTCTGGAGCAAAAGCTCCTGGAAAGTCACACGCAAGCACATGAAGGACCAGCACGCGATTACAAAAGCCACCCAAAGGCAAACTGCATCTAATAACACTGACTGCCTTTGAAGAAGTCTGTGGGCAAGGCAAGAGGAAGGGACACTGTTCACACCTTGGCATTAGCAAGGCTTTTGACCCACTCCCAGACAGTATGCCCAAACCTCAGGCACGATGCCTGCTGTACATGAAGAGTGATTCAGTGAGCAGGTAGGAAGTGAGTGCTGTCCAGTCTTTGGACACTAGTGTACCCAGGGCACTCAATCGTGGCAACACTGCATAACAGGTTAAAAGCAGTAGAAAGAAAGTCCTGCGCCTAACAAGAGGATTTATTAACTTCACTCAGTGGAGAATTTTAATCAAGTACATTTAGATGTCCATGGCACACAGAAGATTTACACCAATCATAGCCACCCTGCTATTAAAAATGTAGTTGACGTACTTAACTGCAACAGTTAAATTTAATGACTTAAAGTACCATTCTAATTAGAAAAAAACCGCTTGTTTATAACAGCACTGTCAGGCTTTATGTCTGTTACATCCCAAGGTTTCTAGGAGATATGCGATAAGGGAAAACAACAGCCTACTGCCCAAGCCACCTGCCCAGCAGGCTGACCCTGGCTTCCTAACTGAACCTCTGACCTTCGTCCTGCCCAGCTGCTGAGCCTGCTCAGCCAGACTCCGCAGGCCAACCGCCAGTTCTGGCACAGCACTTTGGCTTCAGAGGGATGTGAAAACGTGAAGACAACACACACAATTTAGACAGCAGCACTACATGTGCTGTACAGGCAGAAGCAAGGCCACCATCTTAGTGATTCCAGCTATAAGGAGCAGAGAGGCAAGTGATGTGCTAGCACAGGAAAAATTTCTTTACTGAAAGAGTGGTCAGGCGTTGGTAGAGGCTGCCCAGGGAAGTGGTGGAGTCGCCATCCCTGGAGGTGTTCAAAAAATGTGCAGATACAGTACTTCAGGACATGGTTTAGCAGGCATGGTGGTGTTGGGTTGATGGTTGGACT
>Ga0181612_181521_pt1 | contig 11254 bp, 7 predicted proteins | sample HoacroProtozoa21_FD_119630 | JGI IMG/M metagenome (GOLD analysis project Ga0181612, IMG submission 119630) | Hoatzin crop microbial communities from Cojedes, Venezuel. Combined Assembly of Gp0051906, Gp0051904, Gp0051908 | reverse complement strand
TGGCTGGCATTGGCTCTATCAGCTTCTCATGGCAGCCACCCCTGTACCTCCCCCGCTACCAAAACGTTGCCACACAAACCCAATACATCATTCCAGTTCCCTAAGCACGTTTAGCACTCACCTCTTTATTGGTCGAGTGCTGGCGTTGGTCAAATATCAAGAGAGGAGGCTAAATTAAGAGAATTAAATACATTATCCAGTGAATAGTGCAACAGAATATACTACCCATACAATCAAACAGGCTCCATCAGCCCATCTTAAACACTTGTGCGGCCAGACTTCAGTTTCTCGGCCTGTGTACTATCAAAGCTCCTATTTCCAAATGGAAGAAAAAGTTAGGAAGAGTCAGCTAAACCAAATGCTGCACAACAAGATATGGTAGTGACATCACACATAAGCAAGACAACTTACTCCAAGAGCTGCTGACACATTTGTGGTTATACCTTGTGGAGACATGAATTACAGGAATTCAGTTCAAAAAGCAATCTTAGCTACTGCCAGCAGCAAACCTAGATGTTAAGTGGTGGCCTGGGAGATATCAAAAGGAGTGTAAAGACTTGACCCTGCAGTGACTGTTAAACACAATGTGTGTCATCTACACACAAGGCTGCCAGTGCTCACTAGCTTCCCCTTCATAGCTTAGATGGAAAATCCTGTCACATCTCAGCTGCAACAGAACAGTTCTCTTAAAAAGCAGTAGAGAAGAGGCATCCTCAGGGATGTTTAACAAAAACAGAGATATTTTGGGAAGAGATTGTTTTCGTTTTGTCAGAACACAGTGCTGGGAACACCTGTGAAATAAGAAAAGGATGACGAGATTTAGGAACCACACACCGTAAGACAGCCTTGGTTTGTTATTCAGGTTCTTTCACTTAAGCATTTGTTTTGCTACCTACATTACCTAGAAAAATTGGAGTTGTCCAAAACCAAATGCCCTGGCCCTGAACTTGAAAGTACTGTTTCAGACAAGAGTCAAATAGAATCAGCAATTTGGGGAAAGGAAGACTAACAACAAATCTACATGATAAGGCTTTGCTCCCAGAAACAGAAGCTCCTACCACCATCCTTTTCCCTTCCAAACAGATAGACTCAACAGAAGAACTCACAAGACCTCAACAATCTCACTCCTGGATCATGAGGGTAAGTAATTACCAATGCACATTGTGGAAAGTTACTGCAGACTAAACAAAAACTGAATTCAGTGTAGACTAATGAAACTGTATTTCAACCCGCTATAGTTTGGCTTCTTCAGAATTAGAGCAATCAGCTCTAACATAACTCATTTTTGAAGAAAAATGAGTGAAATAGAGGCCACGCTGAATAGCTATGTTACACAAAGGTAAGGACAGGCAGACTGACTGAAATGCTGGTACCAAATAAGATCGAGCTTCCCAATTCTTCCATGCAAAGAGTTCTTAAATGAATTTGGATTCCTTTGCATTACTTAACTTGATCCATCAAGTACAGTCCTTACACCATGCATTGAAGGGCATTAGATTTTGAGTATTGTGCATTATGTGTTAGAAGGAGCAGTACCCCCAAACATTTGCATCCCCCTAAAAGGTTGCCCATCTAGGGTTGGGTGAGTATAGTCACCCTAGCTACAGCAATGATGGCTGATCAAGGGAGACTTTGCCCTTGCCAAAAGGAGTGATGAGGGCCAATAAACCATACGAGATAAAAGGCTGAAACTCTTCCAGTACTGAGGACTGACTGCCAGATCCTGATCTGATCCTGACACATAAGATGACACTGCTCATTGCTGGTGACATCTGAGATGGGACTTTAATCAAAAAAGCACAAAATAGGTGATTAATTTTGCATATATAAGCTATACCATTATACTCAGCACCCTGTGGACTGCTGCTGTATTTGCACTGAAGCTGTAATCCAGTAATTACATCTGGCTGGCCAGACATCTCCTCCACAAAGTGGGTATTTATAACACTGTTAAAATTGTCAAGGACTTTCAGCCTTAGATTCTGACTTCAGCCTTCCCAGTGTAAACTTCCATTCACACAATTGCCTTAATTTCAATTTATATTGTTCATTTTAGTGTCAAACCATGTACTTGCCACATAAATAGCCTTTACCAGACTAGACTGACTAGTCCTGGCTTTTATTGGTTAAAAATCGGCAGAAACAACTGATTAAAGCAGGGTTCTGGAGACAGTCCTTTATTGAGGCTTGGAATCTCACAGTCACTTGAAGATTTTTACAGGGTGAATTCTTCTTGGGGGCTGTGTGCCTCAACTCATTCTGTAGTTCCCAGGGAAGCAAAATGAATATGTAAAGCACAGTGAGGAACAGCCTTTTACAAAGGAATTGCCAGCTCAGCAAACTAAACCCCAGCTTCACTTCGCACTGAGGTTTGCTGAACCTCATGGTGAAGCCCTGGACTTGAGCAGCAAGATCCCCTCACATCCTGATCTTCAGCTGAACACGACCGAAAATACACACTAACACCAACTACAGCAGGCACTCACTACTTCTGAAGTCCAGCTTTGAGTGACATCAAATCACATTTTGACAAAATACACTAGGGATGTGGCTCAAGACTCTGTTAAATCATGGACAGCTGGCACCTTACTAATCTTTGATTTCACAGCAGTCTCCTTGTGCTGGCAGCTTTGCTTCCTGACATCTCGGCCTTCTGAGAGTTAATGATTGGCAAACCCAGCACTGCCAAATCTGAAGGACTTCATTTCCAATTTAAACCAAAATCAACCTCTTTACAATGTTTCCTGCCCACATTGATCTTTCTGCCCAGGACTTCAGATCATCCGCGCCACCACAGTAGACATTTGAAGTAGATAGCTGCCAAAGCTGAGCAAAACATAATTCAAGGGTACACTGCGAAAGATGTCTTCACAAACCCCTCCCTCTTCCCTGAAGAGTTCAAGGAAACCCACATCACCAACAACCCTTGCCTTCTTGCAGGTCTCATCCTCCAAGGACAGGTTAAAAGCATGGTCAGGAATGACCTAGCAGCTCCTTAGAGTTATCAAGGACTGAGTCAAACATGACTTACATCCCATCCATGTCAAGTCAGCAAGTAAGGAAGTAAGGACATTGTAACATGCACTGGAATAGCACCAGCACCTTAGAGACAGCAAACACCGCAGTGGCACAGCGGCTTAATACTCACACTCAGCAGGAGGCACTTGTTTTCTTTGATGGCGCCTATGCAGCCCACGAAGCCAATGATCATGACAAATGTCCCTGTGACGATCAGTAGGTTGGCAGCTGACAGGGATGGGAAAGAAGAGGAGAGGGTGGCAAAGTTCCCTTGGGTAACAGCGAGCCAGATGCCTACTCCAAGGATTCCACAGCCTCCCAACTGGGAAAAAAAGAGAGAAACAAAGAAACTCAGTTATTGCATTCAAGCAACCCCAGATACTAATCCATATCAATATGGCAGCAGTAGAATGGCTCTGCTGGGGTAAACCCAGAAGTCACACCTAATAAGAAATGGTCTCTCACTATGGTACTTTCAGTAGGAAAAACAGACAAAGGAGAAAGAAAAAAAATTAATAGAGGGAGAACTCATCAGTAAGATATAACACTCAAGAAAAAGACTCAGACTTCCCAAATCCAAGACACAACTTCAAGTATCAGGTCTCTTCCTCTCTAGTGAAAAAGCAGACACTGAGTAAAGGAGAAATTCCCAAAGATTCAGATCTCAAAAGGACTGAAAAAATTCATATCCTATTTAAGTATCTCAGAGTCTTGCCCAGAATAGCTGAAGTATTTTTGATCCTCTGTTCTTCCTATCCCAATATACCATGTGGATGCCCCCTCCCTGGAAGTGTTCAAGGCCAGGTTGGATGGGGCTTTGAGCAACCTGGTCTAGTGGAAGGTGTCCCTGCCCATGGCAGGGGTGTTGGAACTAGATTATCTATAAGGTCCCTTCCAACCCAAACCATTCTGTGATTCTATGATCTCCCATCCCTGGCACATGCCATAAATCTTGCCAGAGCATCCCCTGGTAGGACACCTCACACCTCTTCTTAGTTCCTGTCCAAGGTCTCGCTCGCTTGGAAGCAAGAGAGCTTTTAGAGCGTAAAGAGGCCAGAGAAGGAGAGAGAATCCAATAACATTAAAAAAATTAAACAACTGTTTACCCCTAACGTGGCAACTGGTTTAGTAATTCAATCCTCGGAAGAGGACTTAGCTGGATTAGGAAAAGTTTGAGAGGAGAGCAGTAGTACAGGCTCCCCAGGCATGTGAGCAAGGAGAAGGAAGGATGCCAGTGCGGGCAGCAACCACCACAAAACCATAAAATTTACAATTATTATATACACAAGGAAATTTTAAAACACACAAACATTTATAACCATGCTGCTTATAATTGTGAGAAAGCCTGCAGAATTGTAACAACGCGAGTAAAGCTGAGCAATCAAATAGAATTAAACCAAAGGGGATTTTACATTATTATACAGTCACACACCATAGCATCACTTAGGTTTCTTTCTTTCCTGCTCTTCCTTTAAAATGACCAATTTATATTGAGTTTTATAATTGCACCTTATTATCCAAATCAATTAAAGGCTAGGAAAGAAATTGTGTTCATAGAATAGTAAGCCAGACATAGGAGCATATCAATTAAATGTCTGCATGAAGTGGATGAACGTAAGGCAGCTCATGAACCAGGGAAAAAAAGAGATCGAGCTAATCCTGGGGCAGAGCTAAGTCTCAGAAATGAAACACAGAAGAGAAACACAAAAGCCAAAGCAATTTCTTAGTACTAATGGCTAAGGTTGCCTCTGCACGCCACTGAATTTTCCCTCAAGAAGGGACAATAAAGGCAGCTGTGTCTCAAGGCAGGACTCCTCACCCCAGTTGCAAGCCAGTCTATTTTGTCTAGAACTAAGGAGCCAAACTATACCTGATTGTAATGTACCTCAGCTGCATCAGCCTACGTGTCTCCACCAAGAGAAGGCAGACTCCAGGACACAACGACTCAAACAATTTATTTCAGCATCCTTTCCATATACAGGCGTCCCATATCACCATACTCACCCTTTCGCAAAGTACCCTCTACAAGCACCACGGAGGGACAGTCCATGCCCTGACCATACACACTGGAATTACCTCCCCTCTACGCCCACTTACAGACCGTGATCTTTAACATGGTCTGAAATGATTGAAGAATAACCATGGGAGAGGAGGGGGAAGAATACTTACAGAAGGTAACCCACAGAAAATCACTTAGGATAACCGAGAGGCTACAAAGACAAGCTGTCAACATGGCACAAGGGAAAAAATGGAAAAAATTTGGAATAAATTCCCTAAAATGGGCATAAAACTCTGAAGGTCTTCTGGACTACAGAACAGCATCAAAGGAGAGGTGGCAGACACCCAAGTTAAAACCAAACTGGTCAGAGCGCTGAAATACAGTCAGGAATAGCACTAAACTGGACGAGGAATGGGATGGAAAGCACAACCACGCTTCTGCCTCCACAGCATGGTGGACATTCTGCCTCAAAATCAGCCCTGGAACCACAGGCACAGCAAGGCCGCACAAACTCTCCAATTAAGCCTAACGAAGGCTGATGCCCAGCAGCAGCAGAGGCATCACCTTGCAACACATTTAGCTACTATCTTCAGTTCTTTGTTCTGACGCAATTCAATGTCACAAATAAGAGGCAGCTTATGTAGTGTTGCTACACTGCTTTGAGTGACACTGACACCTACAACTATCATTTGTATTATGGGAGGTGGGTCTCACCAAGGGCGCTACTGTGTTCGGTAAAGGCAAGACCTGCTTGCCTGCTACTCCACTGCCCATTGAATTCTTGATGATGTACAATGCAGAATGCTTGAGACATCGTTGCCCTTAGGACATTTGATTCCAGCCTTTTATCCCTCCAAAGTCATCCTTGTCTGCGGAAGCTGGAAATTCACCAGTGGCACAAAACATCATAAAGCCAGGAAACGGTTTGTGCAAAATGCTGCGACTGTGGCTGTACCCATTTAGATCAGGGCTGAATATTTCAGGTCAGCTGGTCAGCAGGAGTATCTCACTACACTGCCCTTGATACTCTAATGCACATCAGGCTCTCCAGCAGCTCATTATCTTCCTAGTTTTGAAGAGATAATGAACAGCTCTTCCTTAGGTTGATTAACCAAACCCTGAAATGCACAAAGTGATCCTTTGAGCATTAAACCATCTGGCTCAACCTGGATTTCATGAAGCGCTACTTAGGAGATGTCAGCACACATTACTGAGGGCTGCTCCACCTTAGTTCGGCCCTGTTCCTTTCCCACACCAGAACGTCCCCTCACGGCCCTTGAAGAAAGTCACTAAGCTGTCACACCGGGCCCTGGGAAACAGAGGCTGCCCTTAACTCTAGTCTAAACAGCTCTTTAAAGCCCCCTTTCTGCCAAGGAATGAAGCACACCTGTAAGTCTCCGTTCAGTGACCATAAGAACACTCAAGCACCTGGATAAGGAAATGCTTTAGGGAACCAAGACCCACCAAGACAGCCACAGGAGCCTTTCCAATGATAGCAGAGTATTTTCTGTTCCCAAACATTCAAAAAGCTTGCTCTCCCGCCCATTCTGAACTGAACAGCAGTGTAATCCCCAGTCTAAGATCCAGGGATCATGTTTGTTTATTCTGGATGAGAGCAAAGACAAACCTGTTGTGGTTGTTTCTATGCTGCCTGTCTTTTTGGATTTATTTGTCTTGGTATCTAAGGAGCTGTTAAGTTATGGTTAATTTTGCTTAGTTATTTATGATGTTCCCTTTCCTCCACTTTTTTTTCTCCCTACCGTACCCCCAACCCCCAGTCCATGTTTGTGCCACACAGTCAGAAGCAGAGTGATGAGATGATAAGTCTTGACAGCTTTCAGGGCTTGCCGAGATGTGAAGTTAAAGAAAGCCAAAACCATTAACAGGGCTATTCTTGACAATGTGGGGGCTTCCATGCAAACAGTGAAGCTGTTATGGTTAAAAGAGAAAACATTAAAACAAAAAGATTAGCGAGAATTCTACAGCTTGATCTATTGGCAGCCAAATGTGAGTCTGTATAGACTCCATGTGGTGAGTGCTGGCTTGACTTTTTAAAAAAAAACCCAAATCCCCCTCGAAGATGTCAGGGTACTGACAACAGCATTTTTTTAATTCCCTTGTGAAATGTTTAACACATTATTTGCCTAATTGTTCATGATAATCCACTCTCGTGCAAGCAAGGCAAAATCTGAAACAAAATGCAGCTTCCTCTGACATTTTTTTCCCCAATAAACGTTGCATTTTTTTGTAAAAACTTTTATCCTAAGGCCAAAACAGTGGGACACCAGAATGGATAGTCTCATAACCCTAAGACTTAGGAGATTTGAGTTCAGTGTCTGTTCCAGGACAGACCTCAGTGTAAATCTCAAACAAGCTGTTTAGTACGTCTGTACCTGAGTTGCAAAACTGTGAGTACAAAGCCACGAGTAGTGGGTTCTTTGCAAGCCCTGGGCTTTGCAATTGGCTGTGGAAGGATTGGTTTATTCTGCTCAAGACAAATTGCTCACAGGCATTTATACAGCAGAGTCAAGCAGTAAAGTGGGTGGCTTACTCTACAAGCACAGATTCAGCCTGTCTCTCCTTCCCCAAGAGATACACAGACACATGTGCACTCGCTCTCTTGGCAGAAAAGCTGCCGACAGAATTAGATCCTCCAAATTGTTCTAATGGGCTAGAAAATAAATTATTCAGACTTCAGGGCATACACTTAGAATTGATCTTACAGTATGGTAAACAAAGTAATCACAAACAGCCCTGGATATATGCACGTTGTTGGAGAAAATTATTCTGAAGTTACAGCTACGCACTTAAAATACTGCAGGAGAAATTGCCTCATTGTTCATGATAATGGTGTTGGTGTCTTTAAGTGGGGTTTTTATTGGTTTTATTACACAGAAAATGCACCTAATCGAGGCTTCTCATATTGTATCTGATTGGGATCTACCCATCATACTTCCTCTTTTAGATAAAACAAATTCCTCGTGTAGTAAAAAATACACTGGTAACAGAATCCAAGTGGAAGGTATGACCAGTTGCTTTGTAGTTAAACTAACTCACTTGGAGGGTTTTTCTCCCCAAGTGTCCACATATTTAAACTGGAAGGGCTTTCTCAATCCCACTTGCTATCCAGCTACTGTTGTGTGAATACGCTTCCCCCTCTAACTATGGAGTAACAGTACACAATGGAAGAATCAACATCAAAGTATTAATAGTAGTGATGTGAACATTATCCAGCAAATGTTCTTGGAACACAAGGCACAATTAAATTACTGTTCCTTTCAACTAGACACACGGAGGAGGTGGAAATGGAATATATGTATCTACATTGACAGGATCAAATGAATAAAGAGTCTTACATGAAAAAAGCAGAAGCATGTCCTTTCCACCCCATACTCCACCCACACATCTTTAGCACCTTGATTTCAGGCCGGCTGAGTCAGCACACTCCCCTGAAGAAGTCTTTTCAGAGAAGCATAAATAAGGGCAGAAAAGTCTCCAGTCTACTGAGTCTTGGGACAGACCTCGAAAGTCGGTTGAGACTTGGGATTTCAACAGTAGGGCACATCATGAGGTTTGTACAGAAGGGAAAAAAAAAAGAAAAGAAAACAAAAAAAACCCCAAGACTGCAGTCTGCAAAGTCCTTCTGTAAAAGGGAACAACTCAGGAAATCCTTTCCTCATCTCTGGTCTCAACTCCTAATGAGTGCCAGCTCCACCCAGTAGGCAGACATTATCCCACATAAATTACACATCACAAACTGATACTGTTCCACTCCCAGACTCCACACTTTCTTTTAGAACGACATCTACTCACTGCGGTATATTCTCTTAAGCCAAAACTTTATTTTGGTCTGATGTCATTTAATTCCACTTTTGAACTCTTTCACTAATATCTCTATGACTTACAGGAAGGTGTTTTAAAAGAGCACATCCGAGTAGAGCACAAAGCATTTCAAATACCAATCTCCTCGCTCTGCAGATAAGCAGTTAAAAATTAAAAGCTCTGCAAAACTAGTTGTTTGGCCTTTCCATCCCATATTCTTTTCATTTTGCTTAAAAATTAGTTTCAAATACAAAAATCTCATCTTGAAGTATGGGTCGTTATGTACACGAGCAGCGGCCAGCACTCCCTTCTGGTGTCAACCAGCATGACTGATCAACCACCCTGACCAACAACATCCAAGGACCCAGTCTGAATGTCATACTAGACTTTTTCTTATGAATTGATTAATTAATCATCTGCCGCTCCTTTACAAGCCACTGTCTTGTCAGTGGTGCAATGCAGTGTATAGCACTTAACATTATTTCAAAGTAGAGCTGACACATCATCTTTCACAGGCCTGAACTTGCATGTCAGGCAAGCAACCATTACACAGGCAGAGGTAGCTGAGGCTACAACCCTAACACGCGTTCTGCTTGCCAGCATGACATTCTGGGATTTGTGCCCTCACTGCCCTCTAACGCGCTGTAGTCTTGTCACAGGTCCAGAGAAACACACTTCAATAGCACATGTTATTCTTTCCTTACTTTTAGACACTTCTGTCCCAGAAATAGGCTTTGTTTTAGGATATTCCACCCAGTGTGCAAGCCTCACAAATACCAACAGCATTTTTATCAAGCCTAGAAAGTCTACAAACAGGACTTTAGAGCTCTACGCAGGTAAAGAAACATCACAGGAATGGCATTTATTTTCCTAGTGTCAATAACGGCAACATATAAACCGCTGCTTTTTCAGTTACCCTGGTGAGCATTGAGCCTCAAGAGCTTAAGCCTTAAGAAATTAATTTTTCTTCCCCAGTTGAGTTCCACCACTAAATTACAGTCTCATGGATCTAAAGTAAATTTGGGGACCACTGAAGATGTCAAAAGACAGAACATCATGCTGATGCCCTGCTAATGGAAAAGTGAGTAAAAAGTCATTCAGTTAATCTGTGCTATATTATGAGCAGCATTCTTCTACACACTTGCTCCTCTAAAACATAGTTATCTATCAACTGCAGTTTCAAAAGAACAAAACTACAACATTTATGAGTTAATACACTCAATCTAAAAGTGATGTTTTCCTTTCACGGGCTCAAAATTTATTAAAGCACGTGAGTTCCATCGCATCCTTATCCAGCACAGTGTTTAAAGCATGTGCGTAACTGCCACTGACTTTAATTAGTCACTTCTGTAGAGCACTTGATTGCCCCATACTGCAAAGTCCTATCACTGAGGATGCAAAAACTTGCAGAAGTAGAACAGGTGAGGATGACCCATTAAGGCAGCATTGCTGATAAAAGATTAAACATGATCACAGAATATGAAAAAATGGTGATTATCAGTGTCACAAGCATCTAGTTTGGAAACTTGCCTAAACTCTAATTCAAATTCAGGATTGTAAGTGAAGTACTGAGTCAATGACAACTCACTGAAATGCAGAGCAAATGCATGAGTTAGAAGAGGGAAAGGGATGAATACATGACAATGAAAAGAATATGTCTCTTTTCAGGTTCTAGTTTTAACTGCTGCCAAATTGGAAGTGTTAAAAGCTTTTTCATCTGCTCCTTGAATGTAATTTCTAAATCCACCTGGAATGATTGCAATGAAATTGATCCAGTTGTAGAGATTGTACATGCAAGAGGTCTGGAATCAGAATCCATCAAATGAAGTTAAATCTTTCAAAACAGAAGCAGAAATGGAAGAAAACTGGATATGCTCTGTAGCCCCTGTTCTGTTCCATCTATAAAATACTACACTTTGTTTAAATTACTTGGTAGCATAAACTGGAGAAAGAGCAGGCCCGGAGCTTTAGATGCAGTTTTAGTCACTTGTTGTCACATACATAGCACTAAACACTGAATACAATAGAAGCAAATAAAGTGGTAACGTTTGGTCTTTTACCTAACATGAAACCTGTGATTTCTGTAAAGAAGACTGTCATCATCCAGAGGGACCTGAACAAGCTTGAGAAGTGGGCCCATGAGAACCTCATGAGGTACAACAAGGCCAAGAGCAGGATCTTGCACCTGAGTCGGGGGGGGACAGACTTTTTAGCAAGGCCTGTTGAGATAGGACAAGGGGTAATGGCTTAAACTAAGAGAGGGTAGATTCAGACTGGATATAAGGAAGAAATCTTCTACGATGAGGGTGGTGAAACACTGGAACAGGTTGCCCAGAGAGGTGGCAGATGCCCCATCCCTGGAAACACTCAAGATTGGATGGGGCTCTGAGCAACCTGATCTAGTTGAAGATGTCC
>Ga0181612_158007_pt1 | contig 11254 bp, 6 predicted proteins | sample HoacroProtozoa21_FD_119630 | JGI IMG/M metagenome (GOLD analysis project Ga0181612, IMG submission 119630) | Hoatzin crop microbial communities from Cojedes, Venezuel. Combined Assembly of Gp0051906, Gp0051904, Gp0051908 | reverse complement strand
GTCAAAGGGTTTCAACACCTCAACATCCATATCTAGGTAGATTCCACCATAGTTGTATAATGAATATAAACGTATATAATCGGCGGCAAAAGCATATTTCTTATTATCAAAAGCTTCTTTCACCCATGCTGATTGCGATTTCGGAAAACGATTAAAATCCCATTTCATGAATTCGTATCCCTTAAGATACTTTTTCCACGAATCCATACACTTCTGTAAATCCGAAGGTATCGGATCGTCACTCAGCCAACAATAATGAATAATCTTTGGTATCATAATTCTAATTTTTTACTTAAAGTTTTTTCACTTCATTATACAAATCAACAAGATGATGTTTTGACATATCCATGAGAGGTTCATACATAAAACTATTAATATGAATACATTCTGGCGTCATCATATTGACTCTTTCTAATAAAATTCGAGTAGAATCACAGACCTTCTTGTTATTCATTTTATTTATCCATACTGTTGTCTGATTCTTTTTTACATCGAGAGAATCTTCTGTTTCTCCGTTGTCAAGAAGATAGTTCCTCATGTATAGTTCAGATTTTAGTCTAATTGCAATGGATAATACCACTTTATCTACTATATATACATTATCTTTTTCTTCAGAAGCTATTTTATCCGCTTCTTTAAATATGAGGTCTATTATTTTGTTTCCTGTAGGGCGATACTTGTATCTCGGGTGTTTAATATACTTAGTAATAATATCATTTACGTCTTTATCAGTCAAGGACTCTGTTTTTCTCTTTAAGTGTAAACAATTAGTAAGAAACAAAAAATCATTTTCTCCTTCTGTATCCGAATTTGTTTCTGTACCACATGTATATTCTATGATATTACGAGTAAAAGGTATCATAACTATAAAATTTCTGACATCAGATTCGTTCATCGCTTTATCTAAAGGTGTGCGCATAATATATGGTCCTCCTTCTAATGCAATCTCGCCATTATTGTTTTTTACTGCTACATAACAATTTTTTATTCCTATCCTCAATGTCGCATTCCTATAGAAATCAAAATTATGAGTGAGCAATATTATACGGAATTTGTCCTTATATCCATTCGCAAGATCATTAAGATACTCTATAATGGCAAATTTATTCTGATAATCAAATGAGTCAGAAATATCATCAAGTATGATAAGTGAAGGTGTCTCTTTATTCTTTCGTGCTTCTATTTCAAATAGCATTTGAAGAATAAAGAATGCTCGTTTTTCCCCTTTACTAAGTATTTTTAGGATGTCTTCTCTTGATTGTTTTTTATTTACCGATTTGTTGTGATAAATGAAAGATATTTTAGGAGTCTGTAAACGTAATATAACGTCTGCCTGATTTTCTATTTTTGCCTCAAAAGGAACATAAAACCGTGCATTGAATAAATTTATAATTTCATTCCATTTGTTTTGTTCTTTATTTGCCTCTCCGACAATTTGAGATAGAGCTTCTTTATTTGAGGAGAATACTTTATTCAAATCATTAAATGAATTATGTACGTTAGAATCACTAAAATAGCCTAAAAGAACCTTTCTCTTAAAGTTATTATAATCAGAAAGTTTAGCTATAATTGACATGTTGTTCTTCAAACAATTTTTAAATGCTCTCAACTCAGTGTTTGCATCTAATTGTGAAAACATACTTTTAAAAACAGAATTCAAAACTTCATCTGACTCTATCTTATTAATTTCATCATCAATAATCTCATCAAGTCCATTATGAGAAGATATATCTGTTTTATCTTGTAGAATTATTTTATGATTGACTTTGAAAAAGGCATCATCCTTAAGGCTTGAACTTAGGATTTTTGCTTGATATGTTCCAAATGTAGATTTTCCGTCGTTCGAAGTATGAAAGAAACGTGACTCCGTAATAAGTTTTTGATATCTATCAATAAAACTTCCCAACTTATCTACATTATCACGTAAGAATTCTTTAACTATTCCCTTTTTATCAAATACATCATTGTATCTAAAATTGTAATTTGTATAACTTCCTTTTTTAAGTTCATTATTCAGAATATCAATTATATCATAAATAGTTGGATTATCATTTGTTGCAAATGTTGAGATCAATTCTTCTTCACAGTCAGTACTTTGAGATATGTTCTTGTAAGCAGTTATAAAGTTCTTCCTTGATTTATCTATATTTTTTACAATTTCATCATATTTACTTTTTAAATCTTTACTGGCGAGAAAAACTGAGACACTTTCAGTCCTATCAAAACTATCCTCCATCTCATCGGGATTTGCCACGAATATCTCTTCTGATTTTAAAGGATTTCCATCTTCTTTTGTCACAAAATATTTAACGGGTGCATCGATGTCCAATCGATCACATATCCTTTCATCTTTAGTCCTGTTTTTCTTTTTCTTCTTATCCGTATTTTCTTCACTCATTATTTTTAGAGTTCTAGCAAACGAAGTCTTCATTGTACCATTAGGTGCATATATCATGACGGTATTAAATGAAGAGAAATCTAAAGTTGTGTTCAATTTACCAATACCGAAACAATTTTCAAAATCAAAGTGTAGTTTTTCCATTTTATTATTTTTTATTTATTAGGTCGTATGTTTAAGGTTATGAGCATCCAAAAATATCATTTTTCAATGCCTGATATACTTCAGTGTCCTTTGTTATGAGAGGTGCCAATGTATCTCTAGCAAAAGATGTAGCGCTATTACCACAACCTGTTAGATCTAGTTTTCTTTTTAATTCTATATATATATTCCCCGATGCCGATTTTATGTCATCGCTTGCATTCCCTCTTACTACACTATCTTTCATTTTTTCTTTCATCATATTAATACATTCGTCAATTTTATTCTCCTTTCCATGTGCCATGCATAATTTTTTTATTATTTCCTCATCATACAAATATGATTCTATGTGGCGCCTAGATAAAACTGTAACTCCTTTTTTCTTAGAATCGTCTATTTCCTCTTCACTACAATCATCTCTATCAATCAATATAATAAACTTAGATTTAAAGTATTGTCGGAATACATTAATAATGAGGTTATTCGAATTTATTAAATCATTACAACTACCTATTGAAACAAATAGTGTATCTGGAAATTCTTCATTAAATATTTTATTATACACTTCAGCATCGAAATTCTTTTTCTCCTTACCCTTGGGATCTCCTTCGCAAAAAACAATTTTTGAAGGAGCAATCAGTGTTGAGAACTCTCCCAATGTCGATTCTATAAATCGTTGCCAAATGGCATGACTTAAATCAAGCGAAGGTTTTATCTCTACCTGTTCATCAAAATCATGATCACTAAAATCTATGTATGCTACAGTTCCATTATTTTCTTCCCTTATATTGTTTGCCTCTTTAAGCATACCCACCGAATGTGTAGAGATCCATAATTGAGAGTTATCAGGTATCAAATGGTACATTTCTCTTAGTAATTTTGCTTGTAACGCAGTGTGCATGTGAAGTTCTGGTTCATCAACACAGTATATGGCTTCTGGATAATACTCTTGTTTGATAATAATATCAAGAATCAAATCAAATGCAGATTTTTCACCCGCAGACAAATTCATATAATCGAAATTTTTAACGTCACCTTTATCAAAATAAAAAGAGCCGTTTTCTAATGGATTACCAATATTAGACAATACCAAATCAGGAAATATGCTTAATAAAGAATCATGTATTTTACCAACTATATATTTCCTTAATTCGGAGACTTTAATATTATCTTTTGTCCCATCAAACACTCCTTTTACAGTAGATGAAACAAGTCGTTGATAATCTGAAGAAACGATAGTGTCATTTTGATTAAGTTTTGTAACCTTTGGTTTATCTAAAGGTGAAGGAACTTTTGATAAATCATTTATTCTTATTTCAGGCTCATTACGATATGCTGTTCTTATATAAAAACAACTACGCATATCGTCACTAGATTTTGGCTCTTGATGAAATTCAATTTCAACATTATCATTTTCTTGTTTAATATCTTTATTCTTGATATAATATTCCCCTCTAGAAAAATTTCCATATCCATTGAGTTTATGCCAGGCATTAAATGCCTCAAACAAGGATGACTTACCACATCCATTGGGACCTAACAAAATGACTAATTTCACGTCTTCAGGAATATCTCTTATTGTCAGATCTGTAAAACGTTTGAAGTTTTTGCAAGTAATACTTTTTATTTTCATTGTTGTATATATTTAGATATGTCATTTACTAATTGTAAGTGTCCAGAATAGGGTAAGCGTCCAAAATTGGGTTATAATCCTTTTATATCGAATACTATGTGTATCCATCGTTACACCATCAAACTTTCATCTTATCACACCGAAAGTTTTAGTACCTTCTCAACGATATCATCCATATCGTAATACTTATATTCAGCGAGACGACCGCCAAAAATGATATTGTTTTCTTTATCAGCAAGTGCTTTGTATTTATCATACAGAGCAGAATTTTTCTCATCGTTCACAGGATAATACGGTTCCATACCATCTTGCCACTCGGTAGAATACTCCCTTGATATCACGGTTTTCGGACAATCATATATCTCTTGTCCGAACATCTCAAAATGTTTATGCTCGATGATACGGGTATAAGGTATTTCCCTCTCCGTATAGTTTACCACGGCATTGCCCTGATAGTTAGGGGTATCCTTCACTTCTGTTTCAAATCTCACAGTACGATACTCCAGTTTGCCATAGCAATAGTCGTAATATTCATCTATCTTACCAGTGAATACCAGTTTATCGAAAGCAATCTTTTGTGTTCCGTTTCCGTCTTTCAGGTCTGTCTCAAATTCCCTCCCTTTTAATTGGAAGAAGTCCGTATCAGTAAGACAATCCACACCGTCAAGCAATCCATCCATGAGTTTATTATATCCACCAATAGGTATACCTTGGTTTTTATCGTTGAAATAGTTGTTGTCGAAGACAAGGCGTACGGGAAGACGGCGTATTATAAACGCAGGCAGTTCCGTACACGGTCTACCCCTCTGTTTCTCGGTATATCCCTTTATCAGTTTTTCGTATATATCTTTTCCTATCAGCAACTGTGCCTGTTCCTCCAGGTTTCTCGGTTCACTGACACCATCTGCCTTCATCTTCTCTAATGCCTCCGCCTTCTGCTCATCTATCTTCGCTTGTGCCTCCCCAGGTGTTGTCACACCCCACATACGATAGAAAGTGTTCATATTAAATGGGAGATTATATAACTCGCCTTTGTAATTCGCAACAGGAGAGTTGGTATAACGATTAAACTCCACGATACTATTCACGAAGTCCCACACCTTTTTGTTGGACGTATGGAAGATATGTGCACCATACTTATGTACGTTTATACCCTCTATCTTATCACAGAACACATTTCCGCCTAGATGAGGTCTCTTGTCTATCACCAAACATCTCTTACCCCATTTTTTGGCAAGGTAAGCAAAAGTGGCACCATATAGACCAGCACCAACTATCAAATAATCATAATGTGAATCTTTCATAATCGTAAGCGTCCAAAATTGGGTTATAATCCTTTAAGGGCGGGTACTGGAGTGTACCCACCTAAATCGGATTAACCTCGTTTTTTAAGTTTTTTATGCGTAAAGTTTTAGTGATTCCGCCTGTATGGCGTCATAATCAGTTCGTCCGCGATTACAGTTCCGTATAAACTGTCGTAAGAAATCACGGAACTTACTGAACGTTCCGATAAACGTATTTATGATTGCCGAGTTCTGCCATCCTCTAGTACTACATCTGAACAGACTGTTCTTACGTTGTACCGATAGATTGCGTATCTTACATACTACGTCTTGATTCATTGTCATGTGATTTCTTGTTAGCCATACCCGAATGTCCCTCCACTACTTACTACAATAATATCAAATTTTAATATTCGGCGCAAATGTAGCAACTTTATTTCGTTTTAGCCGTAACCCTTTTTGGGACGCTTACGACTTATTTATATAGAGGAATGTGTTTATCCCAAAACTCTTCGGATACTTTCCAATGTGATTTTAGTGATTCGTTGATATGAATAAGATATTTTTCCATATATTCTTTACGTGCATCAATAGGCCAAGATACTTCCGAGTCTTTTGTGTCATAAAATCTACTATATAATTTTAAAATCGTTTTATATTTAGACGAGAAAATGTCTTTATTTAACGGAGGAGTCTTATCTAGTGCAGATGCTGCAGCTTTTATACATTTTTCAAGCAAAATATCTTTACGAGTAATAATCCTTGAGAGTACGACATCAACCTCTGCAGAATAATCATTATCTTCATCACAAGCTAGTACTACATTCAATAAATCTAGTCCTCTGTCTAAAGTCTTATCATCATCACTGCTAAGCATAATGACTAGAGAATCGTATCTGACATAGTTTTCTATATCAGATTTCGTGCTAGAGAAATCATTTTTCGCCTCTAGATATTCTTTATTTTTCAAGATAAATCTTAGCATGTCTAAAGCTAGATTATATCTTTCAAAGTCTAGAAACGTTACCGTTCCGTAATTCCTTTTGTATTCAATGATATCTTTCAATGAACCTTTAAGTTTAGTATATAAATCGTTCACTATTTTATCATCAAAAGATACATGGTTCTGAATTTTATTTATATTTAATTGTTTTGTCTCAAAAAAATAGAATCTAACCCCACCATTTACGATTCCATTATTCCAACAAAGATTTGTATTTCTGATACCATCAAGGATTATTTCCCTTAATCTTTGACAATCTGGATTTTGATGATATATATACGCACATCCTTCAAGAATTTGTGGGTCTCTTGAAATTTCTGCTTTATCGAATTTTAAAAGAGATTCTGTGAGAACGTTTCCTCTGCCTTCAATGAGCATACCCACATTAAGTACAATGTAATATTCAGCTATACTTTTATGTTCTTTTCTTATATATGAAATTATGCATCGTTGAAGTTCGGGGTCTTTTTTTATTTCCTTTCCAATGTTAGCCATTGCAGAAATAAGCAAGCTGTTATCATCATGAGTAAGTTGTTCTTTCTTAGATAAGATGCTATTAATTACATTCTTCTTAAATACATAATTCTCAATATACCTTATACCATTATTTATAAAGATATTCCATTCTCGTTCTTCTGTAAATTTTAATTCTGTATCATTATAAATTTCACAGAACAAATCTCCCCAACGTTCCGAAGGTACGGTGAACATAAATAGATAGGAACATCTAAGAATATTCTTTTTAATATTTTGAGGAGTATGTTCTTGTTTGTATGCCTCTAACATAGAGATAAAGAGATTCTCAAGAATTTTGTTGTCATTTATATTGTAGATATAATCTTCAACGACACGTTTTACTATTTTTTCATCGCTATACAATAACGTGTAAAACAAACACAATTTCGGATATTCTTTATATATAGACTTACATACTTCATACCAATCAGCCTCTTTGATATATTTAATATTTGCTACGGATGTCAGTAAGGAAAGTCTTATCATCATATTTATATATAATTTTGCATAATCCGTATTATCTGTATTGCCATAATTATATAAGATAGTGCCATAATCCCTTACATCATCCTTTTCTTCTAACAAATCAAGATAAAGCTTCTTTGTTTTATTTAAATCTCGTAAATCTCTTTTTCCGCTCATAAGGTTTTTTATTATTCTTGTCTTTTGTATATATTGCTCATTTTTCTCATTCGGAAAAAAGAGTTTTAATATATCATAGGCATAAATAAAATCCTGAGAGCTATCAAAATCCTCAAAATTTAATAAATCAAATGGATTTCTCTTTCTATTATTATTTTTTTCAAGTAATGACTTTAAAACATATTTACGAACTCGATTAAAGCCATCGTGTCCTTCGGGTTCCCAACCAACTGTATGTTTGTATGCAGAATCAAAAGAGAAATCATATAATTCATGCATTATTGTCTCATATTTGAATTTTAATTCACTATCATCTATGTATGATATTATCTCATTTCTCTCATCTTTTAAATAGTCTTGACATTTATCAGTAATAGCATAAGTATATACTATTAAAGAACAAAGTTTGTCCTTTATTTCTTCACTTATTTTAATTCTTCTTATGTATGAGTAAGCGAGATCAATATATTCTTTATTTAGAGGCATTTGCAATCTGCGCAATAATACATATAAAAATTTTGAGTACACTTCTCCGCGAGGTTTCTTATCTATGTACCATTTTAATACTCTATATATACTAAATTCGTTATAACGTCTTCTTATGGATAAAAGACGGAAATTCTCCATCAACATGAAAACACGCTCTACCTCTATTTTGTAATCGGACGAATTTAGATGATCCGCCGTCATCATTTTTTCAGACACTTTTGATATTAAAATATCAATGTCTTCAACTTTCTCATTTAAGGAACTTAGAAAACAATATACTTTATCCTTAGGAGATTTTGCTTCTTTAAAGATCTCGTAGAGATTGATAACTGTAATATAATGATTCTTTAGGATCAGACACTTATGCTCGTCAAGTTCAGAATCTCCAACATTAATATAAAAGATTTTCTTTTTGTCCTCATCTTCGTTATTCCCGTTATCATCGATTCTTTTATCAAGAATATCTTTCACCCATTCTATCCAAACTTTAAAATTAGGATCATCGCAACTGAATCCAATTATACAGAAATAACCTTTAAGTAAAGATATCTTCATTAGATTGACAAAGGCCTCGTGTTTTTGAGCATATTCTCTATAATCACTACTTGTTATAACATACTGTATATGTTTATCATAATCAAATTCTATTCCTCTATCTTTTAAACCTTTTCTAATACTTCCATGCAATTTATATATAGCATTTGTTTGTTCGGTCAAAGATATATCAGTGCATCTAGTGACAACAATATAATCTCCAACATACTTATTTCTTTCTAATAAATCATTGAGACTTTTCCTTTTATTGGCAATCACTTTTTTATTGAATTCAACATTCTCGGGCGCAAAAGATCTCTCCAATTTGATATCATAGTTTTCATTGAGATAATTGACTATCTTTTGATAGATTTTCATCTTTTCTTCCAGTGTCGAAGCACTAATAGAGATGTCTGTGTCACAAACATCTTTTTCATGTCGTAAAGATTCTATAAGATCTGTGTATTGCTTTGCACTTTCTTCAAATTGGTCTAATTTTTTCTTAAGATCTTCTCTGATTTGTTTTGAATTTGATATCTCAGATGCATCAAAAATAGCCTCCAGACAATTATCATAGTTAAAAGTATATATGTTTTTAACATTAAGGTCACGTAATAACTTATGGCATGATACATCAACTTTCACTTCTTTTTTCTTTCCATTTATGCACAAGGTAAAATCATCTTTGTTCTTCTCTAAGTATGGGGTATTCTTTTCTATGTATAAATCGATGGCTTCATGGAAACCATTATTTCTCCTAACATATTCTTCTGCTACTTCCAAATATCCGCCATGACTATATATTGCATCATGTATTTTCTTACTTGTAGTGTTATTCTTTTTTATAGAATATAGTTCGAGAACGGCATTTGACAATAGTTCCTCCCAATTAGGAAAAAGGTCAGACACATTTTTACTAAAGCCAGAGCCAACTATGAATGACATTTCGCCTAATTCGATATGGCGTCTTATAGAATTCAGAAATTTCTGTTGTTCTTCCATGTTAGAAATTGATTATATACCCCACACTACTTACTATCATAATATCAAATTTTCTCATCAGACATAATGTGGCAACTTTATTTCGTTTTAGCCGTAACCCATTTTTGGACGCTTACCAGATTTTAATATTCGGCGCAAATGTAGCAACTTTATTTCGTTTTAGCCGAAACCCATTTTTGGACGCTTACTAATTGCATACCCCTATAGTAATGCATCATGCAATAATCTAGAACATTTCTCCAAAGAGTATTCTTTTTCAACAAAAGATTTAAGTTCTGGTTGTTTATCACCATGTTCCATTGCCTCAAGGATTTTAAGACCTATATCATCGACATTATACGGATCAACCAGATATGCACGACCTTTGTAATAATATTTGGGAGCATCTATATTTGTCAGAACTATCTCACAACCGTAAGAAGCTGCCTCTAAAGCCACCATACCAACACCCTCATTTGTACTTGGCAAAGCGAAAACCTTTGCCTTCTGGTAATATTTAATTAAATCTTCCTCCGATAAGAGACCTACGTAAGATATGTTATCATAACCACTTATCAGATTTTCTAGCCAGTCGCGTTCTTTATCTCCATTTAAGAACCCGGCAAGGACAAGTTCGAATTTATATTTCTTAGCAGCATTAATAAGTCGTTCTACATTCTTGTTTTTTGCAGCCAACCTACTTGAATGAAAGCAGAATTTTTCTTTTTCTGGGAAATAGTCTATAAATGGAGTCCTTATTGATAATGGCACGATTTTTATTTTATTGAGTGGAATATCCAAACATTTATTGACATATTCTCTCTCGAATTCACTTCTCACGAGAAAAACGTCATAATGTCTGGAGCCGAGATATAAGTCATGGAATCGAGAACTTAATCCAAGATATTTTTGGCTTCCCCAATATTTAGCGATAAATTTATAAACGCTTTTGTTCCAGGTCGGATCTATAATCGGTGCTAGTGCTAATTTCTTGCAAGATCCAATCAGAGATTTAGTTAGGACTCGGAATGATCCTCCATATCCTAAAGAAACAACAGCGTCGTATGATTTCCAGTCTATGTTATCCTAGAAATTAATTAGATCAACGGTATCACCTATCTTTTCTAAACCGTCCTTCCACATTAATCCCTGAATTTTAACTCCTCCCGTAGGTTCAGGAGCTGCATAAGGAGTAAATAAGGCTATTTTCATTTATTGTGTTATTTATTTTAATATTACCGACATTAAAAAGTAATCCTTATAGTGTACCCTTTTTTTAGACACCGTTTAACTTAAGTTTAAGAATATAGATGTATAATACATACCTAAATAGTTTATCAAGCACTACGCTTATACCAACCAAAGGGTGTACCACCTTTGAGACTCTGGTGTGGCCTACTGGTGTTATAATAATCTATAAACTTTCCGATGCCTTCACGGAGCATTTTAACATCGTCAGTAGGATTAATGTAGATGTATTCCTGTTTGATGGTACGCCAAAAGCGTTCAATCCAGATATTATCTTTACATCGTCCTTTTCCATCCATACTAATTTTGATAGAGAAGCTCTTGAGGCATTCGATCCATTCCTTACTTGTGTACTGTACACCTTGATCGCTATTAACGATGTCTGG